>Ga0315903_10001712_pt1 | contig 33252 bp, 48 predicted proteins | sample LakEriMetagenome_7_FD_203524 | JGI IMG/M metagenome (GOLD analysis project Ga0315903, IMG submission 203524) | Freshwater fungal communities from buoy surface, Lake Erie, Ohio, United States - Buoy 2 MA119 | ecosystem: Environmental > Aquatic > Freshwater > Lake | place: USA: Lake Erie, Ohio...
TTATTGCTGCACAAAATGGAAACCATCTTGCTTTACGTTTAAATGTTTTATCTGACATTAATCCTAGAGTGCATGAGCAATTAATTAAGGCTCATCCAGATGTGACTTTCTATGACTACACTAAAAACAATACTAATCCTATAGCGCCTAATCATCACTATACATATTCATCAACAGGTGTCAGCCAGAATGTTAATGGTGTTGAAGTTGTAAATTCTAATCAAAACTGGAAGCAGATGAGACGCAGATTAGATGAGGGTAAGAATGTTGCTATGGCATTTAGCCATAAGAGCTTATTGCCTGAAACTATATTGGATGAGGAAACAGGAAAAATATATAAAGTCATTAATGGCGATGCACATGACTTTAGACCAATGGATGCGGTTCCTGCTGGTGTGGATGGTGTAATTGTTGGATTAAAAAATAAAGCAACTACAAGATCAGCAACTGGCGCAGCTAAAGATTCTAAAGGATTCTTTGTGAATTACGATCCAGAAATTCCAATGGTAAAAGGAAAACGTGCTAGAGACGAATCAGGTAATTTAATGATTCAAAATACACAGGTAAAAATAGCCAAGCAAGGTACTGGTCAGATTACAATGACGAATGATTACACTCCAATGAAGGAGGCAAAGTGAAAACAAATATAAAACTTAATGAAGAGGATTTTCTACAGCAATTTCCAAATGAGGATAAGTTTGTAGATAATGAACAGTCATTGCCAGAATGGTATGAGTTGAACGGTGGTCAGCCTATTCCAGTCGGAAAGCCTTTGAACTTAGCAGATTTGCAAATGAAGGAATGATATGGCAATCGAATCACTCAGCCAGCGCCTAGACCAGCTAACTCCTGAGAGCGTACAGGTACAGCAGACGCTACCTAACATTGAGCCTCCACCAATTGACATGGAGGCTGATGCCATTCTACCAGCTGAAGAACAGCAGCCAGATCAGTTTGAGCCAGAGGCTGGACTAATTACGCAGCTAGTTAAAAAGATCAAGAAAGTTCCAGCTGGAGCAGAGCGCAAGATCCTGCAAAAGGATATCCAGTCTGGCAAGGTTGGTACATACTCTGTAATCAGAGAAAATGCACCAGTCAATGAAATCCTAAACAAGGCTCCCACTACCACAGCATCAGGCAAGCCATCTCCTACTCAAGAACAGTTAGACGCTGGTGTGCAAAAGACGGTATTTAATCTAGATCAGATTAAGGACGTAGATGGTGTGCGTCAATTCATTGAGGCTACCGCATTAGAGTATGGTGCTGATAAGCTACCTAAGATCTCTTATAAGGAAGTAGCTGAGAAGGCTGCATTAGATGGATATGATGAGCGATTCTTGGCTCGAATACTTGATCCTAAAGTACAGACCACTGCTAGTCCAGAGGAAGCATACAAGATGTTGCTGGCTATTACTGATGCTGGTAAACGTGCGTTTGATCTTGGTCAGCAGGTAAAGGCTGCGGCTGCATCAGGCAATCTTACGGCTGATCTTGCTACTCAATTCCATCAGGCTGTGGCTCTTGAGGGTGTGCTGCTAAAGGCATCTAAAGGTAGACAGGCTGACATTGCTAGGACGCTGGGTATATTTTCACAGGCTCGTACATCAACCGCAGCCAGAGGCGCACAGCTAGAGACAATACTTAATGAGGCTGGTGGCATTAGAAATTCATTTGAGTTGGCTAATAGCTACACTGCTTTAGATAGTCGTGCTGATCGTGCTGCATTATCTGAGAAGACTATATCAGGCACAGTGCGTGATATATGGTACTCGACATGGATCAACGGTCTATTGTCTTCTCCAGTTACCCATGCAAAGAACATAGTAGGTAATGCTGCATTTGGTGCGTATCAACTTCCAGAAAGAGTTATAGCGTCAGGTATTGGTAAGGTTAGAAATTTTGTTTTTAGAGGTGGCGAGGAAGCTATCCAGCTAAATGAAATTTATGCACAAGCAATGGGTATGCTACAAGGTATGCGTGAAGGTGGACACATATCTGTTACTGCATTTAAAAAGAATGAGCCTACCGATGCACTAGCTAAGATTGAAAACTTTAGGAATGGTAGAGACACGTTTGACGTTTCATTCGGTGACTCTACTACTGCAAAAGCGCTTAATGGAGCGATGAAGTTTTGGGGTGGTTTTGTAACTATTCCTAGTCGAACATTAATGGCAGAGGACGAATTCTTTAAAGCTGTCGGATACCGCATGGAATTGAATGCGCTAGTAACTAGAGAGTCTAATAAAGAATATAGTAACTTAATTAAGAATGGTGTTGATGAAGCTACAGCTGCACAGCAATCAGCAGCATTACATCAAAAGCTTTTGGTTGAACCTACAGCTGAAATAGAAGAGGCAGCTAAATCAATGGCTTCAACTGTTACCTTTACCAGAGAACTTGAGGAAGGTTTACAGGGCGCTCAAAGATTCTTGAAGGACACTCCAGTCTTAAAAATATTCTTCCCATTTGTGAAGACTCCTACCAATATTGCGATGGAGGCTATGAGTCGCACACCAATTATAAATCTTACTTCACCTAGATTTTGGGCTGATTACAATGCTGGTGGTATCCGCAGAGATATGTCGATGGCTAGAGTTGCTCTTGGTGCTGGCATTATTTATGGCGCTGGAACTTATGCTCTTGATGGCAAAGTAACTGGATATGGACCAATGAGAGCGCAAGACAAAGCTGCACTTGAAGGTACAGGCTGGCAGCAATTCTCATTTGTGTTTAATAGATCTGATGTGAGTCCAGAATTACTTGCTCAGTATAAAGAAATCACTCAGGTCAAAGAGACACCAGATAAAGTATATGTTAGCTACGCTGGTATTGAGCCATTCTCCTCCATCATGTCTATTGCTGCCACAGCTGGTGAGTATGCAATGGTTGACGGTAGCGAAGTAGATATGGAAAAACTAATGATGGGAGCTACCCTAGGTTTATACCAGTACACATCTGAACAGCCTATGCTACAAGGCTATGGTGAGTTGATGAAAATGTTTTCGTCTAAGGCACAAGATGCACCATCAATGCTTTATAACGTGATGGCGCAGGTATCCAAGGAAACTACTTCCTATGTGATTGGTGGATCTCCGGCTGGCGCTTACTCGTCATTCATTGCAGGTATTGAGCGTATCCTAAAACCAGAGAAAAGCTTTGTCATGGAGGCAGTATCTCCTGATGATGTAGATCTTATATCTGGCGCGCAGAAAGGATTTTGGGAGGCTTTTGGACAAGCTAAGTCTAGGAATCCACTGACATCAGATACGCTACCAGTACAGCTAGATCCAATTACAGGCGATGAGAAGCGTATTGGCAAAGGCAATTGGGCTGAGTTCTTTGATCCATTTAAATCAAGCGATGGTAAGTATTCGCCAGCTCATGCGGTACTAGTGGAATACGGTGTGCCAATGCCTAAGATTCCTAAGAAAATTGATGGTGTTGAATTAACAGATAAACAATATAATCAATGGATTGAAATTGCTACGACTAAGTTTAAACTTGAGGACAACTTAATCAAGATGGCTAGTAGCGATGGCTTTAAGAGATTAGCATCAAGAGATCTGGCAGCTGCTCAGACTTTGCTTGGTAAGGTGATCTCTGATGCATACACAGGCACACCAGAAAACATGGGTGCTAAGTATTTATTACTGGCTGATCCAGAGAATCGAGACTTGTACGATGCAATTCAAGGTGTGAAAGAAATGCAGCGTGAAGAAGGTAAATATAAACGGTAAGGACTAACATGGCAAACTATCCAATATCAAACGTATCACGAAGAGTGGTCTACACAGGTAGCGCTGGTGCTGGCCCTTACGCATTCTCATTCGAGATCATCGACTCAACTGACGTAGATGTCTATAAGAATGACACGCTACTGACACTAACTACGAACTACACAGTAACGATCAATAGCAATGGCACTGGATCTGTGACTCTAGTATCAGCAGCCACTGGCAGTGATCGCATTACCATTGTCGGATCTAGAGCAATTGAGCGCACCACAGACTTTGTAACTGGTGGTGACTTGTTTGCGAATACGTTGAATGAAGAGATCGACTCGCAGACTATCTTTGTGCAGCAGGTAGCAGAGACAGCGGAGCGCTCGATTAAGGCTCCAGTAACTGATCCTACCAACATCAACATGACTCTGCCAGTTAATACTGTTAGAGCTGGTAAGACATTAGCATTCGATGCATCAGGTAATCCAGTAGCTGGTGATCCTATTGGTGTGTGGCGAGGTAACTGGGCTGCTGGTACATCATATCAAAACCGAGATCAGGTTAAAGATACGACAAACAGTAATGTCTATATTTGTATCACAGCGCATACGTCATCAGGATCCCTCCCAATAACATCTAATGCTGACTCTGCTAAGTGGGCTTTAGTGGTTGATGCTGAAGCTGCTGATACTAGCGCTGATGCTGCCGCCTCCTCTGCTAGTGATGCTGCTGCCTCTGCTGTGCTGTCTAATGACTGGGCTACTAAGACTTCTAGCGCTGTAGCTGGTGGTGAGTTCTCCGCAAAGTATCACGCACAAGCTGCCGCTACTAGCGCAAGCAATGCAAGCACAAGCGCAAGTAACGCAAGTACATCAGCAACTAATGCCGCTAATGCACAGACTGCTGCCGAGTCTGCAAGAGATGCCACCTTGGCTGCGTATGATTCCTTTGATGATCGTTACCTAGGCACAAAGACTAGTGATCCGTCTGTAGACAATGACGGTAATGCGCTAACTGCTGGTGCGCTGTACTTCAATAGTTCAGCAGGTATTATGAAGTTATATAACGGTAGCGCATGGGTTGCTGCTTATGTGTCTGGCGCTGCTACCAGCATTGCGTTTACTCCAGCTGGTGGAGTTGCAGCCACCACAGTGCAAGCTGCTATCGAGGAAGTAGACAGCGAGAAGTTAGCAAAGGCTAGTAACTTATCTGACGTAGCTAACACTGCTACAGCTAGGACTAATCTTGGTTTAGCAATTGGCACAAACGTACAAGCTTATGATGCTAATACTGCTAAGACAAATGTAACTCAATCGTTTACGGCAGCACAGCGTGGAACTGTGGTTGCGCTAACAGATGGTGCAACTATTACCGCAGACTTTGCTGCTGCTAATAATTTTAGCGTAACGCTCGGTGGTAATCGCACACTAGCCAATCCAACTAATGTGGTGGCTGGTCAGTCTGGCATCATTAAGATTAGTCAGGATGGTACAGGAAGTAGGACACTTGCATACGGATCTAGCTGGGACTTCCCTTCTGGAGTTGTGCCATCACTTACCACGACAGCTAATGCAGTAGACATACTTGCTTACTATGTGGACACATCAACTAACATTACTGCTCGTTTAGTTGGAGATCGTAAATGAGTTCGTTGCATGATAATCCATTCCTGCTGGCATCAGGTAATCCTACTGATCCTACGTTTCCAGTACAGCGTAGTGTACGTTTTAGGTCAAGTGCATCTGCTTATTTTGTAAGAACTCCTGCAAGCACATCAAGCCGTACTACATGGACATGGAGTGGTTGGGTAAAACTTGGCTCTCTTTCTATCGACAGGTTTTTATTTAACAATTCTAACGATGGTCTTCGTCTTTTAATTGGCAATAATTTGTGGGTTCAATTATCTTCTGGTACACCTTATGTCTTACAAACAAACCAAGTATTTCGTGATCCTTCCGCTTGGCATCACATTGTTTGGCAAGTTGACACAACGCAAGCAACGGCATCTAACCGAATGCGCCTGTATGTTAATGGAGTAGAAATTACATCTTTTTCTACAGCAACTTATCCACCACAAAACTATAACACCGTAATAAACACAAACACTGGACATTACATTGGGTCATTGCAGACGATTGCAGGTTATTTTTTTGATGGCTACCTAACAGAAGTAAACTTCATTGACGGTCAAGCACTAACACCATCATCATTCGGTGGATACAACTCTGGCACTGGTGTATGGGAGCCTCGTAAGTATTCTGGTACTTACGGCACTAACGGTTTCTACCTTAACTTCCAAGATAACTCTGGCGCTACAGCTACGACTATTGGTAAAGACTCTAGCGGTAACAGCAACAACTGGACACCTAATAATATCTCTGTAACTGCTGGTGTAACGTATGACTCGATGTTAGATGTGCCTACTAATACTAGCGCAACTAATGCTAACTTTGCTACTATGTCTCCAATCACAGGCACAACAAACCTATCAAATGGAAATCTTTATTTAACAGGTGCTGGTGCTTATCGTGGTGGATATGGAACTATTGCTTTACCAGCTACTGGAAAATGGTATTGGGAAGGTTTGTTTATACAAGCAAATAATAATCTTGGATTTGGTCTTGCTGTAATTAATCCACAATTACCTATTACTCCTCTTGTTGGTACTGGTGCAATTGGATTTAATAATGCTGGTCAATGGTGGGTTGAGTCTAGCACTGCCACTACAGGTAATCCAAGTTGGACTGCTACTACTGTAGTTGGTATGCGTTATGACGCATCAACAGGAGAGTTTTCATATTCATCAAATGGATCTACTTGGACAACAATCGTAACTGGTACAGCTAGATTTACTGACGGTAGAACATGGGTTCCTGCTTGCTGGGCATTTGCAACAAATGATCAAATTACACTTAACTTTGGTCAGCGTCCATTTACATACACTCCACCAACAGGATTTGTAGCACTCAATACCTTTAACTTACCTGATCCTATTATTGCTAATGGTGCTAATCAATTTGCGGCAACTACATATACTGGTACAGGTGCAAATTTATCTATAGTAAATACTGTTAATAACACATCAATGCAGCCTGACTTTGTTTGGATTAAAGGAAGAAATGCAGCTTGGAATAATGTATTAAGAGATAGTGTCAGAGGATCAACTCAGTTTTTATATTCAAATACTACTGGTGCAGAAGTAACTGCTGGATCAGGATATTCATTTAATTCAAATGGATTTTCAATTGGAACAAGCTCAGAAGTAAATACAAATACAAACACATATGTCGGCTGGCAATGGAGAGCATCCAATGCAACAGCGGTATCTAATACAGCAGGTTCTGTAACTTCAACAGTAAGTGCTAATCCAACATCAGGATTTAGTATTGTTACTTTTAATGCTGGAGCAGCAGGAAATAAAACTGTTGGTCATAGTCTTGGTGTTAAACCAGCCATGGTAATTTTTAAAGATAGAGCAACCACAAGCTCATGGCTAGTTTGGCATCAATCATTATCCAGTCAAACACAAAGTTATTTAGTTTTACAAACAACAGCAGCAGTAGTTAATGATTCTAGAATTTGGGCAAATACTGCACCAACATCTACGCTGTTAAGTTTTGAATCTAACTATACGTTTAATGTAAATAATAATATTGTAGCCTACTGCTTTTCAGAAATAGCAGGTTATTCTGCATTTGGTAGCTACACTGGAAATGGTGCTACTGATGGTGTTTTTGTATATTTAGGATTTAGACCAAGATGGATAATGATTAAAAGAACAAATGCAACTGAAAATTGGCAAATGTATGATTCTTCTAGAAACACATCTAATGTTGTTGGCGAATATTTACTGGCAAATACTTCAGGTGCAGGAGCAACTATAACGGTATTAGATATGCTTTCTAATGGTTTTAAAATTAGAGTAGATGGTACAAATCCCGGAGTTAATGCATCTGGCAGCACATACATATACGCAGCATTTGCAGAAAACCCATTCAAGTATTCTTTAGCGAGGTAATATGTTTACACTTAACGGAAGTACACTACAACTAGACACACCATTTACTGATGCTAATGGTACACAGTACCCAGCTAACTGGCTGCGACTTGCTACACCAGAAGAGCGCACCGCCATAGGCATAGCAGAGATAGCAGATCCAGAGCCATATGATGATCGCTACTACTGGGGTGTTGGAAATCCAAAGGATCTAGACCAGTGCAAGACTATACTGATAGCACAGGTAAAGCAGATAGCTGCGTCATTGCTTGCTCCTACAGACTGGAAGGTAGTGCGCTTTATAGAATCTGCTGCTCCTATTGGCACTGCTGTTACTGCATATCGTGAAGATATTCGTAATGATAGTAATAATAATGAAGCTGCTATCAATGCTTGCACTACAGTAGATGAACTGGCTGCACTCCAATTAACGTGGACTGAGAATGTGTGATCATGGAGAATCAAATTGTATTTAATTTTGTCGTGGCTATTGCTGGCTTTCTTGGTGTCTTTGTATTTAACACTATTACTAGAAAGCTTCAGAAGCTTGAGGATAAACTAGCAGAGATGCCTCGTGAGTACGTCCAGAAGGATGACTATCGTGCAGACATTGGCGAGATTAAAGCAATCTTGAAACAGATATTTGACAAGCTGGATAGCAAGCAGGACAAATGAAATGGAACCTATCTCGACTGCGATCATGGTGGTGCAAGGTGTTAGCGCTATCGTTAAGGGTATCAGAAGCTTTGCTGATGAGGCTAACAAGGCAGTCAATGAGATCAATAAATGTGTTGAGTCTGGTAAGCAGCTCAAAGACTCAATGGCTCCTATTACAAAGTTCTTCTCTGCTGCCAGTAAGTATGAATCTGCTCGTACTCAACTAGAGCAAGCAAAAGAAATCCAAGACAAGGCAATAGCCGCTGGTAATCCTGTAGCTGATGCCATGTCTGACGCTGAGTATGTAATGGAGATGATGTCCATTGATCGACAGATCAAGCAGCACTATGATGACATCAAGCATTACTTCATCTATCACTTTGATGAAGCTGGTATGTGGGATGACTTCTCTAGTAGGTTAAATAGTCTAAGGCAGGAGCGTGAAGCAAAGGCAGAGGCAAAGCGCAGGGAAGAGACTGAGAAAAGATTAGCTCTTGCTGCTGAAAAAATGAGACTGCGTAGAATCAGCCAGCGTAGGTGGGAAATTTTTTACAACTGTATCGGTGGCTTTGTAATTACACTGATCATTGCAGGGTTTGCGTGGTTTATTCGGTGGATGTTTAATCAGGGAGGTAGTCAATGAAAGAATTATTTGGTGATGATTGGATGACTAAAAAGTGGCGCCCAATGATGGCTATTACTTACATGATGATCTGCCTCTTTGATTTTATATTTGGGCCAATCCTGTACAACTTGCTGCAATTCTGGAACCCTAACCAAGCAGTAGGTATGTGGTCATCATTAACGCTACAGGGTGGCGGCATGATTCATATATCTTTTGGTGCAATCCTAGGTATAGCAGCATGGACTCGTGGTCAGGAGAACGTAGAGAAGGTTAAAGCTGGGGAGACTCCAACAAATGCCTAGATCATGGATATTTCTAGCCATGTTTGTGGTGGCTATCTCTGCCTACTTCTACGGACACAGACAAGGACAGGCTGTAATACAGGCTGAGTGGCAAGCAGAGAAAGCAGAAGCTAATGCACAGGCTGCACTGGCTATTAAGAAAGCGCAGGACGCAGCCATAGCTACCGAGCGCAGACAGGCTGCACAGTTTAGAACTGTGGAGGCTAAGTTAATTGCAGACAATAGAAAGGTACAGGATGAAAAGAATGCTTTGCTTAATAACATTGGCTCTGGTGGGTTGCGCCTCCCAAGCGCCAAGAGTTCAAACAATAGTAACGGACTGCCCGAAGCTACCACCAGTGCCAGCGGCAATCAGCCAGAAACAATCTGCTACCTTCCTGAAGAATTTGTCAGAGATCTTGCAGCTGAAGCAGAGCGAGCAGACCAAATTACTTACCAACTAACTGCCTGTCAGATGATACTAGAGGAAGAACGTAAATGAAACTAAGTGAAAATTTTACTCTTGATGAACTTACGCATACGGATCACAGAGAGTTTGATAACACGCCTAATGAATCTGAACTGGCGAACCTTAAACGACTGGCTGCATTTCTGGAGACGGTGAAGTCTGCGGTAGGCGGCAAGCCGATCATCGTAAATAGCGCATTTAGGAGTAAGCAGGTAAATGATGCCATAAAAAGTTCGGATCGGAGTCAGCACAGGCTGGGCTGTGCGGCTGATATCCGAGTCCCGCAAATGTCTCCTGATGAAGTTGTGAAAGCGATCATCGCAGCTGGTCTTCCATTTGATCAGGTCATACGAGAGTTTGACAGGTGGACTCATGTGTCTATTCCTAATACAGCTGATGCTAAACCTCGTGGTCAGAAGTTAATCATAGATAAGACAGGCACAAGACCATACGCATAATCCTGTGCCTGTGGTTTACTCTGCTGCTGTCTCAGTCTCTTTCTGAGATGGCGGCATAGCAGCGCCAAGACTCTTCAGTCTCTCTGCATATTGTTTACTATGCCAAAGCTTACGTACAGGATCAAGCTTATCTAGAGTATCTTGGTTAGCCTCTTTGAGTTCACGCAGTTTAGTCATGCGCTCTCGGTGTGTGTAGCTACCAGACTTAGCTGTCTTCATGGCTGTCTGATTATACATATCCTCCCATTCATCAGAAGTCATATAGCTTGCAGCTGGCTCTGCCTTGTTTGGATACATGAGATGCCATGTCCATTCAGGATTGCTCTCTGGTTTAACCACAGGCACAGTCTCAGCTGGCGCTACAGGTTTAATAGCATCCAATGGATTAGCTGATTCCTGATCCTTTGGTACGTCCTCACCAGCGTAAATGTACAGGCCAATACCATGCAGAGCAATTGCCTTGGCTAGACAGCGTTGCATTGCTGTGTTGACCTGAAACGCATCAGGATTAGGCACTGCCTTATTCCTGTGATCCATCACTGGAAGCTGTGCTGTACGCTCCACATTAAAAGCTTTGACTGTACAGAAAACCATCACAGTATCATTCCACCGTACTGGCTCTTTGTATTCCCATGTCGCAGTCGGATCATGTTTTAACAATGTATCTACTGCCCATGCCCAAGACAGATACGACAGCCCCATTTTTTTTTCTACAATTCCAGACACATCGATTTTGCGTAGCTCTGAAAACTTACTGATCTCTGACATCATGACCTCCCATGTATGCTTGAATGGTTGCGAGAGTTGCAGCCACAATAGCGTCCACTGCCAACAGAGATCTGTCTTCCAGTGGATAATCTATTGCTGCCTGAACTGCCTTGGCTGCCTCTAGTCTGGCTTTGATTAACGTGCCATCATTTATATTCACGACAATTCCTTAATGGTTAATGTAGATTGACGCACTGAGTATGCCTCTTTCGCTGGTGTAATTTTCTCAGGCTGGGCTTTGTAGTTACGCATAGGCCAGCTGACCTTGTACTTGCCAGCGATACCTAAAGGTTTATCCTGTAGCAATTCTTTTAACTGAGTTTCGCATTGGTTTATTAATTCAGTGCGTGCCTCAATCTCAGCCTTGCATTCAAGGATAAGCTTTGCATACTCAGCAGCTGCATCATCCAGCTCTACAGGCTCAGAATCTGAGCTTGCTACTGAATACATACGATCAGCGTCCTTGCTATTCTGTGCAGGGAATGCCTCGATCCTATGCTCATTCTTGTAGATCTCCAGCCGATTCTGGAAGTCTAGTGCTACCTCCTTAATGCGATCTAGTGTGCCTTGGTGTGGAGTGAATAAGAATATGTGTAGCTTAGTGCCTTGGTACAGTGTAGCTACAGCGCCCCACTTAGCTTGCATGATATCCATTTGAGCCTGTAGCTGGATTGCTCCTCGCCACAATGGTGGCTCAGTCTCTGGTGCGTTGCCTGTTAGCTTTGCCTCCAGCACTCCGAGTCCGTCCAGCACAATGCTTGGCGCTCCCATAACAAAAATACCGTTATCAGGATCATGCTTGATCAGCTGGCTACGTCCATCAGCTAGACCATCGAGCGAACAGCACAAAGGTATGGACTCATGGAAATATGGCTTCTCATGAATTAGCTGGAGATCGGATAACTCCAGTCTCTTTGCAGTTTCAGCCAAGATCATTGGCTCCAACTGGTTGCCCCAATCCATAGCTTCATTAGAAATATTAGGTGGAGTTTTCCCATTAATTGCCCCTAGACTAACTTGTAATTCATCGTTAGGGCTGCGGTACTTACTCATACCCATGACAGCTGGCAAACGGCTGGCTGACAGGATTGTATCGGGTGTTACTTTTCCAACCATAGTTATTCTCCTATCCAGTTTTTGTTATGTTTGATTCGTACAACCATTGCACGACTAACATTATATTTTTTAGCCATTGAATTTAATGTGGCTCCGTTTTTTAATTCATCACGCATTGCAAATGCAGATTGCTTAGTTAATTTTTTTGCTGCTCTTCCTTTATCTTGTTTATCTTTTATATTATCTAGATTAGTACCAAGAAATAAATGATCTGGATTTACGCACGATGGCACATCACAACTATGGCAAACAGACATATTTCCTATTTCGCCACGATGTAAACGATATGAAACTCTATGCGCCCCTAAAGTAATATTGCCAATTCCAAACCTGCCATACCCCTCTGGATGAATGCTACCCATCCAGATCCAACAGCCACTAAATGGTATTGGTTGTACAAACTTGTTAAATCTTTCAATAATACTCATCACCATATTATGTCTCCCAAGTATTTATAGGTGCGGATTGTACGAGCATGAGCGCTCGAATGCTTTGCTACTGTGTAACCATCAGGCTGCCACTGATGACCACGAAAGACAGCGCCAAGTACACTAGGATGTATGTCATCCGGCACAGGCACAGCCTCCCTTACTTCATTAATGCTGACGCTACCATGCAATCTGCTGTAGTCAATGGCAAAGGATCTTGCAGCTGCTAAATACTCAGCCTTGGTTTCCTCATGGTGGCGCATGATATCTAGCTTTAACTGCTTGCCAGAAGGTATATCCCATGCCGATCTCATAGCCACCCCGCTACAGCTGCAACTAATACTGCAATGCCGATTGCGATAATTACGTTATCCATTATGTCTTTGTGATCCATTATTTGCTCTCCTTATTAGTTATATACCAATTTTCGTCACCAAGAATTCTTGCTATAACACCCATGACAGAATTATTTAATGCTTTATCAATTAAAACAATTGAGCTATCAATAATTTCATCGTAAATATCGGGACTTGTTTTCTTAATGACTTCTAACGTCATCTTTGCATCTTCTAGTGCATCTGTATCTGCAAGAATAGAATCAAATAAAAAGTCTATATCTGCTTTGCTCATGCTGCCTCCCTTGCAATGATGTTGGATACTTGTGATGCTGACCAGTTGGTGCTGCCACGAACTGTCTGAACTTGGCGCTCTGTCAATGCTGCTGCAATCTGGCGCAAGCTTGTATAACCAGCTGCTTTTAAGTCACGAATGATTGGCAATACTTTCTGTGCGAACTGATCTGCATTAGCTTGCAGAGCTGCTACACCAGCTGCGGAGCTAATCTGTGGTGACTTAGTGCCAAGCTTTACACCACGAGCCTTGGCTGCTGCCAGAGCTACTTTGGTGCGTTTGCTGATCTCTTCACGCTCGTACTGTGCAAACACTGCCTTGATACCGAACTCCAAGGTAGAGCAGTTAGGCATATCAGCTGCCACGATATCTACACCAGACTTACGGATAGTCATTAAGAATGCTGCATCACGACTTAAACGATCAAGCTTGGCGATCAGCAAAGATGCGCCAGATGTACGGCATAACTCAATAGCTGCTGCCAACTGGATGCGGCTATCGTTCTTGCCTGATTCGATCTCGGTGAATGAGTGGATGATGCTGTCAGCGTACTGCTTGACTGCGTCTTGTTGAGCCTCTAGACCCAAGCCTGATTGACCTTGCTTGGTGGTTGATACACGAAAGTAAGCTACATATTTATTCATTTTAGATCTCCTGTTTCTCGGTAGATTGACTGGTTTGTAGTGCCAGTTCCGTTAATGTATGCGATATCGCAGCGATATGCAACAACTTATTTCAAAATAATTTAACTAAATACATGGTTCCGCAGGTCAAATGTGATATCTTGGCGCAATACAAAAGGGAGGTAAGATGGAAAATAAGTACAATACGTTGCTAATTAGGCTACGTCCTGAAACTAGAGCATTGTTGGATCGTGCAGCTGGTGAGCAGCGCAGATCTAGGGCATCAATCATTGACCAGCTGTTACTGGAAAGCTTGCAGCAGCGCTATAACAGCACGACTGACAGGCTAAACAAGATGCTGGGGGCTGCATGAATGGAAGAGGTAAACGCAATAAGGGTGCGGCTGGTGAGCGTGAGCTGGCTGGGATCCTGAAAGATAATCTAGGTTTCGAGGTTAAGCGCAATCTAGGTCAGGCAAGGGATGGAGCTGATGACATAACTATTCAGAAGTTCCGCATCGAAGTTAAACGACAAGAGAGACTACAGGTGGACAAATGGAGCGAACAGGTGGAATCATGCAGCAAGTCTGGAGAAATACCAATACTGGCATACAGGAGGAACGGGCAGCCTTGGAGGATTTGCCTGAAGCTAGACGATTTTATCCCGATGCTACGAGATGCACTGGAATGACATGGAAGTATCTGGTTGACCAGCTGATGGGTGTTAATCCACCGATCATCAGGGTTGCTGGCAAGATGGTCATCAATATTGGCATAGGTGGTGACACACCAACCAAGGTAGGTAAGCCAAGGACATCCAACTTTGATCTAATCGTGGCTCATGTACTGCGTGAAGCTGGCAGCCTGTCTACACCAGAGTTGCACGAGGAGATCTTGCTATTGCATGAGCAGATCAGCATGGAGTCACTGTTTAGGCTGTGTAAGCGCATGGAGAATAGAGGTCAGCTGGTATCGACTAAGCAAGCTAGGACTAGCGGTAATGGGAGAGGTGTCAATGTATGGCAGCTGGTAAAAAAGTAGAAGGTTTTATTGAAGACAGGCTGTGTAGCAGCTGTAGGCAAAGGAAAAAGCCGGAGGGAGGAGAATGGATCCTGTTCAACAGAGGATTAAATCGGAGGTGGAATTGCAAGGAGTGCAATACCAGAAGGGTTGCCAGACTTGCCAACACTCGGTAGCTCATGCTGAAGGACTGTGGTGCAAGCTATGGGATTGTGAGTCTATTGGATATTGTGAGGGTTATGAGTATGAATCAGGCACAGCCTAGTCCATGTCCATTGTGCGGTAGAGCGCATCAGGCAATGGGTGTGGTCACATTAAATGGCAGGGAAGTCTGCACATATTCTGAGGAGTGGAGAGCAGAATGTGAACTACGGTATGCAATGAGGCTGCCAGATAAAGCTAGAAAGCCAAAAATAACCAAGTTGACGTACTTAGACATGGTTGAGAAGGAAAGAGGTTATCCAACAAGGAAGGTAATGAGGGATGAAATGGTTAAACGATATAGGGAGAAGAAATGAAAGCATTTCCAAATTTAGATTATCACTTACTTAATCAGGGCATGGACTTACGTGATTACTTTGCAGCGAAGGCTATGCACGCAATGATTGCTTCAGGAAAATTACCAACTGGAATCATGATTGATACAGCAGAAGAAGCATATGTTATGGCTGACCACATGATGAAAGCAAGGGGGCAGAAATGATCTACAAAACTTTTAAAGAATGGGCTGCTGGGCTGTGGCTTGAGGACGGTGAGCCAAGGAAACAAGCGTACACCAGTGATGAATTACTTTTAATAGAGATGGGTTGGAACTACGGCAAAGACGCTGGCGCAGCAGCAGAGCGTGAGGAGTGTGCATATATTGCAGATCAAGGGTTTAGACGAGCAGCGGAAGGTGATGAGATAGCTGATGTTATCCGAGCAAGGGGTAGAAGCGAAGCACTAACAAACCTAAACAAAGCAGCAGAAGATATGGGGCAGGAATTATGACTGACAGAGACTTACTTTGGAAGCTATACGCTGAGTATATGACGCATGGCAATCTGTGTACAGAGACGTTGACAATGCTTGTGATCAGGCTAAAAGAGCCAGTATCAATGGCTGATGAGTGGAAGATGGAATGCCTAAGAATGCTGGAAGACATTAAACATTTGCAGACACAGCTAAACAGCCTCCAATGACGCAGTTCAAGATACCACCAGCTCCAACTCTGAAGAAGAGGAAGACACCACCGAGGAAGACACAGTACGCAATCATGCCACTACGAGCGCTGACAGATAAGCGTATTACTGACAGGAATCGGACTGTACTTGCCATGATGTCATCATTTGCTAACAGAGCTGGAATCACTTGGGTGACTCAGAAAAGGATTGGTGAGGAGTTCAAGGTAACACCACAGGCTATACAGAGAATGCTTGGCAAGCTCAGAGATTGTGGGTACATCGAGAAGGTATCGGGTTACAAAGTTGGCATCAAAGGTATTACTTACAGGATCATCTACGATCCCAAGATCAGCGCACAGGATGCAGTTTCAATAGCAGGTAACGGCATAGATTTAGAAGTAGAGCAGTACAACCAAGAGGATCCAGTAATGACATTTCGTAATCATCAACCACAGCCGATAGGCGCATTCTTAAAGGACATTCCAATGGCAAAGCCAAAGCAGCAGAGCAAAATACAACAGCAGGAGGTTGAGGAAGTGCGGAAGGTGTATAAGGGAGAAGACTATAGTCGAGAGTTCTCTCGCACAGCGCAAGCAATCTGCGGAGTCGAGCGCTTAGCAAATGAGCAAGATAAAGCAATAGCTGCAGAATTAGCAACACATCAGGTAGATCTAGATCAGTTCAAGCAAATGCTGGTGGAATCTATTACTTGGCATAAGCAAACAGGTAAGCAACCGCCAGCAGGACTGGGTTATTACAAGCAAGTAGCACTGGCATTACGTAAAGCCTAGGTAGTGGGTGTGTCTGTACAAAAACGAACTGTTCGATTCGAGTTTGTACAGGCATAATACATTATCATTATGGTACGTTACGATAACAATTAATTAACGCTGTGTTATCAAAGTGGCATTATCCCCCCCCACCCCACCACCTATCGATGGGGGGAACCACACAATTTTTCGTCAGTTTTCTTGGAGCCTGTATGATTTCAATGTGCATCTACAACTTAGCGATATTTTTTGGTGGAATGATGTTTGAAAGGTTTTTGAGATCTTTGGATGGGTATGCTAAAGAATATCTTTTATATAAAAGGTATCACAGTGATAAGTATGATCCAGAGTAAAGATGCGGCTAACGGAACCACACCCGAAGAAAAAGGGATGATCTCTAAAAAGAGAGTGAGTTCTTGTTTATCTAAGCTACTTAGTCTGCCAAACTAAGATGATCAAACTGGCTCCGATCTGGTTGCCTTGTCTCATCCGAGGGGCTAACAGAAGAAAGACCTGACCATGCGCTACGTTTATTCCCTTGGTCACTCACTACCGATGGGAGAGCTGGGTTATGGCTCCATTCACCAATCTTACTTCAATTGAGGAAAAAAACAATATTGGTAATTACTATTGATTGCTAAATACTGATAGTTAAAATGCATATGCTTGTTTGCAGAATTTGAGATACTGATGGCTGTTTAGGAAGGGAGATAGAAGTGGAATATGACAATACCAATCGTGGCACACTTTTCAAAGCGAAAGAAAAGAAAAGTGAGAAGAGTCCTGATTACACTGGCACTATTAATATTGCTGGTACTGAAATGCGCTTATCTGCTTGGCTGAAGGAATCGAAAGCAGGTACAAAATACTTTAGTCTGGCAGTATCTGAGAAAGATGGTCAGTACGAAAGTAAGAGCAATGCTCGTCCTAGATCTGAAGGTAGGACTGATGGCAATGCCTCTCATGTAGATGATGATATACCTTTTAATTAGAATGGGTCTATAATGGTCACGTTATCCAGCACAGGAGCGTGGCATGATTCATTCAAAAGTATGTTTTAAGTGCGAAGTAAGTAAGCCTTTAATTGAATTTTATAAGCATTCTCAAATGGCTGATGGTCATTTAAATAAATGCAAAGAATGCAATAAAAAAGATTCAACTAATAGTCGTAATGCAAAAATAGAGTATTACAGAGCTTATGATAGGGAACGAGCAAAAGATCCTGTTAGACGTAAAGCTGCATCAGAAATATCGCAATTCTGGAGGCAGCAGGACAAAAGACGAGCTGCTGCTCACAATGCTGTAACAAGAGCATTAAGAGCTGGTGTTTTGGTTAGATGTCCATGCGTTAGATGTGGAGCTGAAAAAGCTTATGCTCATCATGAGGATTACGATAAAAAGCTTGATGTGATGTGGCTTTGCCAGCCATGCCACAAACAAAGGCATAAGGAAATAAATGATGGCTACCAAGAAAAGAGTACGCACTCCAGATCCTGATGCTGGTCTGCCAGCTGGGGCAATGATGGAGACGGATATCTGCATAGCGTATACCTTAAAAGGTATAACTTACTTGCCTCACTACAGTGAACGAGTCTACGTAGGGTTAGGCTATGGGGTTACTAACTTTGATACCTATTTGGGTATCGAGTTGAAAGCCTTGGGTGCAAAGCCTGTAGAGCTGGCACTGTGGAAGAGGAGACAGTTTTAGGGAAAGCGGATTCTAGTGTGCGGCACTGCGTGAAGCGGATAGCATTGCAGCTAGTGCAGCGAGTACCTACCTTTTAAGGCTGAGTCGCACAGTTTTCCTTAAACCTACGCTGGCTAGGGTTGCGACTGCCAGTACCTAATTTATGGAGTAAAAATGAAAAAAAATATAATTGGATATAGAGAACTATCTGAGCAAGAAATATCTGCAATTAATGATATTAAGGAGTTGGCTATTGTTGTTCAGGATATGATTGCTAGTATTAAAAATAAACCTGATATTGAAATTGATCCTCGTTGGTTAAGTATTGGAACAACTAATTTGCAGCAAGGTTTTATGGCATTAATAAGGTCTGTGGCAAAACCAACTACATTTTAAATAAATAAATTATTTGACACCTCGGAAAGACGAGGGCTAACACGCATGAGGATTGTGTTTTACCTTGAGCTGAACAAGGATTAAATAACCCTAGCTAGGTTCAGTCCTCAGTCGTGTTGGTGGATGCGTAGGCTGATACGCAGCTTTATCAGTGGGCATGAATTGCAAGGCAGTAAACCCAGCTGCTGCAAACACTGTATGGGACACTTCATATGTCGGAGATAAGCACCGATCACCAACTTCAATTTAAAGATTATGGCTACTAAAAAAGAAAAAGAGAAGTTTCCAAACCAGATACCACCATTGAAGAACTATGGTGGTGTACGTCTCATCCAGAAAAGACTGGAGAGATCCGGCACTCTGGAGGCTAACAGGGAGGCTGTCGCTTATGCACTACTATCAATGGCTAATACCAAGCTATCAGATATTATGGAATGGGATTCCTCTGGTAACGTCATGGTAAAAGCTAGTAAAGACATACCTGAACACGCTCTCCATGCCATCAAAAAGCTAACCAGTCGCACAGATCGAGAAGGTAATTCCTATATCGAGATCGAGCTACATGACAAAGTGCAGGTATTGCGACTGCTGGCTAAAGCCTCTGGACTCTTAGACGGTGGCGACAATGGAGATAAACCTAGCGTGATTGGTATCAATATCAAAGCGCCCACAGTGATTGATGTAAACGATGAAGACTAAGGAAACTAGCGGTAAGGCAGTACCAGATATTGGTATTAACTTAGACTTTTCTGACTCGCCAAAGGTGTGGGAGTTCATGCAGTCGGACAATTTCGTCCAAGGCTTAATGGGGCCAGTCGGTAGCGGTAAGTCTTATGCGTGTGCAGCCAAGATATTTATCAAGGCTATCCAACAAAAACCCAGCCCTATAGACAATATCCGTTACTCTCGCTGGGCGATAGTACGTAACTCGTACCCAATGCTAAAGACCACTACGATTAAAACGTGGTTAGATTTATTTCCTGAGAATACATTTGGATCATTACTTTGGACTCCACCGATTACCCATCACATCAGGCTACCAGCTAGAGATGGTGCAGCTGGTGTGGATTGCGAAGTCATATTTTTGGCACTTGATCAACCAAAGGACGTAAGAAAACTACTGTCCTTAGAACTTACAGGAGCGTGGGTCAATGAAGCAAGAGAATTACCTAAAGCCGTTATTGATGGTCTTACTCACAGGGTTGGCAGGTATCCTACTAAGCGTGACGGTGGGAGTAGTTGGCACGGTATATGGATGGATACGAATCCCATGGATGATGATCACTACTGGTATCGGTTAGCAGAAAAAGAAAAGATGACTGGCAAGTATGCTTGGAAGTTTTTCAAGCAGGAAGGTGGTGTAGTTGAAGTTAATCCAGCTGAGTTGCCAGACAATCCAGAGGCGAATGATCATATATTTGCAGCCGGAAAGTGGTGGAAGTTAAACCCTAAAGCAGAAAACATTAAGAACTTACCTGCTGGCTACTACCAGCAAATGCTATTAGGTAAAAATTTAGACTGGATCCGCTGCTACGCTGGTGGACAATATGTCTATGTGCAAGAAGGTAAGCCAGTCTGGCAGGAATATGATGACTCCATGATGTCTGGTGATGTAAATGTGGATCCAACTCAGGCTATACAGGTAGGTCTTGACTTTGGTTTGACACCAGCTGCTGTCATTGGTCAGCGTTTGCCTAATGGTAGGTGGAATATTCTGGACGAGATCGTCACTGAAGACATGGGTTTGGAGCGTTTTGGTCAGCAACTGCTGGCAGAGTTAAACGCAAAGTACCCAAACTTCCAAGTATTGCTGTGGGGCGATCCGGCAGGTATGGCTCGTGATGCGATTTACGAGGTAACAAGCTTTGACTACCTGCGTACATTGGGTTTGCGCGCACAACCAGCGCCATCAAACGACTTTAAGGTACGTAGAGAAGCAGCTGCTATGCCGATGCAAAGGCTGATTCAGGGTAAAGCTGGGTTGATGGTCAACACTCGGTGCAAGTTATTGCGTAAAGCGCTTGCTGGTGGCTACCACTTTAAGCGTATTGCTGTGGGTGCAGGACATGAACGGTTCCGAGATGCGCCAAATAAGAACGAGCATTCCCACGTTGGTGACGCATTCGGCTACTTGCTGCTGGGTGGTGGTGAACATAAGCGATTAACTAAGCCGCAACACCTACAAAATACGATAGTTGTGCAGACTATTGCTAATTCCGACTTTGATCCGTTTGAATGATCAACATAATCGAGTTAAACGAGCGATTACCTAGAAAAGCTGGGGTGTGTTACATACCAATGGTTCCCAGCCACCTACATTACATGAGCATGAAACCAGAGCAGCTGCCATCAGCTAGGGCAGTGTCGATGGATCATATGCTTGAGATGCAAGCTAGGCTCGGACTCGCAGTTACTGCGCTAGTACATGGTAAACCTGTGGCAATGTTTGGCTGCATTATGCTGTGGACTGGTGTTGGTGAGATGTGGTCAATCATATCTGATGACGCTAGACGCTATCCAAAGCAGCTAACCATAGTCGCTAAGTCATTCAGCGATATCGTGGCGCAATCACTTTCATTGCACAGGCTTCAACTTACGGTAAGATCTGACGAGCCGAGGGCATTACGCTGGGCAGAATACCTTGGTTTTGAGATCGAGGGGTTGATGCGTAAATACAGCCCTGACGGTGCGGATACTTATATTTTAGCGAGGGTTTAATCATGGGTTCATTATTCGGTGGTGGTGGTGACGGTGGCGCAGCAGAAAGAGCAATGGCTGAACAGCAAAAAGAGACAGCACGAATGAGAGCGCAAACTGAAGCAGAAAAGCGAGATATGCTGGAGAAGCAGCAATCTGGTCTAAAAGCTCGTCAGCGTGGCGGAGCTCGTGCGTTATTGTCTACTGAGCGTATTGATGGCGAAGAAGGTTTGAAAGATACGCTAGGCGGCTGATATGGATAAGATGAAAAAGAAAGTTGCCAAGGTTATGCGTGAGTATAAATCCGGCAAACTGAAATCATCTAGTGGCGATAAGGTCACATCCAAGGATCAAGCTATTGCTATTGCTATGTCAGAAGCTGGAATTAAGCAGAAAGGTAGCAAATGAAAGCTGGACTTTATGCCAATATTCATAAAAAGAGAGAGCGCATAGAAAAGGGATCTGGTGAAAAGATGCGTAAAGCTGGATCCGAGGGCGCTCCTACTGACGCTGCATTTAAGAAAGCAGCTAAAACCGCAATGAAACCAAAGAAGAAATAATATGAAATTTTCTTTAGAAGTTGAGATGGAAGGCAACAAGCATGACGAAGAAAAAAAGTCAGCGCCTACTGCCTTTCAAAAGAAAGTAGCAAAGATGCTTGCTCAGAAATCTGGCAGAAGTAAGCCTAATGAGATGGACTTTAAAAAGGCTGCTGAGTTAGAAGACGAGGATGATTGATGGCTACAACTCCAGTAGAACTTGAGTCGCTAACTACCAAGTCTAGGTTCGTTACGCTTGCTCAAAAAAATAATGCTGGCACTTATGTAGTCGCAGGATCTGATGCGCCATTAATTATGGTGGACGTAAACCATCAGCGCAATCACGATGGTCGTGCATTCTTTGCTTACAAGATGTATCCAGATAGTGCGCCATTAGCAGCTAATGCTAGTTTAGATATTGCTCTTGCTGCTCCTGCTGGTGTATTCCCACACATAAATATTGATGCTATGTGTTTAGGTGACGCAGAGTTTTATATTTATGAAGGAGCCAGCGCAACTGGTGGCACTGCGTTTACTCCAATAAATAGAAATAGAAATTATGCACTTACCAATACTAGCCAGATAGCAATGATCATTTCACCTACTGTTACGGCATTAGGTAGCGAACTTGATGCACAAATTATTGCTGGCGGTGCAGGTAAGAAATCTGGTGGTGGTGTAGCTGGATCTTTAGAGTATGTATTAAAACCATTGACTACATACTTGTTTAGGCTAACCAATGTAAATGGAACTGCTCACGCTGCACATTTAGCTTTGGAGTGGTACGAATGAAGAAAGAGCATAAGAATCCAAAGGGTGGATTAACTGAGGCTGGACGTAAATATTTTAAACGTACAGAAGGAAGTAATTTAAAAGCTCCAGTTAAAGAAGGCACTAACCCTAGACGAGTATCTTTTGCTGCGAGATTTGGCGGTATGGCTGGGCCACTTGTAGATGAGAATGGTAAGCCAACAAGATTGAAATTAGCATTAAAAGCGTGGGGATTTGGAAGCAAAGAGGCTGCAAGGAACTTTGCTAATAAACACAAAAAGGATTGATATGGCTACCAAAGGTATAGCAAAGCTATCTCCAGAAGAGATACTTAAACGACACGACATAGCATTAAGACGCAAGGATGACTTTCGTGCATTGTATGAAGACGCATACGAGTTCGCTCTTCCACAGCGCAATCTGTATGACGGGTACTGGGAAGGCAAAGTAGGTGGACAGAAAAAGATGGTGCGAGTATTTGACTCTACCGCTATCAACTCTGTGCAGCGCTTTGCTAACCGTATGCAGTCCGGCATATTCCCACCACAGCGTAAGTGGTGCAAGCTAGAGGCTGGCTCTGATATACCAGAAGACCGTAAGATGGAAGCGCAAATGGCGCTAGATATTTATTTAGACAAGATGTTTGCTGTAATCAAACAATCAAACTTTGATATAGCTATTGGTGAGTTCTTACTTGATCTGTCTGTAGGTACAGCTGTAATGATGGTACAGTCTGGTGATGATGTTAATCCTATTAACTTTATTCCAGTACCACAGTATCTAGTCGCAATTGAAGAGGGTGCAAATGGTGCAGTCGATAACGTATACAGACGTATGCGTATCAAGGCTGAAGCAATTCAGCGTCAATGGTCTGATGCAGAAATTACTGGCACGTTAGCTAGACTCGTAGAAGAAAAACCTACCGAGGAAGTAGAGTTAGTTGAGGCAACTATCTTTGATCAAAAGCGTGGTGACTATAGTTACTGCGTTATTCATAGAGAGTCGAAGACTGAAATTGTAAGTCGTAGAATTAAAGTTTCACCTTGGGTTGTATCACGTTACATGAAAGTAGCTGGTGAGATTTATGGTCGTGGCCCCGTTATCACAGCACTGCCAGATATTAAAACTTTAAACAAAACAAAAGAACTTTTATTGAAGAATGCTGCACTTGCTATTTCTGGTGTTTACACTGCTGCTGATGATGGTGTTATAAATCCTGCCACAATTCGTATTGTTGCTGGTGCAATTATTCCAGTAGCTCGTAACGGTGGCCCACAGGGCGAATCATTAAAAGCATTACCAAGATCTGGTGACTTTAATGTGTCGCAATTAGTGATCAATGACTTGCAACAAAACATCAAACGCATATTGCTTGATGAGTCACTGCCACCAGATAACATGAGTGCAAGATCTGCTACTGAGGTAGTAGAGCGTATGAAAGAATTGTCACAGAATCTTGGATCTGCATTTGGTCGTTTGATTAATGAGACGATGATTCCATTAGTAGAAAAGATTTTGCAGGTAATGGATGATCGTGGATTGATCGATATGCCATTGCGAGTAAATGGTTTGGAAGTGCGTGTGATGCCTACTTCACCATTGGCTATGTCGCAGAACATGGAAGAGATTCAGAATATTATGCAGTACGCACAGATCATTGCTGGCTTTGGACAAGAGGCACAGTTTGGTTTGAAGAAAAGTGAAGCAATGGATATGATCGCTGAGAAGCTTGGTGTACCTGCTAAGTTGCGTTACTCACCAGAAGAACGTGCAATGGAGATGCAGAAGGCAGCGCAAATGGCACAGCAGTTTGCAGCTGCTAATCCAGAGGCTGCTGCTCAAGCAGTAGGTAAAGCTGTTCAAGGTGGAGGAATGGTTTAATGGCTGGGTGGGATGATTTTGATGAACTACCTACTGACATTCGTGTTGCTACACAAATGTCTGATGATCTGGATATCTTGTGTGCCAAGGTAATGACTACCGAGGACGGACAAAAATTAATGAGGTGGCTACGGTCTACCTTGTTAGAGCAGCCTGTTGCCACACCAGACTGCGACTCTTCATATGCTTATTATCGTGAAGGGCAAAATAGTGTGGTGCGTGATATAGAGGCGAGGATAAAACGCTCTCTCAAACCAAAGGAAAATAATGGAAGACAACCAACCCAGCAGTGATGCTGGCCTATTGGATGGTGCAACCGCAACTGACGATACACAAAGCCAAGCTAATCCAGTAGCCACAGCAGTAGAACATAAAGCAGCGACACCAGAGGATGATGATAGTCCTCTAGAACGTCCAGACTGGTGGCCTGAAAACTTCTGGAAGAAAGACGAGTCCGAGCCAGACTTGGAGGCAATAGCAAAAAGCTGGGGCGATCTCAGAAAGCAGATCAGCCAAGGCAAACACAAACCACCAGCCGATGGTAAATACGATACCAGCGCATTTGGTTCAATTCCCGAAGACGATCCTGTAAGAAATACGGTAATGGGCTGGGCGCAGGAATTCGGCATCAGCCAGCTGGCTTTGGATAAGCTGGTAGGGCAAGTAGTTGAGATGGGTGGCGCTCAACAACAGCAAGCAGCATTTAATCGTGATGCTGAACTCAAGGCACTTGGGCCAAATGCAAACGCTATGATCAAGTCTATGACTGATTGGGGTAGGGGATTGGTCAATAAAGGCATATGGGGTGCTGATGATTTTGAAGAATTCAAGATTATGGGTGGCACAGCCAAGGGAATTAAAGCGTTGGCAAAGTTGCGTGAAACCTATGAAGGCACTAAGATTCCTACCAACTCAGTGCCAGTAGATGGCGCACCAAGTAAAGAAGAGTTGTACGGCATGGTCAATGATCCAAAGTACAAAACGGATCCAGCCTACAGGCAGAAAGTAGAACGGATGTTTGCACAGACATTCGGTTAGAGTCTCCCTCCTCTGTCTTGGAGTTTGCCCAGCCAAGTGCTGGGCTTTTTTTCGTTTTGCGTTTTTTAAAAAATAGTGTAAAACAGCATCAAGGCATATCAGGCTGATATCAGACTGACCCTTACCACTACGGATGTAGACGTTTAGGCTAACGTAAAAGGCAAGCTAAGACCCCAGCGATGGGCATATCGTGGCGCAAAACAATCTTATCAAACTACTAAGGAGTACAACATGAGCGTATCTTTATCAAACGCTTTTGTCACCCTGTTTGATGCAGAAGTCAAACAAGCATACCAAGCGAAAGCAATGCTTGTGGGCGCTGTGCGTCAACGTCGTGGTGTCGAAGGCTCAACCGTAAAATTCCCAAAAGTCGGTAAAGGTGTTGCGACTGCTCGCATTACACAAACCGATGTAACCCCAATGAACGTAGGCTTCAGCTCAGTAACTTGCACATTGCAAGACTGGAATGCAGCTGAGTATTCGGACATTTTCTCCCAGCAAAAAGTAAACTTTGACGAGCGTCAAGAACTCGTACAAGTTGTAGCTTCTGCTATGGGTCGTAGACAAGACCAATTAGTATTGGATGCATTGGCTGCTTCTGGCACTTCATTGACAGTATCTAATGATATCGGTGGCGCTGACACCAATATGAACTTAGCTAAACTGCGTGAAGCAAAGCGTTTACTGGATAAGAACAACGTACCTTCTGAAGGTCGTAACATCATCATCCATGCAAACGGCTTATCTAACTTGTTGTCTGAGACAGCTGTAACTTCCTCTGACTTCAATAGCATCAAAGCGCTAGTACAAGGCGAGATCAACACATACTTGGGTTTCACTTTCCACGTATTAGGTGATCGCTCTGAAGGTGGCTTGGCTATCGATGGTTCGCTGGATCGTGTATGTTTCGCATTCCACAAAGATGCAATCGGCTACGCTGAAGGTATAGGTATGCGCTCGGAGATCAACTACATTCCAGAAAAGACATCTTGGCTGGTAAATGAAGTATTCAGCGCTGGCGCTGTAACCATTGACGCAGAAGGTATCGTAGCGATTACCTGCCGCGAATCTTAATAGGGGGCTAATATGGCATTTTCTGCAGATGGCTTTGCAACAATCGCAGCGAGTAAAGCTGGTAATGCACCATCAATTTACTCGTACAAAACAGCTGATACACAAGCAACTGTTAATACCGCTGGCTACTTCAACAGCATTGCATCGCTGTTAAAAGTTGGCGATATTATCTTTGTTTACGACAGCACTACTCCTAGCTTGGTATTAACATATGTAAACCAAGTTACGACAGCTGGTGTTGTTGATATCGCTGACGGTACAACTGTAAGCGCAACAGATACTGACTAATCTAGTCAGTGTCAAACACAGGGCTGCTCTTGGTTTCCGAGGGTAGCCCTTTATCACATTAAGGATCTGGACATGGCTGCTGGCGATACCAGTCTATCGATTTGCTCTGATGCATTGATCATGTTGGGCGCTCGTCCAATATCGTCATTTAATGACGGTACTGATGAGGCTAATGTAGCTGATCGACTTTATCACGACATCAAAAATCAAATCTTAATGACCTATCCTTGGTCATTTAGTTTTAAAAAAGAACAACTAGCACAGCTAGTAACTACTCCAACTAATGAATATCGTTATGAATATGCTTTGTCTGGTGATCGTTTAGGATCTCCTCGCAAGATATTCAACACTGGAAATGTTGGCGCTTATCCAATCCAAAACTACAAAATCATGGGTGATAAGGTACTGACGAATGAGCAAACTATTTACGCTGAATATCAGTATTCAACTCCAGAATATGCTATGCCATCGTACTTTGTGCAGCTGCTTAAATATGTAATGGCTTGGCACTTTGCTTTACCAATCACAGATCAGGTAGATAAGGCTCAATACTGGCAGAGCGTAGCTGTAGGCTCTCCGGCTGAGAATGGTCGTGGTGGCTATATGCGTACATCGATCAATATTGATGGACAGAATAATCCTGTGCAGTCTATTGAAGACTACTCATTGATAGCGGTTAGATACTAATGACACGTTTTGTATCACTCCAGACAAACTTCTCTTCAGGAGAGATGGATCCACTACTGTTGGCTCGTGTGGATCTTGCTGCCTATCAGAATGCTTTGTCTGAGGCTACTAACGTAGTGATCCAGCCACAAGGTGGATTGAGACGTAGAGCAGGTTTAAGGTACTTATCAGCATTACCTAATAGTGGATCAGAATCTGCTGCTAATGGTGTGAGATGCGTTGCGTTTGAGTTCTCAACTTCTGATAGTTATATGCTTGTTTTCACACATAACAGAATGTATGTGTATAGAAACAAGGTATTAATTACGAACATCAACGGAACTGGCAACAGCTATCTCAGTACATCGGCTGTAGGTTTAACTGGAGCAAGGCTGGCTAGAATTTGCTGGACTCAATCAGCTGACACTTTGATTGTGGTTCATCCATCTATAGCGCCAATTAAGATTGTTCGTGGAGCCACCAATGCTGATTGGACTGCATCAGTAATTACTTTTGACTCTGTACCTAAGTATGCTTTTACTCTTAGCGTAACTAATCCAGCTGCTACGCTGACACCATCAGCCGTAGCTGGAAAGATCACATTAACTGCTAGTGCATCAGTATTTACGGCTGGTAGTGTTGGACAATACGTGAATGCTAGTCCACAAGGTAGAGCTAAGATTGTTGCCTATACATCAGGCACAGTGGTGAGCGCTATTACAGAGTTCCCATTCTTTAACTCATCGGCTATTGCATCAGGTAGTTGGGATTATGAATCTGGCTATGAGGCTGTATGGTCAAGCACAAAAGGCTATCCGGCCACAGTTACATTCCATGAAGGTAGGCTTTACTTTGGCGGTAGTGAATCTAGACCATCTACTATTTGGGGTAGCAAGGTAGGTATATTCTTTGACTTTGAAGCTACCGAAGGATTAGATGATGATGCAGTAGAAGCTACGCTAGACACGAATACTTATAACTCAATTACTGACATGATCTCAGGTCGAGATCTGCAAGTATTCACAACTGGTGGTGAGTTCTATATTCCTCAAAATGGATTAGAGCCAATTACACCTACTAACTTTTTTGTAAAGACAATTAGTCGTAACGGCAGCAAGGAAGGCATTCGAGTACAGCAGCTAGAGTCTGGCACTCTGTTTATTCAGCGCCAAGGTAAAGCGCTAAATGAGATGGCTTTCTCGGATACTCAGCTGACGTATTTAACGAACAAGATCTCTTTGCTGGCTGGTCATCTATTAAAGAATCCAACTAGACTAGGATTGCGTAGGACTGTAGCTACAGACGAGAATGATTTGCTGTTAATCATCAACAGCACAGCTGGCACAATGGCTGTCTTCTCATTGCTACGTCAACAGAATGTTATCGCTCCATCAGAGTTTGTTACTGATGGCGAGTTCATAGATGTTGGTGTAGATATCACTACAATCTACACAGTCGTTAAACGTACTATTAATGGCGCTACTCAATACTATGTCGAGTATTTTGATGACGATACATACACAGATTGCGCTGTCAAAGGTGGCGCAGCTGCTAGTGCATCAGCATCACACTTGATTGCTAAGACGGTTAATGTAAAGCTAGATGGCACTATCCAGCCTGATCAGGTAGTACCCGCTGGTGGTACTGTTACTTTTCCTCGTGCGTCTACTTCATCATATGAAGTTGGGTTGCCATATGAAGTTACTGTAGCTACCCAGCCAATTGAATTAAGACTGGCATCAGGCACTCGCATTGGATTTAAAAAACGTATTGTGGAAGTGAATGCTGTATTAAAAGATACACAGCATTTAAAGATTAATAATATCGAAGTGCCTATTAGAAGCTTTGATACTGCCAGCATATTGGATGCTGACATTCCAGACTTCACTGGCATTAAGGTATTACATGGGATCTTGGGATATTCTCAGGACGCAAAGATTACCGTATCTCAGAATCTCCCATTAAAAATGACGCTACTTGGTATTGAGTATAAAGTAGCTGTACATCAGGGGACTTAACATGGCACAAGTAGCACTTATTGCATTTGCGGCATTGTCAGCTGTTAATAGCATTCAAGCTGGTCAAGCTCGTGGTCGGCAATTACATTTGCAAGCAGAGCAAGCAAGCCTTGAAAGTAAGCAACGTGCATTGCAATACGAGCAGCAAGCAAACATGACTTTGCAGAAATTAAATGAAACAAATGCAGCAGCTAGAGCTAGAGGATCAGCTGGTGGTGTTCAATCATTCCAAGGATCTGCTGCATTAATTCAAGATGTAAATACTCGTAGAGCTGGTAAGGAGTTTGAAATATCTTTATCTGGTGCTGCTGGTGCTGAAAGAATGGGTGAGGCTCAAAAAGCTATGTATGCATCAGCTGCTAACCAAGCAGAAAAGCAAGGATACTTTCAAGCAGCTATGTCATTAGCTTCTGCTGGATTCCAGTATAGCCAACTAGGATCTGCTCCTGCTGCTGGCGGTAGCACTGTGCCAGTTGTTGAGGCTGGAAGTTATTCTCCAAGATTAATGCAAAAAACTGCGACTATGTAAATACTATGCCATTACCAACATACCAACAATCTGGATTGCTATCTCAGCCTACGCAAAAGTTAGACTTTGCTGACTTGCGTGAGAGCGAGAGAACTTCACAAATGATTGGTCAGTCTCTTGATCGTTTGAGTGAGTTTGCATTTAAGGCTGCTGCAAAAACTGCTATTCGTGAAGGTGAGCAATGGGCATATAACAACCCTATCTCTGATGAGCAGATCATGGCTGCAAAGCAGGGATCCTATGACATTGCTTTAAAAGCTCCTGCTGCTGGCACATACTTTGGTGATGCAGCTAGAAAGATACAGGCTGGTCAACTTAGATCTACGCTTGAACTTGCTGCTAGAAGTGAGATTGCTACCGTATACAAACAAGTTGAAGCTGGTCAGATTACAAATATTAGACAGCTGGATGAACAGTTTTACGGTATTGCAAAAGGTAACGGTGATGTAATTGCAAGGATAGATCCAGAGCAAGCTAATGCTTTTAGAGCATCAGTAGCTACTGCGTCAAACGTAGTGTATCAAGCTGCGGCCAAGAGAATTGGTGAACTTAATGCAAAGATTATTGAGGAAAACGTCAATAGATCTTTAAGTGATTTTGACTCTGTAGTTAGAGCAAGTATTGACGCTGAACCAGATCCGCAAAAATTAAATGGAATGGTATTAAGTGAGCGCAATAAAAGATTAGACATGATCATGCAGACAAATGATCCTATTGCGTTTGCAAATGCTCAAAAGAATTTAGATACAAGAACTGAAAAAGCTTATGTTGATAGGCTTTCAAATTACTTTTCTTCTGATGAGTTTGGACAATCTACTCCTGAAAATAGTTTGGCATCAAAACTGCAAGCTATTCAAGAAGGGAGTACAGGTAAATATCAGGCTTTGTGGAATACACTTTCTACGGAAACAAGAGATAAAGTTGTGGATCAATTTTACAACTCCGAAAGCAAAAAAGAAAAGTTTAGGCAGGATGATTTTTCTCGTAAAGAAAAGTTAAATAAAGAAGAGGCAATGCTTGCAAGAGATGATTTCTACACTGGAAAAATAACTGGTGATGATCTTGTAAATATATTACTCAGCACTGGTCAAGCAAGCAGTGCAGAAATAAAAGCCATTAGAAATGGTCAGGATAAATCTCCTGCTAATTTTGAATTTATGTTTAGCTTAGAGCAGCAAATTGCATTAAATAAAATTGGCGAAAATGAATTAAGGCAATTTGCAAAAGACGGAAAAATTAGTTGGGAGGAGGCTCATACTCTTGGCAAGCAAATACGGTCACAAGACAAAGATTTGTCTATGGCTAAAAATATTATTGACAATGGTCTTGGTATATCTGATCCATTCCAAGCTGGTATGGATGATGCCAAGAGAAAGTCTGCTTCATTAAAGAATCAAATTACATTTGAGTATTTAGAGGCTCGTAAAAAAGGCGAGCCATTTGATGTTACTACACGAGCGCAACAATTAGTTAGCGCTGGTCAGTCTGATCAAAAATTAAAAAATATTGATGAAGAATATAAAGCATTAAAAAAGACATTTGGCAAAATGAAAAATGGAGTACCTCCTCCAGAAAAAGGAAAATTCTTTTCAGAGGAAGAAATAAGAAGAAAAAATCCAGACTATAAATTCTCAAAAGATGACATGGAAAAGTTAATGACAGCCCAAGAGAGAATGAAAGAGGCTATGAAATGAACTTGGAAGAAAAGTTTTTAAACTCTGCTGCGGCTGCATTACCTACTGGTGAGTTAGATGAGGGTGATCCTAACTTTCGTGGGCCAGTTCCACCAGCTGCACAGTTAGAAGCTCCAATGGGTGAGATTGTTTTGACTCCTGATTCACCAGAGGCTGCTGCTAGGATTGCTGCTGGACGAAGCACACCAGCTAGTATTATTGGTCAGGAAGTACCTGCTGCTAAACCTGCTCCAGCAACTGGCGCCATGCCAACTGCTGGTCGTGTATTTCCAGAAGACACAGCATCAATCCAAAGTATACCTAGAAATGATTTGCAGGAATTTATGGGTAACATTGGATCTGCAATACAGTCTGGTGCAGAGTATCTAGATTTTGCTGTAATTGGTTTGCCTGATGTTGGCACTCTTACTTTGAAGGATCTCACTGTAGGAGATCTTGGCAAAGTAATGGAGGCTATGAGCTATGGCTTTACTCCTACTACTGGCGAAGGTCAGACATTACGTCCTACACCAGAAGCGCTAGATTTGTTGAATGCTATACCTGCATTCCAAGCTGCTAGTAAAGCAGTTAAGTATGGTGCTAAAGGATTAATGGCTGGCGCTGAAGCGTTAGCTCCTGCTGCTGCTGATGTAATCGAATCTGGTTTGCGTAAAACTGGAATGATTGCAGACATAGTTCCATTCACAGCTAAAGGAAAATTGTCTGATATTACAAACACCATAACCGAATTAAGCACTGCTGGTGTTGAGCCAAAAACAATAATGGAAGCTGAGAAAGCATTATCAAATGGTGACAGAGTATTTGCATTTGCCGAGATGGATGAGATGCCAATGCTTATAAGAAATGTTGGTGATCTAAAAGCATACACTCCAGATCAGTTACTTGTATTGCCAGCTAAACAGCAAACACAAACAGCTGCTCAAGTAGTAACTCCTGTTACAGATAAAGCAGGTAAAGTTAAAAAAGGTAAAGCAGCTGAAGTAAATATGGCTATCTATGATGAGCCTATACCAGTGCAGCCTAGCGTAAAAACTTTATCTGGATCATTTGATAATGCTCTTTCTTCATACCTTTCATTACCACCAGATCAGCAAGCAGTAAAGTCAAGAGAGGCTAATACAGCATTAGCAAAATGGCTTGGTGTTGGTAAGGATGGTAAGACAAGAGCTTTACTTGGTAAAAATCAAAAGTTACTAAAGACTGAAACTGGTGTTAAAGGTGAAGAGGCTGTTACTTTACCTGATGGTA
>Ga0315903_10001713_pt1 | contig 33246 bp, 29 predicted proteins | sample LakEriMetagenome_7_FD_203524 | JGI IMG/M metagenome (GOLD analysis project Ga0315903, IMG submission 203524) | Freshwater fungal communities from buoy surface, Lake Erie, Ohio, United States - Buoy 2 MA119 | ecosystem: Environmental > Aquatic > Freshwater > Lake | place: USA: Lake Erie, Ohio...
GCGTGACAGCCGTCGGCCACCTCATGCAGTCCGAGTTCGTACGTCATCCGATGACCTCCCCCATCGCGTCCGCGACGCGCCTCGCCAGCATGACCACCTCGGCGGCCGGCGTGCAAGGCGGGACACGGGGCAGGGCCGAGGCATCCGCAATCCAGATTCCGTCGACACCCATCAGTCGCCCGTGCTCGTCGATCACCCCGGCGCACGACGACGCCGGATGGGATACGACCCCGACCATGGCCGGTAGAGCCCGGTCGATCACCTCTGGCGATGAGGCCGCCCACTCCCGTGCGGGCCGGCCACCGATGCGGGCATCCACGATCACCCCGGTCGACTCCATCTCCACGCACAACCCCGCGAGAATTCCCATGGCGGTGCCCATTGCCATTCGATCGTCGGCCTCGGCAAGGGAGTCGAAGGACGCCCGGGGGTTGCCGTTCTCCCTCCACACTCGGCCCCGAGACACCGGGTCGAGGAGCATGGTGGCGAGGCGCCCCCGCCCCGGGAGTCCCCCAGGGATGCGTTCGTAAGCAACCGTGAGCAGCTGCCGACCGTTGCCGGTCTCCGTGGCGAGGGCGATGCACGCGTCGTGCCCTCCGACGAAGGGCACGGCCACGGAGAAGTCGGCGGTCACCTCGGGATGATTCTGCAGTCCCACCCCGATCCCGGGCGCGGTCGCGCCGAGGCCCGATTCGAGGAGGATCGCCGGCGTCCCGACGGCGCCGGCGCACATGACGACGGCCGAGGCGTCATGCACTTTGCCCTCGACCATCACCGCCCGGACGCGGCCTCCCTCGACGACGAGCGATTCCACCTCCGCAGTCATCCGTTCGACCCGACCCTCCTCGACGAGATGATGGGTGGCGCGGCCGGGATTCCAACGTCCGTTGTTCCACCACATGCGGACCGGACCTCCACCGTGATCGAGGAGGAGACGTCCCACCGGGCCGGCCGCATCGACCGAGGCCCGGCGCGTCAGCCCCTCGAGTCCGCTCGGCACCGCACCGGTGAGGAGCATGCCGTTCACCGCGCTTCCCCCACCCAGTGCCCGGGCTTCGACGAGGCCGACGGGGTCGCCCCCGTCGCACACCGACACCTGCGTCGTTCGCACCAGACGGGGATCGGACGCGGCGTCACAGAACCCGGGCTCGTCGTCGTGATCGGAGCGCGGACCCGGTTCTGCGAGCACCAGGGGAACCGTCGTCGCGGCGGCGAGACGTTCCAGCACCGTGCATCCTGCCGTGCCCCCGCCGATCACCCATACCGGCCCCGGCATCGTCACACCCCGACGAGATGTGAGGCGTCGTTGTAGCGCACGAGGCGCCACTTGCTGCCTCCCACGTGGACGACCTCGGTGATCGATGCGTGGAGGGTGTGCAACTCGAACCGTCCCGTCGTGGGACCATGCAGCACGGTGCGCAGCACGCGGTCGATGACCCCGCCGTGGCAGGAGACGACGACCGTGCCTCCGACGTTCTCCCGCACCGTCCGCTTCAGGGCGGACTCCACGCGCTCGTGGAAATCGGCCACGGTCTCGCCACCTGGATAAGTGGTCGCATGGGGGTCCCCGTCCCAATCGGGGGCGCCGTAACGATGCACGAACTCGTCGTACATCATGCCGTCGCAGTCCGGCCCGGGATCGTGCTCTCCCCAACCGATGTCGGTCACGAGGGGAAGACTGCCGAGCGCCGGGGCGAGGATGCGTGCGGTCTCGAGAGCGCGCGGGAAGCCGCTCGAGACGAGCGCCGTGGCCCCGAACTCGGTGCCGCGCGCCAGCCTGTCCCGCAACGACTCCACCTGGCGTCTGCCGAGGTCGGAGAGCCCGGTGCAGGAGCGGGGACCGGCGATGAACCGCTCGACGTTGGCGCGCGACTGACCGTGCCGCACGAGCACGACCCTGGTGTCGGACACCGCCTCAGTCCAGTTTCTCGACGAATGCCTCGAGTTGGCGCAGGTTGCGGCACTCGTACACGCCGTCGGTGTGGACGCCGTACTCGCCCACGATCGAATCGCCGGTGTTCCAGTAGGAACGCGGCTCGGGATTGAGCCAGTAGACGTGGCGGGCCTTCTCCTTGATGTTCTTCACCACCCAGGACTGGGGCGCGTGGTAGTTGTTGCGCGCATCCCCGAGGAGCAGCACGGTGGACTTGGCGTTGATCTCGCCTCCCCAACGCTCCCAGAACACCTCGAAGGCGTGGCCGTAGTCGCTGTGCCCGTCCACCCAGATGACGTCGGCCTCGGTGTTGATGCGCTGGATCGCCTCTGAAACGTCCTCGGTGGACTTGAAGTAGTCCGTGACCTCGTCGATGCCGTCGATGAACACGAAGGCCCGCACCTTCGAGAACTGGTTCGATATCGCATAGACGAGCATGAGGGTGAAACGGGCGAATGCCGCCACGCTCCCGGAGATGTCGGCGATGACGACGAGTTCGGGCTTTGCCGGCCGGGGGAAGCGGAACTTGGGTTCGGCGGGGACCCCGCCGTAGGCGAGGCTGTGACGCACGGTGGCCCGGAAGTCGAGCGGGCCGCGCCGCTTGTTGCGCCGCTTGCGGGCCAACTTGGCGGCCAGCTTGCGGGTGAGGGGTTGGAGGGCCTTTTTGAGGTTCGCCATCTCGTCGCGGCTGGCGTGCATGAACTCCACGTCCTCGGGAAGCGGCTTGCGCAGCGTCTTGGCCATGGCCTCTGCACCCCGGTCGGCCACGAGCCTTCGACGGATCTCGGCCTCGACCTCCTGCTTGAACTGCTCGATGCGAGTCTGGTACTCGTCTCGATCGAGCCGCTCCTCGAGACGGCTCTGCTCCCGACCGGACTCGTCCCGCCCCGCCTCCATCATCCTGTCCATCATCGAGTCGAGGTCCAGATTCCTCAACGTCCTGTAGAGGTAGTACGTCCCGCCCACCGGTCGACCCGGTTCCATGCCGGCAAAGCGCTGCACCGCCTGACGGGCGAGGGCACGCATCATCGCCTGGTCACCCGACATGAGGGCCTTCATGAGGATGTTCATGAGCTCCTCGGGGGTCAGCTGGTCCATGCCGCCGCCCCCGGTGTTCCCCTCGCCGGTGCGCATCTGGTCCTGCAGGTCGCGCAGGAAGTCGTCCAGTCCCTCCTCGGTCCCGGTGATGGCGTACTCGGGACCCCTGAGGCTGAAGTACACCTCGAAGACGGTCTCGAACGCCCGCCAGTGCGAGTGGTTCTTCACCATGGTCGCACCGAGCGCGTACTTGAAGGCCTCCCTGTCCTCGAGGGGAATGTGGGCGATGGCGTTCATCGCATCGAGGTTCTCCGTGAGGCTCACGGGGATCCCCGCGTTGCGCAGCTCGGTGACGAAGCCCGAGAGCAGGTCGATCATCGCGGGCGGATCAGTCGTCGGACAGTTCCTTCACCGCCTTGGCGATGTCGGACTGGTACTTGAGCAGGATGTGCAGGGTCTCCTTGGCCTGTTCGGCGTCGATCGAGCCGACGCCCAGCAACACGAGGGTGCGGGCCCAGTCGAGCGTCTCGGAGACCGACGGGGACTTCTTCAGGTCCAGATGGCGGATGGTGCGCACGATGCGGGCGATCTGATCCGCCAGCATCTCGCTCACGCCCTCCACCTTGGTGAGGATGATCTCCTTCTCGCGGTCCATGTCCGGGTAGTCCACGTGGAGGAACAGACAGCGCCGCTTGAGGGCCTCGGACAGTTCGCGGGTGTTGTTGGAGGTCAAGAAAACCATCGGCACCTGCTTGGCCTCGATCGTTCCCAGTTCGGGGATGGACACCTGGTACTCGGAGAGGACCTCGAGCAGCAGGGCCTCGGTCTCGACCTCGACTCGGTCCACCTCGTCGATCAGCAGCACCACAGGATCCTCGGCGGTGATGGCCTCGAGGAGCGGGCGGGTCAGGAGGAACTCGGGACCGAAAATATCGTCGTGGATCGCCTCCCACGTGTCGCTGTGCCGGTCGGCCTGGATGCGCAGGAGCTGCTTCTTGTAGTTCCACTCGTAGAGCGCCTTGGCCTCATCGAGACCCTCGTAGCACTGGAGTCTGATGAGGCGGGCCCCGGTCATCTCGGCGATGCTCTTGGCCAACTGCGTCTTGCCGGTGCCCGCGGGGCCCTCGACGAGGATCGGCTTGGCGAGGCGGTCGGCGAGGAAAGCCACACCCGCGATCCCCTCGTCGGCGAGATAGTTGACGGACTTCAGGCCGTCGCGAACGGCCTGAACGGATTCGAAGCGGGGTGCCATAAGGACCCCAAACTACTTGCGGGCCCCCGCGTCCGGGGCATTGGGCCCCCGTCCCCGCGGCCGTGCGCCCCATAGTGTGGGCGGGATGTTCAGGGACACCATCGTCGTCGCCCTCGGCACGGCGATGTCCCGGCTCACCGGTCTGTTGAGGGTCGTGGTCCTCGGCGTGGTGCTCGGCCAGACCGCCCTCGCCGACGCCTTCGACGGGGCGAACAACTCCCCCAACTCCATCTACGAACTCCTCGTCGGCGGGGTGCTCGCGGCGAGCCTCGTGCCGCTCTTCACCCGCTTCAACGAGGACCGAGACGAGGAATCGGCGACCGCCGTCATCTCCACGTCCCTCGTCGTCCTCGTCCTCGCCACGGTGGTCGCCGTCGTCGCCGCACCCCTCGTGTTCCGCCTGTACTCGCTCTCCCCGAGCGACGCCGTCGATGCCGACCTCTACCGACGTGTCGGCACCGACCTGTCCCGGATCTTCCTCGTGCAGATCTTCTTCTACGGACTCACTGCACTCGGTTCGGCGGTCCTCAACGCCCGCCGACGTTTCTTCGCCGCCGCCTGGGCGCCGGTCCTGGCCAACATCGTCACTATCGCCCTCCTGCTGCTCATCCCCCTGCTGCGCGACGGCGCCCCCACCCTCGAGGACACCCTCCGGGATCGCACCCTGTTCTGGCTCCTCACCCTGTCGGCGACGGGCGGCATCGCCGCCATGGCGCTGGTCCTGCTGCCCGCCGTCCGGGCGGCCGAGGTGCCCCTGCGCTTCCGCCCGGACTTCCGCCACCCCGCGGTGCGCACGATGCTGCGCCTCTCCGTCTGGACCTTTGGGTACGTGGCCACGAACCAAGTGGCCCTCGTCGTCATCAAGAACCTGGCCCAGCCGGGAAGCGGCGACCAGGACGCCTACAGCAAGGCCTACACCTTCTTCATGCTGCCCCACGGTCTCCTCGCCATCTCCGTGGCCACGACGTTCGTGCCCGAGCTCACCCGACGGGTCCGCTCCGGCGACGGCGAGGGCTTCGCCACCTGGATGTCCTCGGGACTGAGGTTGATCTCGGTTCTCACCGTGCCCGCCTCCGTCGCCATGGTGATCCTCGCGCGTCCCACCATCTCGGCCCTCCTCGAGCACGGAAACTTCGGTGCCTCGGCGGGCGAGAACACTGCCCGGGCTCTCGCCGGATTCTCCGTGGGTCTCGTCGGCTTCTCGTTGTACATCTTCGTCCTGCGCGGTTTCTACGCCCACGAGGACACCCGCACCCCGTTCTGGGTGAACGTCTTCGAGAACGTCCTCAACATCGCCCTCGCCCTCGTGCTGGTCGGTCGACACGGGGTGCTCGGCCTTGGCCTCGCGTTCGCCATCGCCTACATGGTGTCGGCGGTCGTGGCTCTCGTTCTTCTGCACCGGGCCCACCGCGCCGTGCACTGGGCCTCGTTCCTCTCCGCGTTGTGGCGTTCGTCCGTCGCCACGGTCGCGATGGGGGTCGTCGTGTACGCACTCGAGCAGCTGCTCGATCCCGTCGGGGACGCGGCACGCGTCGCCGAGGTGCTCGCCTGCACCGCCGCCGGACTCGCCGTGTATCTGGCGGCGTCGTGGATGCTGCGTCTCCCCGAGACACGTCATCTCTCCGTGCTCGTCCCGGGACGCGGAGGTCCGCGACCCGGCGTCCGACCCTAGGAGTCGACGAGCACGACGAGGTCGTCGCGATGGATGACCTCGCGCGAACCGGTGTTCTCCAGGTCGTCGCTGCGACGACCAGCATTCGAGGCGATCTGCACGGACGACATCGCGGCGATGCCCCGGGCGAACACTGTGCCCACCGGATCGACGAGGTCGACGACGGCGCCCTCGTCGAACTCGCCGTCGCAACCGGTCACTCCGGCGGGCAACAACGACGTTCCCCTCTCCACCACGGCCCGGCGCGCACCCTCGTCCACGGTCACCGCGCCCTCGACCTCGGCGGCAAAGGCCACCCACAGTCGCCGGGCCGACAAGTGTCGGTCGTGCGCCAGGAACCTGGTCCCGACGTCCGCGCCGGCGACTGCGTCACGCACGACGTGCGCGCGCGCCGCCGAGGCGATGATCGTGGGCACACCCGACCACGAGGCGATGCGGGCGGCCGCCAATTTGGACGACATGCCGCCGCTGCCCCGCGCCGAGCCGGCTCCGCCGGTGGTCACCGCGAGCAACGGGTCGTCCGCGGTCACGACCGACACAACGGTGGCCGACGGATCGATGCGGGGGTCGGCCGTGTGGAGGCCCTCGGTGTCGGTGAGCAGAAGCAGCATGTCGGCGCCCGCCATGTGCGACAGCAGGGCGGCGAGACGGTCGTTGTCGCCGTAGCGGATCTCGCTGCTCGCGACGGCGTCGTTCTCGTTGACGATCGGGAGGCATCCCAGCTCGAGGAGGCGCACGAGCGTGTCGCGGGCGTGGAGGTACTGGGTGCGGTCGACGAAGTCACGGGCGACGAGGAGCACCTGGGCGGCCACAATGCCGTACACGGCCAGGGCCGCGTCGTAGGCGGCCATCAATCGGGGTTGACCGACCGCGGAGAGCGCCTGCAGTGTGAGCACGTCGGCAGGACGCGTCGACATCCCGAGTCCGGCGACACCGGAGGCCACCGCACCCGAGGTCACGAGGAGCACCTCGTGACCGTCCGCTCGGACGGCGGCGATCTGGTCGACGACGGCACCGACCACGTCGTGGCGCAGCCGTCCATCCTCGCGGGTCAGCGAGGAGGTTCCGATCTTGACGACGATGCGCATTCCCACAGGCTCACACGTCCGGGACATATTCGAAACTGAATTGCGCCACCCACACGACGTTTCCCTCCACGGCGCCGGCCCGGGTGAGGAGACGGGGCACCCCGAGGCGGGACAGCCTGTCGTCGATGTAGTTCAGGGCCTCGGGGGTGGTCACGTCGTTGAGTGCCACCGCCCGTTCCGCCGCCCGACCGTGGACGCGGAACTCGTTGTCGCCGATCCTCTCCACCCAGGAGTTCTCCGGATCGGGGCGCATGATGATCGTCGCCTCGCCCACCGGCTCGGCCGAACGGGCAACAGCCACCTCGGTGGCGAGGGCGCCGACGACCGCTCGCACGTTGTGCATGGTCACCGACGACATCGACACGTGCGGCCAGGCGGCCACGACGGCCTCCTCGGCGCTGTCCGTCTTGGTCCCCACGATCAGGGAGGGCCTCTCGAGGAGTTCGGGTCGGTAATTGCCCACCTCGCGGCGCAGGATGGAGAGCTGATCGTCCGGCGAAATGCCGTCCATGGCCACGAGGTCGATGAGATAGCACAGCACCCGCGCCCTCTCGACGTGGCGCAGGAAGCGGTGTCCGAGTCCCCTGCCCTCGCTCGCTCCCTCGATGAGACCGGGAATGTCGGCCATCACGAACTCCGAACTGCCGTCCACGCGCACCACACCGAGGTGGGGCTCGAGGGTGGTGAAGGGATAGTTGGCGATGCGGGGCTTGGCCGCGGACACGACGGAGATGAAGGTGCTCTTGCCCGCGTTGGGGAATCCCACCAGGGCGACGTCGGCCATGAGTTTGAGTTCGAGGGACAACCACCGCTCGCGCCCCTCCTCGCCCTGCTCGGCGAACGACGGGGCGCGCCGCTTGTTGTTGAGGAACCTGGCATTGCCCCGCCCACCGCGTCCGCCCTCGGCGGCCAGCCAACGATCCCCATGGGCCACGAGGTCGGCGAGGATCTCCCCGGTGTAGAGGTCGCGGGCCACGGTCCCCTCGGGAACACGCACGAGCAGGTCCTCGCCCCGCTTGCCGTGGAGGTCCTTGCCCTTCCCGTGGACTCCGTTCGCGGCCCGGCGATGGGGATGATCGCGGAACGCCAACAGGGATGCGACGTTGCGATCGGCCACGAGCCAGACATCGCCCCCCTTGCCGCCGTCGCCCCCGTTGGGACCACCGAAGGCCACCGGGCCCTCGCGGCGGAAAGCCACGCATCCCGCCCCGCCATCGCCACCCCGAACGTTGAGTTGGGACTCGTCGACGAACGCGCTCATAGAACACGGCAAGGCTACTGGCGCGACGCTGTCGGCACGGCGAGGCGCGGAGGAGCGACACACCGCCCGCCTATCGTGGTCGTGATGCGGGACACGGGAGACGACGAGCGCAACAGGGTGTGGGTTTCCACGATGAGTGGCAACAGTGCCGCGCCGGGCATCACCCTCGCACACGCGGACTCGTGGGCCGGCCTCGGCACCACGGACGTGGCCGATCGGGCCGAGCGCGAACTCGACTCCCCTCCGGAACTCGCCCCCCTCGCGACACGGTCCACTGGAGCGGGGACCCGGACGGCCCCCGAGGAGCCCGACCCGTACCGAACCTGCTTCGAGCGTGACCGTGACCGCATCCTCCACTCGGCGTCCTTCCGTCGACTCGCCGGCAAGACCCAGGTGTTCGTCTTCCCCGACGACCACCAGCGAACCCGGCTCACCCACGCCCTCGAGGTCGCCCAAGTGGCGGTGTCCATCGCCCGCGTCCTGAGACTCAATGTCGCACTCACGGAGGCCATCGCGCTCGGCCACGACTGCGGACACGGTCCCGGCGGACACGCGAGCGAGGACGCCCTCTCGCCCTACATCCCCGAGGGCTACGACCACGCCCGCTGGGGTGCCGACGTGGTTCTCGCACCCCTGAACCTCTGTTCCGAGACCCTCGACGGAGTGCGCAACCACAGTTGGTCGCGCCCCGCACCCCGCACCCCCGAGGGCGAGGTGGTGAGCTGGGCCGACCGCATCGCCTACGTGTGCCACGACTTCGAGGACGCGGTCGACGCCGGCATCACCGTTGCCGGGGACCTGCCCGACGTCGTGCGACGATCGTGCGGTGTCGAGCGACGCGAACAGCTGGGGGCCTTCGTCACCGGTGTCATCGACGCGGCGCGTCACACCGGGCGGATCGGCATGGTCCCCGACGTGGCCGCTGCCCTCGCCGAGTTCCGGCGTTTCAATTACGAGCGGATCTACGACAGGCCCGCCTCGCGCGCCCAGGCCCGGAGCGTCATCGACATGCTGCGCGCACTGGTCGACCGCTACATCGCAGAGCCAGGGTTGCTACCCCTGCCGGACTCCGCCGACCTCGAACCAGGCAGTGAGACGACCGCGCGTCACGCCGTGAACTACGTCGGGGGGATGACGGACCGTTTCGCCGTGGCGAGGGCCGTCGAATTGCTCGATTACCCCACGGAGAGACTGCCGCGGGGAATCGACGTGTTCCTCAGCCGGGAATGACGTCGACGATCTTGCGGCCGCGGCGCTCGCCGAACTTGACCGATCCGTCGATCAGTGCGAAAAGGGTGTCGTCCTTGCCGATGCCCACGTTCTTGCCGGGGTGGGTGCGGGTTCCGCGCTGACGAATGAGGATGGTGCCGGCGGTGATGACGGTCCCGTCGAAGACCTTCACGCCGAGGCGCTGTGCGTTGGAGTCGCGGCCGTTCCTGGTGGAGCCGCCGCCCTTTGTCTTTGACATCTGGAATCAGCCTTTCGCGATGGAGGTGATCTCGACGAGCGAGTACTTCTGACGGTGACCGAAGCGGCGGCGCTGGTTGGTGCGGCGCTTGTAGGTGAACCCGTCGATCTTGGGGCCCTTCTCTGTTCCGAGGACGCGGCCCTTCACGGTCGCTCCCTTCAGTTGGTCGGGGGTGGACAGCACCGAGGTGCCGTCGACGAGGAGGACGGGCGTGAGCGAGACTTCGGTTCCGTCCGACACGCCGAGCAACTCGACTCGGACCTGCTGGCCCTCGGACACCTTCTCCTGCTTGCCACCGGAAGCGATCACTGCGTACATAACGGTTTCCGAGCCTAGCCGCGGTGCTGCGCCCCGCCAACTGCCCCCGGGTGATGCCCGGCGGTCAGTCCAGGAGGGCGTGGTCGACGGTCATCCCGCGACCGGCACAGTCGGGGCACTCGGTGGCAAAAGCCGTCACGAGACCCTCCCCGATGCGTTTGCGGGTCATCTCCACGAGCCCCAGCTCCGAGATGTCGAATACCTGGGTCCGGGTCTTGTCCCTCGAGAGCGCCTGGCGGAAGGATTCGACCACTTTGCGGCGGTTCTCCTTGATCTCCATGTCGATGAAGTCGATGACGATGATGCCGCCGATGTCCCGCAGGCGGAGCTGGTGGGCCACCTCCTGGGCGGCCTCGAGGTTGTTCTGGAACACCGTCTCCTCGAGGTTCGAGGTGCCGACGTTCTTGCCGGTGTTCACGTCGATGACCGTGAGGGCCTCGGTGTGCTCGATGATCAGCGATCCGCCCGAGGGCAACCACACCTTGCGCTCCAGCGCCTTGTGCAACTGCTCGTGGATGTGGTGGGTCTCGAAGAGGGAGAGCTGTTCGGCGGAACGGTCGAAGTACTCGACCCTGTCCGAGAGCTCGGGGTTGAAATCCCCCACGTAACTACGGACGTTCTCGAAGAGGTCCGGGTCGTCGATGATGACTCCCCTGTACTCGGCGTTGAACTCCTCGCGGATGACGCGGAGTGCCAGGTCCGGCTCGCGGTAGAGCAGGGCCGGCCCCGTGGCCGCCTTCGACCTCTCCTCGATCTCGGTCCACTGGGCTAGGAGGCGCGTCATGTCGGCGATGAGTTCCTGTTCGGTGGCATGCTCGGCGGCGGTGCGCACAATCACCCCGTGCTCGGCCGGCTTCACCCGCTCGAGGACCGTGCGGAGACGGCGACGCTCATCGTCGCTGAGGCGCTTGGAGATGCCGTAGGTCTTCGAGTTCGGGATGAGCACGACGAAGCGACCCGGGAGCGAGACCTCCTGGGTGAGCCGTGCACCCTTGGCCCCGATGGGGTTCTTCGTGACCTGGCACATGATCATCTGGCGCGGACGCAGGATGTGCTCGATGCGCGCCTCGTCCTTGCTCACGATGTCCTCGCCGTCGTACTGCACGTCGCCGCGGTAGAGGACCGCGTTCTTCGGGGTGGCGATGTCCACGAAGGCCGCCTCCATGCCGGGCAACACGTTCTGCACCCGACCGAGGTAGACGTTGCCGTGGATCTGGCCCACGTCGTCGGAGGGGCGCGACACGTAGTGCTCGATGAGGGTTCGACCCTCGAGCACCGACACCTGGGTCACGTCACCGCGGACCTGGACGCACATGAGGTAGCGACCGACGGGTCGGCCCTTGCGCTCCCGGCCCTTGCGCCGCTCGATGATTCCGGCATCGATTTCTGCCGAGGTGGCCGACTGCGTCGAGCCCCCGCCGCCGGAGCGCGAGCGTCCGCGTCCGCCGCGGCGGCGCTTCTTGCGTTGATCGCCCTGGTCACCCGCGCGTGCGTCGGCAGTGGACTCGGAGCGAGAAGTCGGCGGTGCAGGTCGAGTGTCGCCGATCTGGGGCTTGCGTGCCGGCCCCGGGGGCGGAGAGGTGGGCCGGGGCATGTCGGATCCCTCGGTACGTGGCGCCGACGAAGACGCGCGCGGGGATGATTCGCCTCCCCCCGTCTCGGAGTTCGCGGGACGCTTGCGGTTCTTGCCCCCGCGGGAGCCGCGCCGGCGCTTCCGGGCGGCGTCACCCTGGGACTGCCCCGCAGGAGACGAAGTGTGCGCACGATCGGCGGCCGGATCGCCGGCCGAACCATTCTTTTCCATGAAAAACCCTTTCGATGTCGCGCTCATCGCGCGCCACTGCGGGCCCTCGCCGCGACCATCCGCAGCCTGAAGAGGCGCCGATGCGGACGGAGTCCGTTGCCGACAGTCTACGCCGACCGTCAGCGGAATCGGCGCATGTGCACGCTCTGCACCAAGCCGATCATCGCCGCAAAGGCGATGGTGTGGGACCCGCCATATGACATGAAGGGCAGGGGAACCCCGCTGACGGGGGTGATTCCCATGGTCATGCCGATGTTCTGGAAGGTCTGCCACAGAATCATCGTGAACACCCCGGCACAGACGAGGAGGCCGAGGCGGTCGATGGCCATCGTCGCCATCCGGAAGATGCGCCAGAGAATAATGCCGAACATGGCCAGCACGAATCCGCATCCGAGCATCCCGAACTGCTCCCCCACGGCCGAGAAGACGAAGTCCGTGGACTGGACGGGGATGAAGGCCCCGTTCGTCAGAGGGCCCTGCAGGTAGCCCTTGCCAAAGAATCCACCGGTCGACACGGCGCGCTTGGCGAACTTCACCTGCGACACGAGCTGGGCGAGGCTGGCCGAGTCGGAGTTCTGATTGAGGAAGCCCGTGATGCGGCGGAGCTGGTAGTCCTTGACGAGACCCGATGCCACACCTGCGAATGCCGACACGATGGCCAGCGACGTGATGAGCGTGATGTAGCGCACGCGGGCCCCTGCCACGAGGAGCACCCCCATCGCGCACGCCAGCAGCACCGATGCCGAACCCAGGTCGGGCTGGATGGAGACGAGGACGAAGGGGACACCGACGATGAACAGGGACTGGATGAAGCGTTCGTAGGGAACGCGCTCGGAATCGTCGTCGGCCAGGTACCCGGCGAGGAACATGAGGACGGTCACTTTGGCGATCTCGGCGGGTTGCACCGCGATCGGACCGAGGTCGAAGGAAAGTCGGGCACCTCCCCGCACGGCACCCGCCGCGAGCACGAGGACAAGCAGGATGATGGTGACCACGTAGAGCATCTGTGCCCTGCCGCGGATCTGCACGTAGTCGAGCCACATCACGGCGATCATCACGACGATGGCCAGCATGATGAAGATGATCTGTCGCTGCACGAACGTGTAGGGGTCCGCCCCCCTGTTGAGGAGCCTCGGTCGCGTCGCCGAGTAGATGATGAACGTGCTGAAGAAGGTGAGTGCCGCGACAGCCCCCATGAGGATCCAATCGACGTTCCTCGTGGGTTCGGCGAATCCCCTCTTGATGTTGCCGAGGCCCGAGTCGGGTCGCCGTCGCAGGACCGCCAGCGCCATCAGTCCCTCACCGAAGAGCCGGCGCCACCCAGGCAGGCGGGACGACGCAATCGTTGCGGCTCGGCGACGGCGAATCCCGTCGGGTCGAGGGGGTCCGAGGGCAGGGCACGAGTGGTCCGGTTGCGCCCGACCAATACGAGGAAGATGCACTTCACGATGGGTGCGGCGGCGCGACTACCGAACCCCGCCTTCTCCACGTAGGCCACTGCCGTGTACGGCTGCGTCTTCGTCTTCGAGAAGGCGGCGAATGCCGAGGAGTCGTTCCATGGCAGGTTGAACGCGCCCTGGGCCGTGCCCGTCTTGCCGGCGATGGGAAGACGCTCGTACGGATAGGAGCGGAAAAGATTCTCGCCGGTGGTCTTGTGGTAGAAGTCGCTCGTCACACCCGGCCCGGTGATGACGCGACTGAGGCCCTTGACGATGACGTCACGGAACTCCTTCTTCAGGCCGATGTCGCGCACGACCTCGGGCTCGGAGAGATCCTCGAGCATGGTGCCCTTCGACAGGTCCACGGTGTTCGCGTTGCCCGAGGCCGTTCCCGGTGCCCAGATGGCCTTCACGACGCGGGGCTTCATCAGTTTGCCGCCGTTGGCGATCGTGCCGTAGGCCAGTGCCAACTGCAACGGAGTGGCCGACAGGAGGCCCTGCCCGATCGCGAACTGGATGCTGTCGCCCACGTAGTAGCCCTCGCCCTCCTCGGACGCGATGGCACCGGAGGCGGCGAGGCGTTCCTTCAGCGCCTTGCTCGGCACCGTTCCGATGTATTCGTAGGGGAGGTCGATCTCGGTGGGCGAACCGAACCCGAAGAGGCGAACTTGCTCCTCGAGGATCGGCCGGTTGCCGCGCTGGGTGAAAATCTTCTCGCCGATCGAGTAGAAGAACACGTCGGACGAGACCGCGAGGGCGTCCTCGACGTTCACGCTGCCGTACTTGCAGGGCCTCCCGTTGCCGCAGGTGGCGTTCTTGAAGACGCACTTGACGTTGAGCTGGCAGCGCTCCTCGGGGATGCTCTCGAGTTTGTAGGTGCCCCTGTCGAGGATGCGGAACTTCTCGCCGCGGGGCAGCTGACCCGTGTTCAGCGCCGCGAACGCCACGAAGGGCTTGAAGGTGGACCCGAGGTTGTAACGGCCCGAGATCGCCCGGTTCACGAGGATGGAGAGGTCCGGATCCTCGGTAACGGGGAAGATCTGGGCGAACTTCTCGGACGTGATCCCGGCGTTGAACCAGCGGTTGTCGAAGTTCGGATAAGAGGCCATCGCGGCGACCTCGCCCGTCTCGTGGTTGATCACCACGGACGACCCGGCCGGCGCCTTGTAGTACACGATCTCCGGATAGGCCGGGTCGAGCTCGCCGTCGAGGAGAATCTGGGGAGCGGCGGTCTGGCGGCGGATCATGATCTCGGTCTGGAGGGCCTGCTCGACGTACAGCTGGAAGTCGAGATCGATCGTCAACTGGATGTCGTTGCCCGGGATCGGTTCCTTGCGCTCGAGCTGGCGCAGGATGCGTCCGCGTGAATCCACCTCGTACTTGACATAGCCCGGCTTGCCGCGCAGGACCTGCTCGTAGGTCTGCTCCACGCCGAACTGACCCACCCGCGCATCGGGGTCGTATCCGAGGTTGCGGTAGTACTCGATCTCGCTCTGCTTGATGGCTCCGAGAAAACCCACGACATGGCTGGCGATCGGGGCGTAGGGGTACTCTCTCCTCCATTCCTCCCGGACGTCCATACCCGGATAGTCCTCGCTCCGCTCGCGCAGCACCACCGCGAGCGCCTCGTCCACGTCCTCCTTGAGCGGCACGGGTTGGAGCTGGTCGTAGCGCAGCGAGGTGTACCGGTCCTCGAGTTCCTCGAAAGACATGTTGAGCGCTCCGGACAACCGCGCCCACATCTGCTGGCGGTCGAGGTCCTTCGCCACGACCCCCCTGTCGATGGTGACCGTGAGGATGCGCTGATTCGTCGCCACCAGCCTCCCCTTGAGGTCGAAGATGCGTCCGCGTTCCGCCGGAAGCTTCACGGTCCTGGTTCGCACCTCGCGCACCCGCGCCTCGAGGGCCGGCTGGTCGACCACCTGGAGGAACCACAGGCGCACGACGAGCAGTGACGACAGTACGAGGCCGACGGAGCCGAGCACCGCGAGCGGGGAGAACCGGCGCGTCCCGGGCATCACACCACCGCCGGTCGGGGAACGAGTGCCCAGCGACACACCCTCTCGGTGGGCAGGCACAACAGCGTGTTCGACACCGCCACCACGAGGGCGATGAAGGGCACCCGGGACGTGAGAACGCCTTCGGAGCCGGTGAAGGTGGCCGCGAGCGGGACGAGCACGACGCCGACGAAACTCGCAGTCGCCCCCATCGCCAGGCGCGACCACCAGGTCGGGCGGTGCACGAAGGCGTGCACGTAACCAGCGAGATAGCCCACGATGCCGAAGACGCCCGCGCACAGTCCCAGCGGCGTGGTGAGGACCATGTCGTAGAGGAGGCCGGCCGCGAATCCACCGACGATGCCGGTCGCCTGTCCACCCGCGAGCCCGGCCGAGACCGCCACGAGCAGCATCAGTTCGAGACTGACCCCGAACGGTCGCATGTCGTTGACGATGGTGGTCTGCACCGCCAGGAACAGGATGCCCACGAGGAAGAAGCGCAGGGAACGGTTCTCCGAGAGCAGGACGAGACGTTCGATCACGGCGCCGCCTGTCTCTCGGTCAGCGGTTGGTAGAGCAGGACGCGCACGAAGTTGAGGGCATCGAGTGTCGCAGTGAGCTTCACCTCCAGCAGAGGCCCGAGGGTGCCCGTGCGCAGCACAACCTTGCTCACGGTCCCGATGACGATGTCGGGAGGCGCCAACGAGGTCGCCCCACCGGCGCTGATGACGGGCGAGCCGATTCTCACCTCTCCGAAGCGCGGCTGGTACTCGACGAAACGCACGATCGGAGGCTTGCCGAGTCCGCGTCCTTCGAGAGCCCCGGTCTCACGCAACGGGAGGTCCTGGCCCTTCGGGACCGTGATGGGCGAGGCCGTGGAGGCGGGTGCCGTGACGCCGGACCCTGGCGCCGTCGTCACGGGGATGGTCAAACCCGGGGTGAAGCCGGGGATCGTCGTCGAGGTCGTCGTGGTTGTCGACGTGCTCGACGACGCCGAGGGGACCCCGAGTCCACCCTCGGGCGCGTTGACCACCTTGACGGCCAGGGCATAACTGGGGTCGGTGATGAGCATGACCACCGCTCTGCCCTCGTAGACCTTGGTGATCTTCCCGATGAGGCCGGCCGCGTTGAGCACCGGCATTCCCACCTTCATGCCGCATTCGCTGCCCTTGTTGAGTTCGACCGTCTGGGAGAAGTTCGATGGGGACTGACCGACCACCTGGGCCGTGCAGGAACCGATGCCGGCGAGGCTGGGCAGTCCGTTGAGCGCCAGCAGTTCCTGCGACTCGCGCAGACTGGCGATGGCGGCGATCGATGCACCCTCACCGAAAGCGACGAGGTCGCGCAGGCGCCGGTTCTCGTCCACCACGGCGTCGTAGTTCACCATCCCGTTCCACGCGTTCTGCACCGGGCGCACGATGACGCTCACCGCCGCCTCGAAGGGCCGGAAGAGCACGCCGAAGGTGGACCTGACGAAAGTCGCGGCACCACTCCCCCGCAGGTCGAGCGTGACGAGCATGATCGACGTCAGCGCGAGCAGAGCGACGATCCGGCGCCGGGTGAATGATTGGCTCGGCACGGGACCCCGTTACGTCGGTTCGATCCCCGGGGAGGACATCATGCCGCGCATGGCCTCGATGCTGTCGAGGGCTCGGCCTGATCCGATGGCCACGCAATACAGGGGGTCCTTGGCCACGTAGCACGGCATGCCGGTGTCGTGGGCCATCCGCTGGGGCAACCCGGCGAGCAGTGCGCCGCCGCCGGACAACCAGATTCCGCGGTCCATGATGTCGGCCGCCAGTTCGGGCGGGGTGCGGTCGAGAGTGGTCCTCACAGAGTCAATAATGGCAGTCACGGGCTCGTTGAGTGCATCGCGCACCTGGGCCGAGGTGAGCTCGACGGTTCGGGGCAGACCCGTCACCGTGTCGCGTCCGCCCACGTCGGCCGTGACCTCCTGCTCGAGCGGCCAGGCCGATCCCATCTGAATCTTGATCTCCTCGGCCGTGTTGGCACCCACGTCGAGGCCGAATTCGATCTTCATGTACTGCATGATCGCCTCGTCGAGTTCGTCACCGGCGACGCGAACGCTCTGGGCGACCACGATTCCGCCGAGGGAGATGATGGCCACCTCCGTGGTGCCGCCACCGATGTCGACGATCATGTTGCCGCTCGGCTCGTGAACGGGGAGCTCGGCCCCGATGGCCGCGGCCATGGGTTCCTCGATGATGTGCACCGGGCGACGCGCGCCCGCGTATTCGGCGGCGTCCTGCACCGCGCGCTGCTCGACCCCGGTGATGCCCGACGGAACGCAGATGACCATACGGGGCTTCGACCACCGGCTCGAGGAGATGCGCTGGATGAAGTACCGCAACATCTTCTCGCAGACGTCAAAGTCGGCGATGACACCGTCCTTGAGCGGTCGGATGACCTGGATGTGCTTGGGGGTGCGCCCCATCATCCTCTTGGCCTCCCAGCCGACGGCGACGGGTCGGCCGGCTTCGTCGATGGCGACGACCGAGGGCTCGTTGAGCACGATGCCCTGACCCCGCACGTACACGAGCGTGTTCGCGGTTCCGAGGTCGATCGCAATGTCGCGACCGAGGGCGAGGGGATTGCTGCGGCTCATGGGTGTCGCTCCGACGGGGAAGAAGACACGCGGCCCGGCCCCCGGGTCATGGTAACCAGCACCGGATCAGAGGCTGGGGAAGAAGATTCCCAGTTCACGCGATGCGGATTCGGCCGAATCGCTGCCGTGGACGAGGTTCTCCGTGAAGAGGGTTCCGAGGTCACCCCGGATGGTCCCGGGGGAGGCGGCCCGCGGATTGGTGGCGCCCATCATCGCCCGCACGATTTCCCAGGTGTCCTCGGGGCCCTCGACAGCCATGGCCACGACGGGACCGCGTGACATGAAGGCCACGAGGTCGGCGTAGAAGCCCTTCCCGGCGTGCTCCTCGTAGTGACGCCCGAGAATCGCTGCGTCGAGGGTGCGCAGTTCCATGGCGGCGAGACGGAGGCCCTTCTTCTCGAATCGGCCGATGATCTCCCCGACGAGACCCCTCTCGACGGCGTCGGGCTTGAGCAGGACGAGGGTGCGCGTGGACATGACCGACAGGCTAGGGCGAACAGGGCAGGAAAGGGCCGAGGGCCCGTTCGGGAGCCGATCAGGGCAACATCCGTCGGAGATGGGCCTTGGCGTCCCCCACCACGTAGAAAGAACCGGTCACCAGGATCGCGTCGTCGGACCCGGCGTCACGCAGGGCGGCGTCACAGGCGGCGCCGACCGACTCCACCACAGTCACCTCGTCGCATCCGAGCGCACGGGCCGCTGCGGCGATCTCGGCGGCGGGACGCGCCCGGGGCGAGGGCGCGGTACAGCACACCACCCTGTCGAACTCGTCGGCTCGGAAGGCCGACAGGGTCTCGCCGAGGTCGCGCCGCCCGATCGCGCCCACCACGAGGATGCGACGGCCCGGCGGATCGAAGTCGGAGAAGAACACCTCGGCGCACACGTCGGCACCCGCCGGATTGTGCGCGGCATCGACGATCACGAGCGGCTGGTGACCGAGCACCTCGAACCGACCCGGCACCCACGCCGCGGCCAACGCCTCCGAGGCGACATCGGGGTGCACGGGCGCGTCGAAGAACTCCTCCACGGCGGCCAGGGCCAGGGCCGCGTTGGCGGACTGATGCCGGCCGTGCATGGGCACGAAGAGCCCCGGAAGGTCCCCGCGCGGCGTGCGCACGTGCACCGAACGGCCCCCGAGCGCCAACTGATCGTCGACAACGGCGAAGTCCTCTCCCGCGACCCTCATCGACGCGTGCGGCTCGGCGCGGAAGATGCGCACCAATTCCTCGCGGTCCTCACCGGACACCACCGCGCTCACCGGCTTGATGATGCCGGCCTTTTCGCGCGCGATGTCCGCGAGGGTCGGCCCGGCGAACTCGACGTGGTCGAGGGCGATGTTCGTGATCACGGCGACGTCGGCCTCGACGACGTTCGTCGCATCCCAACGCCCGAGCAGACCCACTTCGACCACGGCGACGTCCACGGCGATGTCGGAGAAGCACCGGAAAGCGGCTGCCGTGAGAATCTCGAAGTACGAGGGCCGGATCCCCGAGAGTCCCTCGGCCACCGCGATGGCCGCCACGGCCGTGGCGAAGTCCTCCTCCCCCACCGGCGCGGAGTCGACCTGGATCCGCTCGCGGACGTCCTCGACATGGGGGCTCGAGTAGGTGCCCACGCGCAGGCCGTGGGCCATCAGAAGGCGCGTGATGAACTGGGACGTCGAGCCCTTGCCGTTCGTCCCGGTGACGTGCACGACCCGGAAGTCGTGCTGCGGGTCGCCCAGCGCCACGCACAGCCGGGTGATGCCGTCGAGCGAGGGTTCCTCGATCCGTCCCGTGCGCTCGTACGACGCATGGTCGTCGAGGTACCCGAGGGCGTCGGAGTAGTTCACCGCGGGAGGGTCACGAGGCGGCACGACGCTGACGCGGCATGCGTGCGGTGCTCTTGGACACCATGCGGGGCGACGAACCGCCCCTGACGCTGTCGGCATCGACGACGACCCTGGCCACGTCATCGCGACCGGGCACCTCGTACATCACGTCGAGGAGCGTTTCCTCGAGGATGGCGCGCAGTCCGCGCGCACCCGTGCCCCGGGCGAGGGCCAGGTCGGCGATGGCCTCGAGGGCCTCCGGCTCGAACTCGAGCTCCACGTTGTCGAATTCGAAGATGCGCACGTATTGCTTGACGAGCGCGTTCTTCGGCTCGGTGAGGATGCTCATCAGTGCCTCCTTGTCGAGTGCGCTCACCGCGCCGACCATGGGCAGTCGACCGATGAACTCGGGGATCATCCCGAACTTCTGCAGGTCCTCGGGCAGCACCCGCGCGAACAACTCGCCCGGGTCCTTGTCGGCCTTCGACATCACGTGGGCATGGAATCCCATGCCCTTGTGCCCGATGCGCTGCTCGATGATCTGCTCGAGACCCGAGAAGGCACCGCCGCAGATGAACAACACGTTGGTGGTGTCGATCTGGATGAACTCCTGGTGCGGATGCTTGCGACCACCTTGGGGCGGCACCGACGCAACCGTTCCCTCGAGGATCTTGAGGAGGGCCTGCTGCACGCCCTCGCCGGATACGTCGCGGGTGATGCTGGGATTCTCGGCTTTGCGCGCCACCTTGTCGATCTCGTCGATGTAGACAATGCCGCGCTCAGCCTTCTTCACGTCGAAGTCCGCCGCCTGGAGGAGTTTGAGGAGGATGTTCTCCACGTCCTCACCCACGTACCCGGCCTCGGTGAGGGCGGTGGCGTCGGCGACGGCAAAGGGCACGTCGAGCATGCGCGCGAGGGTCTGGGCGAGGTGCGTCTTGCCGCATCCCGTGGGGCCGAGCAGAAGAATGTTGCTCTTCTGCAGTTCGACGTCGTCGCGACGGATGCCACCGGATTGCTGGGCGTGCTGCAGACGGCGGTAGTGGTGGAACACCGCCACCGAGAGCACCTTCTTGGCGCGGTCCTGACCGACGACGTACTCGTCGAGGAACGCCCGGGTTTCGACCGGGGTCGGAAGGTTCTCGATCCGGGAGTCGGAGCGGTCGACGGCCTCCTCCTCGATGATCTCGTTGCAGAGGTCGATGCACTCGTCGCAGATGTAGACACCGGGGCCGGCGATCAGCTTCTTGACCTGCTTCTGGGACTTGCCGCAGAAGGAGCACTTGACGAGTTCTCCCGAGTCACCGAATTTGGCCACGGGGCCCTCCTGCTGAGTGCGGGTCAGCGAATCGGACCGGAGCGGTCCGCGAGCTGACGCGACGTAATCACGTCATCAATGATTCCATACTCGAGGGCCTCTCGGGCTTCCATTACGAAGTCCCGGTCGGTGTCAGCATGAATCCGCTCGATGCTCTGGCCGGTGTGGAAGGCCAGGATTTCCTCGAGGATGTCCCGCATCCGCAGGATTTCCTTGGCGGCGATCTCCAGATCGGTGACCTGGCCGTAGCCCACCTGGCCGTAGGGCTGGTGGAGCAGAACCCGGCTGTGGGGCAGAGCGAGACGCTTGCCCTTGGTGCCCGCGGCCAGCAACACCGCCGCGGCCGAGGCGGCTTGACCCAGACAGATGGTCGCCACGTCGTTCTTGATGAACTGCATCGTGTCGTAGATGGCGAACAACGAGTTGATGTCGCCACCCGGACTGTTGATGTAGATGTTGATGTCCCGGTCGGGGTTCTCGCTCTCGAGGTGGATGAGTTGGGCGCAGATGAGGTTGGCGATCGTGTCGTCGATCGGCGTCCCGAGGAAGATGATGTTCTCCTTGAGGAGACGCGAATAGAGGTCGTAGACCCGCTCACCGCGGCTGGTCTGCTCGGTGACGTTCGGGACGTAGTAGTTCTGGAAGTTCATCGGTCATCCCCCGTGTTCTCGTCTCCGGACTCTTCGGCCCCGGAGGAGCCCTCGTCGGTCGCATGGTCGTGCTCGTGGCCGAGGAGCGCCTCGGCATCGAGGGCACGGCCCGAGGCGTCCACGTACGAACAGTTGTGCATGAGCCAGTCGAGCGCACGCGACCTCTTCAATTGGGAAACGAGGTCGTCGACGGCGTCGTTGCGCTCGTAGGCCCGGCGCACCTTGTCGACCTTCTCCCCCACGCGTTCGGCGATGGAGGCGAACTCAGCCTCGACGTCGTCAGGACCGACTTCGATGTTCTCGGCCGTCGCGACGGCTCGCAGGGCCAGGTCGACCAGCACCGCCTTCACCGATTGTTCCTTGATGGAGGCGATGAATTGTTCGGGGTCCTGGCCCGTGATGGACAGCCACTGGTCGATGGAGATGCCCTGGGCCTGGAATTGCTCGATCATGTTGCGCAGGCGTGCCTGCGAATCCGAGTCGACCATGGCCTGGGGGGGTTCGATGTCGACCAGGCCCGCGAGGGCATCGGTGACCCGGTCCACGAGGATGCGGCGCACTTGGGCGAGACGGGATTCCTCGTGTCGACCGCGCAACAGGGCGTGCCAGTCGGCCACCGTGTCGGCACCGTCGACTGCCTCTTTCACCCATTCATCGGTCGCCTCGGGGAGTTCCAGTTCCTGCACCTTGACGACACTGACCGCGAAGTCTGCCGCCTCCTCCGTGCCGTTCGGAACGGCCGTGAAGGTGACCGTGTCGCCCTTCTTCACGCCGGTCATCTGATCGTCGAATCCGGGCGCCACCCATCCCTTGCCGACCTCGTAGGACCACTCGTCGACGTTGAGCCCAGTCACGGGTTCGCCGTCGCGGGTGGCAGTCATGTCGATGACGACGTGGTCCCCGGGTCGGGATGCACGGTCGGCGGTGACGAGACGACCGTGCTGGTGGAGGGCGGCCGCGACGGCTTCGGCCATCTCCTCGTCGGTCAGTGACGGGCTCGGCACCTCGACGGTGAGACCCTTGTAACCGGGAACGGTGATGACGGGGCGCACCTCGCAGGTCGCATCGAAACGCACCGGGCCGTCTGTTTGTCCTCCGGTGAGTTCCACCTCGGGGGTCGCGATGATGTCCACGTCGTGCTCGCGCACGGCACGGGTGAGGTATTCGGGGATGGCATCCTCGATGGCCTGCGACCGGGCGGCCTCGATGCCGATCCTGGCCTCGAGCACCTGGCGGGGGGCCTTGCCGGGACGGAATCCGGGCAGACGCACCTCACGGGCAATCTTGCGGAACGCGGCGTCGATGTTGCGATCGAACTCGGCCTCGTCGACCTCGATGGACAGGCGGACCTTGTTGCCCTCCAGGGCCTCGGCAGTGCTCTTCACAGGATGCCGAGTGTATCGGTGCCCTCGTACGCGACCCGTGGGAGGCGGGCCAGGGGTTCGCCCGGCCGCGACCGGGAACGATAAGAATGGGCATCATGACCATCTGGAAGCCCCACGCCCTCGCCAAGCCGCACGAAGGTCAACTGCACCTCACCACCGGGGACAAAGTGACCGCATCGGTCGATCTCGACGGAGTGCCGGCCGGCACCGAAGGCAAGGTCATCCTCGCGAACGGCTTCAACTGGCTGCGCTACCGGGTGCTCTTCGCCAACGGTGCCGAGCTCGGCGACCTCGACCACCGACACCTCGTGCCCCAGGGTCGCGCCGCCAAGAGGCTGGCCCGGGCCGCTCGTCGCGCCGCGCGCTGACGCCGCTACCTCCGCCCGTACCCTTCGCCGAGGGCTAGCGTTCCTCCGACGGGGTGTGGCGCAGTTGGCAGCGCGCCTGCTTTGGGAGCAGGAGGCCGGGAGTTCAAGTCTCCCCACCCCGACCAGGAGGAGAAGAGGACCGCCATGACCGCTGATCTCGCTGACGCCCGCTACGTGTCCTTCGTCTCGCGTCGGGCCGATGGCTCGACCGTGGCCACCCCGGTGTGGATCGTGCCGTTCGGGGACGGATGGGCCTTCACCACCGATTCCCGCAGTCACAAGGTCGCCCGCATCTCGCGCGATCCACGGGTGAGCATCGCGGTGTGCAGCTACCGGGGTCACGTCGCAGAGGGAGCCATCGTTCACCGGGGTACGGCGACCGTGCTCGACCCGGCAGCCACCGCCCGCGTGACCGCTCTCGTGAAAAAGAAGTACCGCATCGGCTGGGCGCTTCTTGTCCTCGTTGAGCGCGTGAAGTCCCTGCGAGGAGCCTCTGCGGCAGCCGATACCGACTGTGCAATCGGTGTCCACCTCGACTGAGGGACTATCGCGAGGTTTTCCACAGCCCACCCTGTAGGGTGTTCCCGCACTGCGGTGCGTCCATGGGTGCACACCGGTATCCGTGGCCCAATCAGGGAGAGAAACCCCACCATGGACACCCGTCCCCCCACGTTCGCCGATCTCGGCGTCGCCCCGCCCCTCGTCGAACTCCTCGCCAAGGACGGCATCGTCGAACCCTTCCCCATTCAGGTCGCCACGATCCCCGATGCCATCGACCGTCGTGACGTGCTCGGAAAGGGCCGCACCGGTTCGGGCAAGACCCTCTCGTTCGGCCTTCCCCTCCTCACCCTGCTCGACAAGAGCGGTTACCTGCCCCGTGCCCGTGCCCCCCGCGCCGTCATCCTCGTGCCCACGCGAGAACTCGCCAATCAGGTGGATGCCGTGCTCGCCCCGCTCGCGCGCGCGCTCGACATGACCACCCTCACCATCTACGGCGGTGTCGGCTACAACAAGCAGATCGACACGCTGAGGGCCGGGGTCGACGTCGTCGTGGCCTGTCCGGGCCGCTTCGTCGACCTCATGGAGTCCGGCCACGTCATCCTCGACGACGTGGAGGTCACCATCCTCGACGAGGCCGACCACATGGCCGAGCTCGGGTTCCTGGAACCCGTCACCCGCATCCTCGAGAAGACCCCCGAGTCGTGCCAGCGCATGCTGTTCTCGGCCACCCTCGACCGCGGCATCGACCGCATCGTCAAGCGCTTCCTCCTCGACCCGGTCACCCATGAGGTGGAGACCGGCGAAGAGGACGATCCGGCCATGTCCCACTGGTTCTTCGGTGTCGAGCAGGCCGACAAGCTGCCCGTCATCACCGACCTCTGCGCCGCGCCAGGCAAGTCGCTCGTCTTCACCCGCACCAAGCACGGTGCCCGCAAGCTCGCCGCTTCGCTCGTCAAGGCCGGGGTTCCGGCGGTGGAACTGCACGGTGACCTCTCCCAGCACATCCGGGCCCGTAATCTCGCGGCATTCTCGGCCGGCAAGGCCGACACCCTCGTGGCGACCGACATCGCCGCGCGCGGCATCCATGTCGACGACATCGCCCTCGTGATCCACGCCGATCCACCTGAGGAGCACAAGGCCTTCCTCCACCGTTCGGGCCGTACGGCGCGCGCCGGAGCCGAGGGCACCGTCATCACTCTCGTCACCCCCAACATGCGTCGCCACACCAAGCGCCTCGCCGAGGCCGCCGGCATCGACCCCCAGAACCGCAAGGTCGCCGCGGACGACGCCTTCCTCGCCGAGATCGCACCGGGAGAGCGTCAGTTCCGCGAGATGCCCAGCCTCGACGAGCCCCGTCGCCCGCGTCAGGGAGGCGGACGCCGTCAGGGCGGTGGCGGTGGCGGAAGCCGTGGCCAGGGCGGCCCGCGTGGTCGCAGTTCCGGAGGCCCTCGTCGCCACGGCGACGACCGTCGTTCCGACTCGCGCGGCGGTGGCGATGACCGCCGCGGTCGCCCAGGGGATCGTCCCCGCAACGGCGGGCGTTCCGACCGTTCCGAGTCCCGTCCCGCACGTTCCGGGGCGACGGACAGGTCGCGCACGCCCTAGCGTGTGCCCATGACCACCTACGACAAGATCTACATCAACGGCCAGTGGGTCGCCTCCGGAGGTTCGGGAACCATCCCGGTCTTCGATTCGGTGACCGAGGAGGTCATGGCGACCATCCCCGAGGGAACGGCCGCCGACGTCGCCAAGGCCGCCGCCGCCGCCAAAGCCGCATTCGTGTCGTGGAGCTCGCGCCCCGCCTCCGAACGCGCCGCCTACATGAACACGATCGCGGCGGCACTCGGAGCACGAATGGACGAGATCTCGTCGGCAATCTCGCGCGAGACCGGCATGGTCAAGCCCCTCTCCCAGATCATCCAGGTCGGACTGCCGATGAACTCGTTCGCCCGGGCGGCCGCCCTCGCCGAGTCGTTCTCCTACGAGAAGCAGGTCGGGTCCTCGGTCGTCGTGCGCGAGCCCATCGGAGTCGTGGGATGCATCACCCCGTGGAACTACCCGCTCCACCAGATCGCCGCCAAGGTCGCCTTCGCGATGGCCGCCGGTTGCACGGTGGTGCTCAAGCCGAGCGAGGTCGCCCCCGTCGACGCTTTCATGCTCGCCGAGATCATCCATGAGGCCGGTCTCCCGGCCGGAGTCTTCAATCTCGTCACCGGCACGGGTCCCGTTGTGGGTGAGGCAATCGCCGCGAGCCCGGACGTCGACATGGTCTCGTTCACCGGCTCCACCCGCGCCGGCCGCCGGGTCGCCCAGGTCGGCGCCGAGACCATCAAGAAGGTCGCGCTCGAACTGGGAGGCAAGAGCGCCAACATCATCTGCGACGACCTCGACGCCGAGACCTTCCAGAAGGCCGTCGGCTCGGGCGTCGGCAAGGCGTTCCTCAACTGTGGGCAGACCTGTTCCGCCCTCACCCGCATGCTCGTTCCCCGTTCGCGTCTCGCCGAAGCCGAGCAGGTCGCCGCCGCCGTCGCCGGTTCGATGAAGGTGGGCGACCCGTTCGCCGAGGGTTCGAACCTCGGTCCGCTCGCCTCGGCTGCACAGCGCGATCGCGTACAGAGCTACATCACGAAGGGCATCGACGAAGGCGCCAAACTCATCGCCGGTGGACAGGGTGCGCCCGAGGGCACGGGCAAGGGGTACTACGTGCGTCCCACGGTGTTCTCCGAGGTGCGCACCGACATGACCATCGCCCAAGAGGAGATCTTCGGCCCCGTCCTGTCCATCCTTCCCTACGAGGACGAGGAGGAAGCAGTGCGCATCGCCAACGACAGCGTCTACGGCCTCGCAGGCGCCGTGTGGGCCGCTGACAAGGACAAGGCGATCGCCATCGCCCGCCGCATCCGCACCGGCCAGGTGGAGATCAACGGCGGCGCATTCAACGCCGACGCCCCCTTCGGCGGCTACAAGCAGTCGGGCGTGGGACGCGAACTCGGTGAGTACGGCTTCGAGGAGTTCCTCGAAATCAAGGCCCTGCAGCTCTGACGGGCCCTCGGCCCGGTCACGCCAACTCGGCGGCCGGCGCCGCGAACTGGGCGTCGTAGAGGCGGCGGTACGCGCTGCCTGCAACCATGAGTGCGTCATGGTCGCCCTGTTCCACGATGGCGCCGTCCTCCATCACGAGGATGGTCGTGGCGTCCCTGATCGTCGAGAGCCGGTGGGCGATGACGAAACTCGTGCGCCGAGAGCGCAGTCGGGCCATCGCCTTCTGGATGAGCACCTCGGTGCGCGTATCCACCGAACTGGTCGCCTCGTCGAGGATGAGGATCTCCGGGTCGGCGAGAAACGCCCGGGCGATGGTGATGAGCTGTTTCTCCCCCGCGCTCACCGCACCGCTCTCATCGTCGAGCACCGTGTCGTAGCCGTCGGGAAGGGCCCGGACGAAGCGATCCACGTAGGCGGCTCGGGCGGCCCCGAGGATGGCCTCCTCGTCGGCGGCGGGATTTCCGAAGGCGATGTTGTCCCGGATGGTCCCGCCGAAGAGCCAGGTGTCCTGGAGGACCATGCCGAAGTGCGAGCGCAACTCACCACGCGGCATGGACGCGATGTCGCGTCCGTCGAGGAGGATCCGCCCTCCGTCGAGCTCGTAGAAACGCATGATGAGATTGACGAGCGTTGTCTTTCCCGCCCCCGTCGGCCCGACGATGGCGACGGTGTCACCGGGTTCGGCCACCAGCGAGAGATCACGGATGAGGGGGCGCATCGGGTCGTAGGAGAAGCGCACATGCTCGAACTCGACGCGTCCCTGCACGGCCGCCGAGGGCACCCTCACGGGATCCGTCGATTCCTCGGTCACGTCGAGGAACTCGAAGACGCGTTCCGCCGACGCCACGCCCGACTGGAGCACGTTGAACATCGAGGCCACCTGGGTGATGGGGTGGGTGAACTGTCGCGAGTACTGGATGAAGGCCTGCACGTCACCGACCCCCATCCGCCCCGACGCCACCCGCATGCCCCCGACGACGGCGATGGCGACGTAGTTGAGGTTCCCGAGGAAGAACATGATCGGCTGGATGGAGCCCGACATGAACTGCGCTCCGAATCCCGCATCGTGGAGGCGCTCGTTCGTCTCGTCGAAACGGGCCTCCACCTCGGCCTGACGACCGAAGACCTTCACGACGGCGTGCCCGGAGAAGGTCTCCTCCACCAATCCGTTGAGCGCTCCCGTGTGGGCCCACTGGGCGATGAAACGGGCGCGTGAGCGACGGGCGATGAACCCCATGATGGCCACCGACACCGGGACCGTGACGAGGGCGATCGTGCCGAGCAGAGGCGACACCCAGAACATCATCGCCAGGACCCCGCCGATGGTGAGGACGGCGACCACCAGTTGACTGAGCGATTGCTGCAGGCTCTGGGCGATGTTGTCGATGTCGTTCGTGACACGGCTGAGCAGATCACCGCGCGAGGTGCCGTCGATGTGGGCGAGAGGGAGCCTGTGGATCTTGGTCTCGACGTCGGCCCGCAGGCGTCGCATCGTGCGCTGCACCACGCCCGCGAGCAGGTAGGCCTGCCCGTAGTGCAGGACGAACGAGACCACGTAAAGGCCGACCGCGAACCGAAGGGTCCCGTGGAGGGCGCCGAAATCGATGCCCTCCCCTCCTGCACGGGCCCGCATGAGACCGTCGAAGACGATGTTCGTGGCGTTGCCGAGGATGCGTGGGCCGAGGACGGACAACACCACGCTGCCCACGGCCATGGCGAGCACGAGCACGACGAGCCAGGCCTCCCTGGACATGCGATGCGCGAGCCGCCTCGCGGCAGCCCCGAAGTCGCGGGATTTCTCGGTCGGCATGCCGACCGCGCTCATGCGGCCGTCGCGCAATTGGGCACCCTGGGGACGCGGCCCGCCCTGCCCGTGCGCGCTCACTCGCCCACCCCCGCCACCGGCATGTCGCCCACCAGCGCCGTGCGCTGGGAGTCGACGATCTCGGCGTAGGTGGGACAGTCCGCCATCAGCTCGTCGTGGCGACCCAGTCCGACGACCTCCCCGTCCTCGAGCACGAGGATGAGGTCGGCGGCGAGCACGGTGGAGACGCGCTGGGCCACGACGACGGTCACGGCGTCCCGCGTCCAGCGGGCCAGTGCCGCACGAACGCGCGCGTCGGTGGCGGTGTCGAGCGCGGAGAAAGAGTCGTCGAAGACGTATACGCGGGGCCGACGCACGAGGGCTCGGGCGATGGAGAGCCGCTGGCGCTGTCCACCGGAGAAATTCGTCCCCGCCTGGGACACGGCAGCATCGAGGCCTCCCTCGAGGGCGGCGACGAAGTCCGCAGCCTCGGAGGCCCGCAGGGCCTCCCACATCTCGTCCTCGGTGGCCTCGGGCCGCCCGAAGAGGAGGTTCGATCGCACGGTGCCGCTGAAGAGGTACGGCTTCTGATGGACCACACCGAGTCGCGACCACAGGTCCGAAAGGGGCATCTCGCGCACGTCGGTGCCGTCGACCCGCACGGTCCCATCCGTGGCATCGACGAGCCGCGACACAAGGTTGACCAGACTCGTCTTCCCCGAGCCGGTTCCGCCCACCACCGCGAGCACCTGCCCTGCATCAACCCGGAAGGTCACGTCGCGGAGCACCGGTTTGCCCGCGCCGGGATAGGCGAAGCTCACCGATTCGAACTCGAGGCTCGCCGGTCCCTCCGCGGGTGTCACGGGCGCCCCGGTCTCGACGACGGAGGACTCGGTGTCGAGCACCTCCATGATGCGTTCCGCGCTCACCGATGCCCGCGGCAGGAGGGCCATGATGTAGCTGGCCATCATCACCGACATGAGGATCTGGGTGAGATAGGTGAGGTAGGCCACGAGCGACCCCACTCCCATACGACCCGCGGCGATCTGGTCGGCACCGAACCACACGACCGCCACGCTCGACAGGTTCATGCCGATCGTCACCGTGGGGAACATCAGGGCCATGAGCCGTCCACCCCTCAGTGAGGTGGCCGTGAGCTGCTCGTTCGCCACTGCGAAGCGCGCGGTCTCCTCCGGCTCCCGGGCGAAGGCGCGCACGACGCGGATTCCCGTCAACTGCTCGCGCAGAATCGTGTTGATGCGGTCGATGCGCTCCTGCACGAGCCGGAAGGTCGGAACCATTCGGGAGATGATCCCGATGAAGGCGACGGCGAGAAGGGGGATCGCCACGAGCAGAATCCAGGAGAGCGAGGCCTCCTCCCGGTTCGCCATCCACAGGCCGCCGACGGCAGTGAAGGGTGCCCCGAGCAGGAGGGTGCACGTCATGAGCACGAGCATCTGCACCTGCTGGACGTCGTTCGTGATGCGGGTGATGAGCGACGGCGCCCCGAATCGCGCCACCTCGCGCGCAGAGAATCCGTTCACCCGGCGGAACACCGACGCGCGGGTGTCACGACCGAATCCCATCGCCGCCCGCGACCCCCAGCGCACCGCGGCCACGGAGAAGCCGACCTGCACGAGCGACACGACCAGCATCCAGCCGCCCATCCGTACGATGTATCCGTCGTCGCCCGTGCGAACACCCTTGTCGATGATGTCGGCGTTGAGCCGCGGCAGCACGAGACCGGCGAAGGACTGGAGCGCCTGGAAGACCGCCACGAGGATGAGCACCCGGCGGTAGCGCCCGAGGGTCGCGGTGAGCAGGCGCATCAACATGGTGTCCCGAGCGTAACGATGCCGGGGTGCCGACCCGGACCCGGAGAGTGGAGCGGCTAGCGGGAATCGAACCCGCACCATCAGCTTGGAAGGCTGAGACACTACCTTTATGTAATAGCCGCGTGTGCGGGACGAAGTGTATCCAGCTCCGTCCTCAGTGGGACGCGTTGCACAGGTCCACCCGTTGGCTCTCGGGAACACCGGCCGTGCCCGCGGCGACTCCTTCCACCGCTGCGAAGGGGCCGCACTGGTGCGGTGAGATCCACACGTGGACCATCGGGCTCGTGCGCACCGGGTCTCCCGGCGTTCCGATGATGCAGGAGCCGTCCGCCAGGGTGACCCCGCTCACGCGCGGCACTCCCCCCACGTCGCGCCAACACAGATTGGTGTGGCGGTGCCACTGCATGAGCCCACCCGCGTAGTCGGCGAGCGTGGCGTCGTTGATGGCGGTTCCCGGGGAGGCGATGTACATCGCCGACACGAGCGTGCGGCGACGTCCGTCCACCCGATACACGAGCGACTCGGGGTTCGCAGTATCGAACAGGCGCCCGTCGTCGACGAGGTCCCAACGGATGAAGTGCTCGTATCCGGTGACCGAGTCCCCGATCGACCGGTAACCGACCGCCTCGGCGTCCTCGACGCGGGCAAAGCGTGCCAGCGATGCGGTGGTGTCGGCCAGAATGGCGCGGGCGCGTTGCTCCTGGAGGGGTGAGACTCCCCCGATCCCGGAGAAATCGAGGGCGACGGCCGGATCGAAACGTCGTGGCCAGCCCGAGGCCAGTGCGCGGGCCTGATCCGGGGTGACCACATGGGCGTTCGCGTCCGGAGTCGTCCCCGCAGGAACGGGCGACGGCCACCCGATGATGACCCCGTCGGCGGCGATGACGAGACCACTCTCGACCGTGTCGACGACCTCGAGGTCGTGGCCGTGCCCGTGATCGTGTACCGACACGTTCCATGCCGCCGCGATGCCGAGCACCGCCACGACGGGGGCCGCGAGCCGGGTGGAGCGTGTCGAGATCACGTCACCCGGATAGCGCGACGCCACGACGAGTACCAGCACCGATGCGGCGGCACATACCGCCGCGAACGTGTCGAGGGGCTGGGGGGATTCCGGCTCGGAGAGCCCCGGAACGAATCCGATGCCCGTCGTACGGGTGGCGACCCACCCGGCCACCGCGCCGATCTGCAGCACGGCACCTAATGCCATCAGCCTCGAACGAACCGTGGTCATGAGCGACACGCCCCATGCCACCTGGCAGGTGGCGAGTAGCAGGAACACCCGGGCACTGGCCGGCTCCTCGGCATGGAGCCCCACCGCCACGGCGTGGATGGCTCCGGCCGCGAGGGAGGCCACCGCCGCGGTTGATCGTGCACCCTGTGTCGGAACGGCCCATCTCATGCGAGGCAACCTAGTGGCGCGCGACATGCCGCGACAGGCTGACCAGAGCCCTTCCGACCCCAGCGATAGGCTGAAGGCGTCGTGCGCACACTGCAGGAACCACCATGACCCGTCGCCAGCCCCCCCAGCAGAATCACGCCCTCCTTCTTCTCCTCGTGTTCGGGCTCCTCGGAGGGTTCGTCCTTCTCGGCACGGCCTCCGATACTCAGCAGTCCGTGTCCCCCGATTCGGTCCCCGTCGAGGCCGGCATCGTGGACGAGGAACCCGAGATCGCCGAACCCACCGTGCCACCCTCCACCACCCCTGGGACGACCGTCCCCGGTGCCGTGGTCGACCCCGCCGGCAGCAAGGACGGCTGCACCGTCACCATGAATGCCAGCATGCGTTCGGGCAATTCGGGCGCCGACGTCACCTGTCTCCAGCAGGCCCTCATCCGCGAGGGCTACCTGTCGGGCACAGCCAGTGGCGTCTACGACGGTGCCACGGTCGCCGCCGTGACGAAGCTCCAGACCGAGCGCGACATGTTCGTCGACGGGGTGGCTGGCCGCGAGACCTGCCTCTCACTCGGCATCTGGCCCGACGAGAACGCCAACATCATCCGCACCCCGGTCCCGCCGAAGGGCACCAAGGACCTCACCGGGTATCCGCTGTCGTCCGTGGCCTCGGCCGGTGACACGGCACCACCGCTGCCGGCGAAGTCGGGCACCGGCCGACGCATCGTGTACGACCGCGAGGGACAGCGCGTGTGGGCGGTGGACGCCAAGGGCCGCATCGTTCGGTCGTGGCTGATCTCGGGCTCGAAGTACAACAACGAGACGCCGGGGACCCACAGGGTCTACAGCAGGTCCGAGTACACCACCGCCTGGAACGGCAAGGCCACCCTCAAGTACATGGTGCGTTGGCTCAAGACCGACATCGGCGCCATCGGCTTCCATCAGATCCCGGTGAAGCGCAGCACCGGCAAGGTGTACCAGACCGAGGAGGAGTTGGGAGCACGACTCTCCGGAGGCTGTCAACGCCAGGCGAAGCTCGATGCCGAGTTCCTCTGGAAGTTCGCCACCGTGGGAACCAAGGTCGTCGTCCTCTGATGGAAGTCGAGATGGTCGTGGAGATCCCGCAGGGATCCCGCAACAAGTACGAGATCGATCACGACACCGGCGAGGTGTGGCTGGACCGCACGCTCTTCACCGCCACCCAGTACCCGCTCGACTACGGCTTCTTCCCCGGCACGCTCGGCG
>Ga0315903_10001714_pt1 | contig 33212 bp, 53 predicted proteins | sample LakEriMetagenome_7_FD_203524 | JGI IMG/M metagenome (GOLD analysis project Ga0315903, IMG submission 203524) | Freshwater fungal communities from buoy surface, Lake Erie, Ohio, United States - Buoy 2 MA119 | ecosystem: Environmental > Aquatic > Freshwater > Lake | place: USA: Lake Erie, Ohio...
CGCTAATGGCAGAGGATGAATTCTTTAAAGCTGTCGGATACCGCATGGAATTAAATGCACTGGTAACTAGAGAGGCTAACAAGGAATACAGTAACTTAATTAAAAATGGTGTTGATGAAGTTACAGCCGCACAGCAATCGGCAGCATTACATCAAAAACTTTTAGTTGAGCCTACAGCTGAAATAGAAGAGGCAGCTAAATCAATGGCTTCAACTGTAACTTTTACAAGAGATCTTGAGGAAGGATTGCAAGGCGCTCAAAGATTCTTAAAGGACACACCAGTCCTAAAAATATTCTTCCCATTTGTGAAGACTCCTACCAATATTGCGATGGAGGCTATGAGTCGCACACCAGTTTTAAATTTTGCCTCTCCTAGATTTTGGTCTGACTTTAATGCTGGTGGTATTCAACGAGATATGGCTATGGCTAGAGTTACTCTAGGCGCTGGCATTATTTATGGTGCTGGATCCTATGCTCTTGATGGCAGAATAACTGGGTATGGGCCAATGCGAGATGAGGACAAGAAAGCTTTAGAAGGTACAGGTTGGCAGCAGTTCTCATTTGTGTTTAATAAGTCTGATGTCAGTCCAGAGTTGATTGCTCAGTACAAACAAATTACTCAAATCAAAGAGACACCAGATAAAGTGTATATCAGCTACGCTGGTATCGAACCATTCTCATCCATGTTGTCCATTGCTGCCACAGCTGGTGAGTATGCGATGGTAGACGGTAGCGAAGTAGACATGGAAAAGCTAATGATGGGTGGCGCTTTAGGTTTATACCAGTACACATCTGAACAGCCTATGTTGCAAGGCTATGGTGAGTTGATGAAAATGTTTTCGTCCAAGGCAAAAGACGCACCATCAATGCTCTATAACGTGATGGCGCAGGTATCCAAACAGACTAGCTCATATGTAATTGGTGGATCTCCACTTGGCGCTTACTCATCATTTATTGCCAGCATCGAGCGTGTTATGAAACCAGAGAAAAGCTTAGTCATGGAGGCGGTATCTCCTGATGATGTTGGCATTCTTTCTGGTGCTGAGAAAGGATTTTGGGAGGCATATGCACAAGCTAAGTCTAGGAATCCACTTACATCAGATACGCTACCAGTGCAGCTAGATCCAATTACAGGTAATCAAAAGCGAATCGGAAAAGGTAACTGGGCTGAAATGTTTGATCCATTTAAATCAAGCGATGGTAAGTATTCCCCAGCTCATGCCGTACTAGTGGAATACAAAGTGCCAATGCCTAAGATACCAAAGAAAATTGATGGTGTTGAATTAACGGATAAGCAATATAATCAATGGATTGAAATAGCTACGCAAACATTTAATCTTGAAGACAATATTGTTAAGCTTGGATCTAGTAAAGAGTTTAAAGCATATGCATCACAGGATCTTGCTGGCGCACAATCATTGATAACTAAGCTTATATCTGATGCGTACAATGGGACACCAACTAATCAAGGCGCTAAATATATATTGCTTGCTGATCCAGAGAATATGGATCTAGCTGATGCAATTGAAGGTGTAAAAGAAAAGCAACGTGAATTCGGAAAATATAAACAGTAAGGACTAACATGGCAAACTATCCAATATCAAACGTATCACGAAGAGTGGTCTACACAGGTAGCGCTGGTGTTGGCCCATACGCATTTACATTCGAGATCATTAACTCAGGTGACGTAGATGTCTACAAGAATGACACGCTACTGACGCTGACCACTAACTACACAGTAACGATCAATAGCAATGGTACTGGATCTGTAACTCTGGTGGTGGCTGCTACTGGCTCTGATCGTATAACGATTGTTGGAGCCCGAGCGATTGAGCGCACCACAGACTTTGTAACTGGTGGTGACTTGTTTGCTAATACTCTAAATGAAGAGATCGACTCGCAGACTATCTTTGTACAGCAGGTAGCAGAGACAGCAGAGCGATCCATTAGAGCGCCAGTAACTGATCCTACTAATATCAGCATGACCTTACCATCGCAGCTGTCTCGTGCTGGCAAGACGCTGGCATTTGACTCCAATGGTAATCCTACTGTCGGTGAAGACATTGGTAACTGGCGAGGTGACTGGGCTACAGGTACATCATATGGTGTACGAGATCTAGTTAAAGATCCTGTAAACATGAATATTTACAGGGTTAATACTGCTCATGTGTCATCAGGATCTGCTCCAATATCTAGCAATGCTGATGTTGCTAAGTTTGATCTTGTTATTGATGCGTCTTCTGCTCAATTAGCTGCTGACTGGGCAAAGAAAACTAATGGCATTGTAGACTCTACTGACTATTCTTCTAAGGCATGGTCTATTGGTGGCACTGGTGTTACTAATACAGCCAGTAGAGGTGCAGCTAAAGAATGGGCTACTAAGACTGGTGGCACTGTAGATGGTACAGAATTCTCTGCAAAGAAATATGCACAAGATGCCAGCACATCACAATCAGCTGCTAGTGCTAGTGCAAGCGCAGCAGCCACAAGCGAATCAAATGCAAGTGCATCAGCATCATCAGCAAGCACATCAGCAACCAATGCATCTAACAGCGCAACAGCTGCATCTACTAGCGCAACTAACGCAAGTAACAGCGCATCATCAGCATCAACATCTGCCAGCAATGCATCAAACTCAGCAGCATTAGCAGCAGCAAATGTAGCTTCTGGATTGTATTCAGCTGTACAAGATAAGAGCGCAAACTATACTGTAGTGTTGGCTGATGCTGGTGATTTAATTCGTGTAACCACAACAAGTGGTGCAGTAACAATTACACTCCCAGCAATCAGCACAGTAGTTGATGGATTTAAAGTTGCTATAGTTAAATGGACTGGTGACTCTAACGGTGTGTCTATTGTTAGATCTGGATCGGATACTATCAATGGCGCAACTTCAGCAACCATAGGATCTCAATACACTAGCACTACATTTGTTGCAGACTTTGAGAGTAACCAATGGCTTGCAGTAACTAGTGGACTAGGATCAACCAATGTAGCAGTTGATCAATTCAGCGGAGATGGATCTACTGTAGCATTTACTTTATCTGGTGATGCAGGTAGTGAGAACAATACTCAAGTGTTTGTATCTGGTGTCTATCAGGAAAAAGATACTTATTCATTGTCAGGTACTACGCTGACATTTAGCACTGCACCACCTACTGGGACTGGAAACATAGAGGTAGTCTGGACTGCACCATTATCTATTGGTGTACCAAGTGATGGCACAGTTAGTACAACAAAGATTGCAGACTCAAACGTAACATACGCAAAAATACAAAATGTTACTGCTGCAAAAGTTCTTGGTCGCAATACTTCTGGATCAGGTGTTGTACAGGAATTACCTATTGCTGTAGATTCAAGTGGCAACGTAGGGGTTGGAACAAACACTCCGCTTAGTGCAGCAGGTTATACTTCATTGACAGCAAATAATACAACTGGAAGTATTGTTTCTTTGCAAGTAAACGGAACAGAAACCACACGGTTACAAGCCAATTCTGGTGCGGCTACGCTATATGCAATTGGTGCGTCAACTCTTCTAGACTTTACTGTTAATAATGCAGTACAAGCACGTATCACTACAGCAGGACTCTTCCAATTCAACTCAGGCTACGGTTCATTAGCTACAGCATACGGCTGTCGTGCTTGGGTAAACTTTAACAGCACAGGCACAGTATCAATTTACGGTAGTGGTAATTGCTCAAGCATTACTGATAACGGTGTTGGTAATTTTACGTTTAACTTTGCTACTGCTATGCCAGACACTAACTACTGCGTTACAACTGGCCCAACTCAATCGTCATCGAATACTAATGGTGGGGTAATGAGCGTATTTTTATCTTCTACTACTACCTATTCTGCTCCATTAGTAGGCTCGTTTAGATTTGTTAACTACCATGCGGCAAATTCAGCGCTTGGAGATTCTACATACAACTCTTTGGCTGTCTTTAGATAAAGGAAAAATTATGAACCAAAGAATTATTTACCCAAACGATGAAGGCGGTGTATCTGTCATTATTCCAGCGGTCGAGTGCGGATTAACCATTGAAGAGATTGCTGCCAAAGATGTACCTACTGGCAAGCAATACAAGATTGTAGATGTTGAAGACATTCCTACAGATAGAACATTCCGTAACGCATGGGAATATGTAAATGCTTGAAAGGTTTATGAATAAGGTTTCTCCTGAACCTAATAGCGGATGTTGGTTATGGGATGCTCATGTAAGTAAAGATGGGTATGGGAGGTTTGGAGTTGGAAGAGTAGCGCATGAAGCTCATAGAATTTCATATAAATTATTTAATGGTGAAATTCCTAAAGATATGTGCGTTGATCATATTTGTAAAATTAGGTCTTGTGTAAATCCAAATCATCTTAGACTTTTAACAAGATCAGAAAACTCTAAAAACCAAATAAACGCAAACTCTAAAAAAACACATTGTAAATTAGGTCATGATTTAATATTTAATTACGGCAGAAGGTATTGCAAAATATGTCAATCTGAGGCATCAAAAAGATATAGGAAAAGGAATATAAAATGATTACCATTAACATAGACAAAGCTAAGAATATTGCTCACGATATTCGTAGATCAAAGCGAGCAGAAGAGTTTGCTCCACTAGATATTAAAGCTACCATTCCTAGCGAAGCTGCTTGGGCTGAGTCTGCTAGACAAGTAGTGCGAGATAAGTATGCGGATATGCAAACAGAGATTGATTCTGCATCTACTCCAGAAGAAATAAAAGCAGCATTAGGAATATAAGATGACACACGTTAACGCAAACGTAGCAATACTAGAATTTAAAGGAGCCTAATATGGCATTAACTAAAACACAGATAGCAATGATAGAGGCATCAGGTACAGCTGGATCTGGTAACTTCCTACGTGGAGATGGAGCGTGGTCAAATGTTGGTGTATCTCAATTGTCTGCTACTGGTACACCTAGCTCTAGTACCTTTTTGCGTGGTGATGGAACGTGGAATGCGCCACCTGCCAGCATCACAGCAATGACAGCGCAAGCTACTACGTCAGGCACATTCAAAGACTTTACTGGAATACCTGCTGGAGTTGAGCGTATTACAGTTATGTTGAATGGTGTAAGTACAAATAGCACTTCATTAGGAATAGTTCAATTAGGCACTTCTGGTGGCATTCAAACATCTGGGTATCTTGGTAGAACTAATGATGTATCAACTGGAACAATTGCATATTCAACTGGATTTAATTTATCGTCAGACAATGCTGCCGCAAATGTTTATTATGGAACTATTACATTAACTTTATTAACTCCAAATAATTGGACAGTTACAGGAATATTATCAAGAACAGACGGAAATAATCAATATAGAATGGCTGGCGGGGTAACTCTTGGTAGTGTATTAGACAGAGTGAGAATAACCACAGTAAATGGAACGGATGCATTTGACGCTGGTTCAATCAATATTTTATACGAGTTTTAATCATGGAGAATCAGATTGTATTTAATTTTGTCGTAGCTATTGCTGGCTTTCTTGGTGTCTTTGTATTTAACACTATTACTAGAAAGCTTCAGAAGCTTGAGGATAAACTAGCAGAGTTACCTCGTGAGTACGTTCAGAAGGATGACTATCGTGCAGACATTGGCGAGATTAAAGCAATCTTGAAACAGATCTTTGACAAGTTGGATAGCAAGCAGGACAAATGAAATGGAACCTATCTCGACTGCAATCATGGTGGTGCAGGGTGTTAGCGCTATCGTCAAAGGTATCAGAGGCTTTGCTGATGAGGCTAACAAAGCAGTCAATGAGATCAATAAGTGTGTTGAGTCTGGCAAGCAACTCAAAGACTCAATGGCTCCTATTACAAAGTTCTTCTCTGCTGCCAGCAAGTATGAGTCTGCTCGTACCCAGCTAGAGCAAGCAAAGGAAATACAAGACAAGGCAATAGCTGCTGGCAATCCTGTAGCTGATGCCATGTCTGACGCTGAGTATGTGATGGAGATGATGTCTATTGATCGGCAGATCAAGCAGCACTATGATGACATCAAGCATTACTTCATCTATCACTTTGATGAAGCTGGTATGTGGGATGACTTCTCTAGCAGATTAAACAGTCTAAGGCAGGAGCGTGAGGCAAAGGCAGAGGCAAAGCGCAGGGAAGAGACTGAAAAAAGATTAGCTCTTGCTGCTGAGAAAATGAGACTGCGTAGGATTAGTCAACGTAGGTGGGAAATTTTTTACAACTGTATTGGTGGCTTTGTAATTACGCTGATCATTGCAGGGTTTGCGTGGTTTATTCGGTGGATGTTTAATCAGGGAGGTAGTCAATGAACAATGATGATTGGATGACCAAGAAGTGGAGACCAATGATGGCTATCACTTACATGGCTATTTGCTTGTGCGACTTTGTAATCTTTCCTGTCTTCTGGACTATCGTACAATTTTGGGAAACGCAAGCAGCCAATGATGCATTCAGAGAATGGACTTCACTGACTCTGCAATCAGGTGGATTCATACATATTACCTTCATGGCTATCCTTGGTATATCTGCTTGGACTCGTGGTCAGGAAAAGATTGAATCAATCAAAGCAGGGAAGGAAGAGAATGCCTAGGTCATGGATCGTATTGGCTATGCTACTGGTGGCTATCTCTGCCTACTTCTACGGACACAGGCAAGGACAGGCTGTCATACAGGCTGAGTGGCAAGCAGAGAAAGCAGAAGCCAATGCACAGGCTGCACTCGCTATCAAGAAAGCGCAGGACGCAGCCATAGCTACTGAGCGCAGACAGGCTGCACAATTTAGAGCTGTGGAGGCTAAGTTAATTGCTGATAATAGAAAGGTACAGGATGAAAAGAATGCTTTGCTTGATGGGTTTAATAAGTCTGGTGGGCTGCGCCTCCCAAGCGCCAAGGGTACAAACAATAGTAACGGACTGCCCGAAGCTACCACCAGTGCCAGCGGCAATCAGCCAGAAACAATCTGCTACCTTCCTGAAGAATTTGTCAGAGATCTTGCAACTGAAGCAGAGCGAGCAGACCAAATTGTCTACCAACTAACAGCCTGTCAAATGATACTAGAGGAAGAGAGAAAATAAAACGTGAGATTAAAGCGTGGATATATTCGTGATGATGGATATATTTTAAATGGATATGATAGTAATGGAAAAGAGCATTGGCTCCATCCAGATGTATTCCTATCTATTAATCGTAAACATCAAATTCTTAGGTGGAAAAATAAAATTAAAGTTCTTGCAGCGTATGGTAATAAATGCTGTGAATGCAATGAATCAGATCCACTTGTATTAAATATTGATCATGTATTCAATGATGGACATAAACACGTTGGCGGTACTGGTAGACGTTTTACTGGAAATAGTTTGTATGGATATTTGATTAAGAATAATTTTCCTAAAGACAGGTTTCAAATTTTATGCGCCAACTGTAACCAGCGCAAAGAATGGTTCAGAAGAAAAGCTTATTTTGAGGACGATATATGCAATTAAGCGAACACTTTACTCTTGATGAACTTACGCATACGGATCATCGTGAGTTTGATAATGTGCCGAATGAATCTGAGCTGGCGAATCTTAAACGACTGGCTGCATTTTTGGAGACGGTTAAATCTGCGGTAGGCGGCAAGCCTATTATCGTAAACAGTGCCTTCAGGTGTAAGGAAGTAAATGATGCCGTAGGGAGTTCGGATAAGAGTCAGCACAGGCTTGGATGTGCGGCTGATATTCGAGTTCCGCAAATGACTCCTGATGAAGTTGTGAAAGCGATCATCGCAGCTGGTCTTCCATTTGATCAGGTCATACGAGAGTTTGACAGGTGGACTCATGTGTCTATTCCTAATACGGCTGATGCTAAACCTCGTGGTCAGAAATTAATTATCGATAAGACAGGCACAAGACCATACGCATAATCCTGTGCCTGTGGTTTACTCTGCTACTGGCTCGACTTCTGGTTGGGCTGGTGGCATAGCAGCGCCAAGACTCTTTAGTCTATCAGCGTATTGCTTGCCATGCCAAAGCTTACGAACTGGATCAAGCTTGTCTAGCGTAGCTTGGTTAGCCTCTTTGAGTTCACGCAATTTAGTCATGCGCTCTCGGTGCGTATAGCTACCAGACTTAGCTGTCTTCATGGCTGTGGAATTGTACTCGTCCTCCCACTGATCAGAAGTCTCAAAGCTTTTTGCCGGATCAGGTTTATTCGGATACATGAGATGCCATTCTCCACCAGTAACCACAGGCTTTGGCGCCACTACCACAGGCTTAATGGCATCCAGTGGATTGGCTGATTCCTGATCCTTTGGTACGTCCTCACCAGCGTAGATGTATAAGCCTATCCCATGCAGAGCAATAGCCTTGGCTAGACAGCGCTGCATAGCGGTATTAACTTGGAAGGCATCAGGATTAGCTACTGCCTTATTCCTGTGATCCATTACTGGCAGCTGGGCTGTACGCTCCACACCGAAAGCTTTGACTGTACAGAAAACCATCACAGTATCATTCCATCGGACTGGCTCTTTGTATTCCCATGTCGCAGCCGGATCATTAAGTAATAATGTATCTACTGCCCATGCCCAAGACAGATACGACAGCCCCATTTTTTTTTCTACAATTCCAGACACATCGATTTTGCGTAGCTCTGAAAACTTACTGATCTCTGACATCATGACCTCCCATGTATGCTTGAATGGTTGCGAGAGTTGCAGCCACAATAGCGTCCACTGCTAACAGAGATCTGTCTTCCAGCGGATAGTCTATTGCTGCCTGAACTGCCTTGGCTGCCTCTAGTCTAGCTTTGATTAAAGTGCCATCATTTATATTCACGACAATTCCTTTATTGTTAATGTAGATTGGCGCACCGAGTATGCCTCTTTGGCTGGTGTAATTTTCTCAGGCTGGGCTTTGTAGTTACGCATACCCCAATTGATTTTGTACTTACCAGCAATACCAACAGGTTTATCCTGTAGCAATTCCTTGAGTTGTGTCTCGCACTGGTTTATTAATTCAGTACGTGCCTCGATCTCTGCTTTGCATTCAAGGATTAACTTAGCGTACTCAGCTGCTGCATCATCCAGCTCTACTGGCTCAGATTCTGAGCTTGCTACCGAATACATTCTGTCTGCGTCCTTACTATTCTGTGCAGGAAATGCCTCAATCCTATGCTCATTCTTGTAAATCTCCAGCCGATTCTGGAAGTCTAGTGCTACCTGCTTAATGCGATCCAGTGTGGCTTGGTGTGGAGTGAATAAAAATATACGTAGCTTAGTGCCTTGGTACAGTGTAGCTACAGCGCCCCACTTAGCTTGCATGATATCCATTTGAGCCTGTAACTGGATAGCTCCTCTCCACAGTGGTGGCTCTTCCTCTGGTGCATTGCCTGTGAGCTTTGCCTCTAGCACTCCGAGTCCGTCCAGCACAATGCTTGGCGCTCCCATCACATAGATACCTGCATCAGGATCATGCTTGATCAACTGGCTACGTCCATCGGCTAGACCATCCAGCGAACAGCACAAAGGTATGGACTCGTGGAAGTATGGCTTTTCATGAATTAGCTGGAGATCGGATAACTCTAGGCGCTTTGCAGTCTCAGCCAAGATCATAGGCTCCAACTGGTTGCCCCAGTCCATTGCCTCATTAGAAATATTAGGTGGAGTTTTCCCATTAATTGCCCCTAGACTAACTTGCAATTCATCGTTAGGGCTGCGGTACTTACTCATGCCCATCACAGCAGGTAATCTACTGGCTGACAGGATTGTATCGGGTGTGACTTTTCCAACCATAGTTATTCTCCTATCCAGTTTTTGTTATGTTTGATTCGCACAACCATTGCACGACTAACATTATATTTTTCAGCCATTGAATTTAATGTGGCTCCGTTTTTTAATTCATCACGCATTGCAAATACAGATTGTTTAGTTAATTTTTTTGCTGCTCTTCCTTTATCTTGTTTGTCTTTTATATTATCTATGTTAGTACCAAGAAATAAATGATCTGGATTTACGCAAGATGGCACATCACAGGTATGACATACAGACATATTGCCTATATCTCCACGATGTAAACGATATGAAACTCTGTGCGCCCCTAGAGTCGTGTTACCAACTCTAAATCTACCGTATCCTTCTGGATGAATGCTGCCCATCCAGATCCAACATCCACTAAATGGTAATGGCTGTACAAATTTATTAAATCTTTCAATAATATTCTTCACCATATTATGTCTCCTAGATATTTATAGGTGCGGATTGTACGAGCATGAGCGCTCGAATGCTTTGCTACTGTGTAGCCATTAGGCTGCCACTGATGCCCTCTGAAGACAGCGCCAAGTACACTTGGATGGATATCATCCGGCACAGGCACAGCCTCCCTTACTTCATTAATGCTAACGCTGCCATGCTTTCTGCTGTAGTCGATGGCAAAGGATCTTGCGGCTGCTAGATACTCAGCCTTGGTTTCCTCATGGTGGCGCATGATATCTAGCTTTAACTGCTTACCTGTAGGTATATCCCATGCCGATCTCATAGCCACCCCGCTACAGCTGCGACTAAAACTGCTATGCCGATGGCGATGATGACGTTATCCATTATGTCTTTGTGATCCATTATTTTCTCTCCTTATTAGTTATGTACCAGTCCTCATCATTAAGAATTCTTGCTATAACACTCATAACAGAATTATTTAATGCTTTATTAATTAAAAAAATTGAGCTATCAATAATTTCATCATATATATCTGGCGCAGTTTTCTTGATAACTTCTAGTGTCATCTTTGCATCTTCTAATGCATCGGTATCTGCAATTAAAGCATCAAATAAAAAATCTATATCCGCTTTGCTCATGCTGCCTCCCTAGCGATGATGTTGGATACTTGTGATGCTGACCAGTTAATGCTGCCACGAACTGTCTGTACTTGGCGCTCTGTCAATGCTGCTGCGATCTGACGCAAGCTTGTGTAACCAGCTGCTTTAAGGTCACGAATGATTGGCAATACTTTCTGTGCGAACTGATCTGCATTAGCTTGCAGAGCTGCTACACCAGCTGCTGAACTGATCTCTGGTGACTTTGTGCCAAGCTTTACACCACGAGCCTTGGCTGCTGTCAAAGCTACTTTAGTACGTCTGCTGCACTCTTCACGCTCATACTGTGCAAACACTGCCTTAATGCCGAATTCCAAGGTAGAGCAATTAGGCATATCAGCTGCCACGATATCTACACCAGACTTGCGGATGGTCATTAAGAATGCTGCATCACGACTGAGACGATCAAGCTTGGCGATCAGTAAAGATGCGCCAGAAGTACGGCATAACTCAATAGCTGCTGCCAACTGGATGCGGCTATCGTTCTTGCCTGATTCGATCTCGGTGAATGAATGGATGATGCTGTCAGCGTATTGCTTTACAGCGTCTTGTTGAGCCTCTAGACCCAAGCCTGATTGACCTTGCTTGGTGGTTGATACACGAAAGTAAGCTACATATTTGGTCATTTTAGATCTCCTGTTTCTCGGTAGATTGACTGGTTTGTAGTGCCAGTTCCGTTAATGTATTTGATATCGCAGCGATATGCAATACCCTAAATCAAAATAATTTAAATAAATTTATGGTTCCGCAGGTCATTTATGATATCGTGGCGATATACAAAAGGAGGTGTAGATGGAAAATAAGTACAATACGTTGCTAATTAGGCTACGTCCTGAGACCAGAGCATTGTTGGATCGAGCAGCTGGTGAGCAGCGCAGATCCAGAGCGTCAATCATTGATGAGTTGTTGCTGGACAGCCTTAAACAGCGCTATAACAGCACACATGACAGGCTGAATAAGATGTTGGGTGCAGTTTAGGCATGGATATACGCATAGTTCACCCGCTGTTTCAGTCTCAGGATGAAACCATTGCTCCCAGCTCACCATTGCAGCTTCACATTGGCGAGATATCAGTAGACAAGGCAATGGAATTAAATGCTCTGTGGCATTCAATGCTACCTCGTACTCAGAAGGGTAACTTGCTACGCAATAAGTATGCAATGTTCTTTGGCGCTGAGTTTGATGGTGTGTTTTATGCGACTGCTATCTGGACTAGTCCTGTGGCAGGTAACAGGATAAAGGATGGTGATCGTTTGATTGAGTTAAGACGTTTTGCAATTGCCTCTGATGCACCAGCTAACACTGCTAGTCGGATGTTGAAGGTAATGCGTAACTTAATTCAATTGAAGTATCCAGACATCATTGGATTTATCAGCTATCAGGATGAATCTAAGCATAGCGGTACTATTTACAAGGCTTCTGGATGGACAGCTGCAAGCAGGACAGAGAATATAGATTGGACTACAGCCACCAGAGAACGAGCAGACAAACAGGCTGCAACTGGCACTAAAACTAGATGGGAATACAGATTATGAACGGACGAGGTAAGCGTAACAAGGGTGCAGCTGGCGAGAGAGAGCTGGCAGGTATCTTAAAAGACCACCTAGGGTTTGAAGTTAAAAGAAATCTAGGACAGGCGAGGGATGGAGCTGACGATATAACTATTCAGAAGTTCCGTATTGAAGTTAAACGACAAGAAAGGTTACAGGTGGACAAATGGTCAGAGCAAGTGGAATCATGCAGCAAGTCTGGAGAAATACCAGTGTTGGCATACAGGAGGAACGGGCAGCCTTGGAGGGTATGCCTGAAACTGGACGATTTTATCCCTCTAATGAGAGATGCACTGGAATGACATGGAAGTATCTGGTTGACCAGCTGATGGGTGTTAATCCACCGATCATCAGGGTGGCTGGCAAGATGGTCATCAATATTGGCATAGGTGGTGACACACCAACCAAGGTAGGTAAGCCAAGGACATCTAACTTTGATCTGATTGTGGCTCATGTACTGCGTGAGGCTGGCAGTTTATCCACACCAGAGTTACATGAGGAGATCTTGCTTTTACGTGAGCAGATCAGCATGGAGTCACTGTTTAGGCTGTGTAAGCGCATGGAGAATAGAGGTCAGCTGGTATCCAGCAAACAGGCTAGGACTAGCGGTAATGGGAGAGGTGTCAATGTATGGCAGCTGGCAAAAAGGTAGAAGGTTTCATTGAAGACAGGCTGTGTAGCAGCTGTAGGCAAAGGAAAAAGCCGGAGGGAGGAGAATGGATCCTGTTCAACAGAGGTTTAAATCGGAGGTGGAACTGCAAGGAGTGCAATACACGAAGGGTTGCCAGACTTGCCAACACTCGGTAGCACACGCTGAAGGACTGTGGTGCAAGCTATGGGATTGTGAGTCTATTGGATATTGTGAGGGTTATGAGTATGAATCAGGCACAGCCTAGTCCATGTGCATTGTGTGGGAGATCTCATCTTGCTTATGGTGTGGTGGTAGTAAATGGTAAGGAAGTCTGCACATATTCTGATGAATGGAAGGCAGAGTGCGAGTTAAGGACTGTGATGCGGTTCCCTGACAAGGCTAGAAAGCCCAAGGTTACTAAGCTTATGTACTTAGACATGGTAGAGAAGGAGCGTGGCTATCCAACAAGGAAAGCCATGAGAGATGAGATGGTTAAACGATATAAGGAGAAGAAATGAAAGCATTTCCAAATACAAATCACTTTGATGATGGCTATGGCATGGACTTGCGTGATTATTTTGCGGCTAAAGTTATGCACGCAATAATCGTTTCAGGCAAATTACCTACTGGAATTATGATTGATACAGCAGAAGAAGCATATGTTATGGCTGACCACATGATGAAAGCAAGGGGGCAGAAATGATCTACAAAACTTTTAAAGAATGGGCTGCTGGGCTGTGGCTTGAGGACGGTGAGCCAAGGAAACAAGCGTACACCAGTGACGAATTACTTTTAATAGAGATGGGTTGGAACTACGGTAAAGACGCTGGTGCAGCAGCAGAGCGTGAGGAGTGTGCAAAGGTGTGTGAGGATGCGTCAAAACCGCACGATGGTGAAATGCACAGCGATTCACAGTGGGCTGGACTCGTACTTGCCACCACAATCCGAGCAAGGGGAAGATAATGAATGACAGAGAACTATTACAGCAAGCGTTAGATTCATTGGAATGGGCAGAGCGTAGATATTCACACGCTAATCTTGATTTATTTAATAAGCCAATAGAAGCAATACGCACAAAACTAGCGCAGCCTGAAAAAGAATGGGTAGGGCTGACTGGCAGGGAGATTGTTGATCTATTTTCTGATAGTGAGACTGAATTGGAATTTGCTCGTGCAATTGAAGCAAAGTTAAAGGAGAAGAACAGTGACTGACAGAGACTTACTTTGGAAGCTATACGCTGAGTATATGACGCATGGCAATCTGTGTACAGAGACGCTGACAATGCTTGTAATCAGGCTAAAGGAGCCAGTATCGATGGCTGATGAGTGGAAGATGGAATGCCTAAGAATGCTGGAAGACATCAAGCATCTACAGACACAGTTAGACATTTTGAAATGACTCAGTTTGTAATACCACCCAAGCCAGTTTTAAAGAAGAGGAAGACACCACCAAGGAAAACACAGTACGCAATCATGCCACTACGAGCGCTGACAGATAAGCGTATCACTGACAGGAATCGTACTGTACTTGCCATGATGTCATCATTTGCTAACAGGGCTGGAATCACTTGGGTGACTCAGAAAAGGATTGGTGAGGAGTTCAAGGTAACACCACAGGCTATCCAGAGAATGCTTGGCAAGCTCAGAGACTGTGGGTACATCGAGAAGGTATCAGGTTATAAAGTTGGCATCAAAGGTATCACTTACAGGATTATCTACGATCCCAAGATCAGCGCACAGGATGCAGTTGCAATAGCAGGTAACGGTATCGATTTAGAGGTAGAGCAGTACAACCAAGAGGATCCAGTAATGACATTTCGTAATCATCAACCACAGCCGATAGGCGCATTCTTAAAGGACATTCCAATGGCAAAGCCAAAGCAGCAGAGCAAAATACAACAGCAAGAGGTTGAGCAAGTGCGGAAGACGTATAAGGCTGAAGACTATAGTCGGGAGTTCTCTCGCACAGCGCAAGCGATCTGCGGAGTCGAGCGCTTGCCAAACGAGCAAGACAAAGCGATAGCTGCCGAATTAGCAACACATCAGGTAGATCTGGATCAGTTCAAGCAAATGCTGGTGGAATCAATCACTTGGCACAAGCAAACAGGTAAGCAGCCGCCAGCAGGACTAGGTTATTACAAGCAAGTAGCACTGGCATTGCGTAAAGCCTAGGTAGTGGGTGTGTCTGTACAAAAACGAACTGTTCGATTCGAGTTTGTACAGGCATAAAACATTATCATTATGGTACGTTACGATATCAATTAATTAACGCTGTGTTATCAAAGTGGCATTATCCCCCCCCACCCCTCCACCTATCGATGGGGGGACTGACACAATTTTTCCTAGGAAATCATGACTAGTCTAATTATTTACAACTTGTGTATTTTTTTTGGTGGAATGCTGTTTGAAAGATTCTTGAGATCACTTGATGGCTATGCTAAAGAATATCTTTTATATAAAAGGTATCACAGTGATAAATTTGATCCAGAGTAAAGATGCGGCTAACGGAACCACACCCGAAGAAAAAGGGATGATCTCTAAAAAGAGAGTGAGTTCTTGTTTATCTAAGCTACTTAGTCTGCCAAACTAAGATGATCAAACTGGCTCCGATCTGGTTGCCTTGTCTCATCCGAGGGGCTAACAGAAGAAAGACCTGACCATGCGCTACGTTTATTCCCTTGGTCACTCACTACCGATGGGAGAGCTGGGTTATGGCTCCATTCACCAATCTTACTTCAATTGAGGAAAAAAACAATATTGGTAATTACTATTGATTGATAAATACTGATAGTTAAAATGCATATGCTTGTTTGCAGAATTTGAGATACTGATGGCTGTTTTGGAGGGAGATAAAATGGATTATGACAATACCAATCGTGGCACACTTTTCAAAGCGAAAGAAAAGAAAAGTGAGAAGAGTCCTGATTACACTGGCACTATTAATATTGCTGGCACTGAAATGCGCTTATCTGCTTGGCTGAAGGAATCTAAAGCAGGTACAAAATACTTCAGTCTGGCGGTATCCGAGAAAGATGGTCAGTACCAAAGTACAAGCAATGCTCGTCCTAGATCTGAAGGTAGGACTGATGGCAATGCCTCTCATGTAGATGACGATATCCCATTCTGATGGCTACCAAGAAAAGAGTACGCACTCCAGATCCTGATGCTGGTCTGCCAGCTGGGGCAATGATGGAGACGGATATCTGCATAGCGTATACCTTGAAAGGTATAACCTACCTGCCTCACTACAGTGAACGAGTCTACGTTAGCCCAGCCTATGGTGTTAGCAACTTTGATACTTACTTGGGTATTGAGTTGAAAGCCTTGGGTGCAAAGCCTGTGGAGTTGGCGCTGTGGAAGAGGAGACAGTTTTAGGGAAAGCGGATGTCAGCGTAAGATACCTTGCATGAAGTATATGGATTTGAAGCCATATTTGTGCGTGTAAGGGTGCTGGACGTAGCGAGTACCTATCCTATTTATGGCTACTAAAAAAGAAAAAGAGAAGTTTCCAAACCAGATACCGCCATTGAAGAACTATGGTGGTGTGCGTCTCATCCAGAAAAGGCTGGAGAGATCCGGCACTTTGGAGGCTAATCGGGAGGCTGTCGCATATGCACTACTATCAATGGCTAATACCAAGCTATCAGATATCATGGAATGGGACTCTAATGGCAATGTTACCGTCAAAGCTAGTAGAGATATCCCCGAACACGCATTACACGCAATCAAAAAGCTTACCTCAAGAACAGATCGTGACGGTAACTCATACATCGAGATTGAGCTGCACGATAAAGTACAAGTTCTCAGGCTGTTAGCTAAAGCCTCTGGTCTGCTAGACGGTGGTGATAATGGCGATAAACCTAGCGTGATTGGTATCAATATCAAAGCGCCTACAGTGATTGATGTAAACGATGAAGACTAAGGAAACTAGCGGTAAGGCAGTACCAGATATTGGTATCAACTTAGACTTTTCGGACTCGCCAAAAGTGTGGGAGTTCATGCAGTCGGATAATTTCGTCCAAGGCTTAATGGGTCCAGTTGGTAGTGGCAAGTCATATGCCTGTGCAGCCAAGATATTTATTAAGGCTATCCAGCAAAAACCCAGCCCTATAGACAATATCCGCTACTCACGCTGGGCGATAGTACGAAACAGCTATCCAATGCTAAAGACCACTACGATTAAAACGTGGTTGGATCTGTTTCCTGAGAATACATTTGGCAGTCTGCTTTGGACTCCACCGATTACACATCACATCAGGCTGCCAGCCAGAGATGGTGCGGCTGGGGTGGATTGCGAAGTTATATTTTTGGCGCTTGATCAACCAAAGGACGTAAGAAAATTGCTGTCCTTAGAACTTACAGGAGCGTGGGTCAATGAAGCAAGAGAACTACCTAAAGCCGTTATTGATGGTCTTACTCACAGGGTTGGCAGGTATCCTACTAAGCGTGACGGTGGGAGTAGTTGGCACGGTATATGGATGGATACGAATCCCATGGATGATGATCACTACTGGTATCGGTTAGCAGAAAAAGAAAAGATGACTGGAAAGTATGCTTGGAAGTTCTTCAAGCAGGAAGGTGGTGTAGTTGAAGTTAATCCAGCTGAGTTGCCAGACAATCCAGAGGCGAATGATCATATTTTTGCAGCCGGAAAGTGGTGGAAGCTAAACCCTAAAGCAGAAAATATTAAGAACTTACCTGCTGGCTACTACCAGCAAATGCTATTAGGTAAAAATTTAGACTGGATCCGCTGCTACGCTGGTGGACAATATGTCTATGTGCAGGAAGGAAAACCAGTCTGGCAGGAATATGATGACTCCATGATGTCTGGTGATGTAAATGTGGATCCAACTCAGGCTATACAGGTAGGGTTAGACTTTGGTTTGACACCAGCTGCTGTCATTGGTCAGCGCTTGCCTAATGGTAGGTGGAATATTCTTGATGAAATCGTTACTGAAGACATGGGTTTGGAGCGTTTTGGTCAGCAACTGCTGGCAGAGTTAAACGCAAAGTACCCAAACTTCCAAGTATTGCTGTGGGGCGATCCGGCAGGTATGGCACGAGACGCAATTTATGAGGTAACAAGCTTTGACTACCTGCGTACCTTGGGTTTGCGCGCACAACCAGCCCCATCAAATGACTTTAAGGTGCGTAGAGAAGCAGCTGCTATGCCAATGCAAAGACTGATACAGGGTAAAGCTGGGCTGATGGTCAACACTCGGTGCAAGTTATTGCGTAAAGCGCTGGCTGGTGGCTACCACTTTAAGCGGATTGCTGTGGGCGCAGGTCATGAGAGGTTTAGAGATGCGCCAAACAAGAACGAACATTCCCACGTAGGTGACGCATTTGGCTACTTGCTGCTGGGTGGCGGTGAGCATAAGCGATTAACCAAGCCGCAACACCTACAAAATACGATAGTTGTACAGACTATTGCTAATTCAGACTTTGATCCGTTTGAATGATCAACATAATCGAGCTAAACGAGCGATTACCTAGAAAAGCTGGTGTGTGTTACATACCAATGGTTCCCAGCCACCTACATTACATGAGCATTACTGAGAGTCAGCTACCATTTGCGAAGGCTGTCTCTATGGATACCATGCTTGAAATGCAAGCTAGGCTCGGACTCGCAGTGACTGCACTAGTTTACGGCAAACCTGTGGCAATGTTCGGCTGCATCATACTGTGGACTGGTGTGGCTGAGATGTGGTCAATCATATCTGACGATGCTAGACGCTATCCAAAGCAGCTAACCATAGTCGCTAAGTCATTTAGCGATATCGTGGCGCAATCGCTTTCATTGCACAGGCTCCAACTTACGGTAAGATCTGACGAGCCGAGGGCATTACGCTGGGCAGAGTACCTTGGTTTTGAGATCGAAGGGCTAATGAAAAAATATAGTCCTGACGGTGCGGATACTTATATTTTAGCGAGGGTTTAATCATGGGTGGAATGTTCGGTGGTGGTGGTGACGGTGGTGCAGCAGCTGCAATGGCAGAGCAACAAAAAGAAACAGCACGAATGAGAGCGCAGACTGAAGCAGAAAAGCGAGATATGCTGGAAAAGCAGCAGTCTGGCATGAAAGCTCGTCAGCGTGGTGGCGCTCGTGCGTTATTGTCTACTGAGCGTATGGATGGTGAAGAAGGTTTGAAAGATACGCTAGGCGGCTGATATGGATAAGATGAAAAAGAAAGTTGCCAAGGTTATGCGTGAGTATAAATCAGGCAAACTGAAATCATCGAGTGGCGATAAAGTCACATCTAAGGATCAAGCTATTGCTATCGCTATGTCAGAGGCTGGCATCAAGCAGAAAGGTAGCAAATGAAAGCTGGACTTTATGCCAATATTCATAAAAAGAGAGAGCGTATAGAAAAGGGATCTGGCGAAAAGATGCGTAAAGCTGGATCCGAGGGCGCTCCTACTGATGCTGCATTTAAGAAAGCAGCTAAAACCGCAATGAAACCAAAGAAGAAATAATATGAAATTTTCTTTAGAAGTTGAGATGGAAGGTAACAAGCATGACGAAGAAAAAAAGTCAGCGCCAACTGCCTTTCAAAAGAAAGTAGCAAAGATGCTTGCTCAGAAATCTGGCAGAAGTAAGCCTAATGAGATGGACTTTAAAAAGGCTGCTGAGTTAGAAGACGAGGATGATTGATGGCTACAACACCAGTAGAACTTGAGTCGCTAACTACCAAGTCTAGGTTCGTTACGCTTGCTCAAAAAAATAATGCTGGCACTTATGTAGTCGCAGGATCTGATGCGCCATTGATTGTGGTGGACGTAAACCATCAACGCAATCACGATGGTCGTGCATTCTTTGCTTACAAGATGTATCCAGATAGTGCGCCATTATCAGCTGGTGCTAGTTTAGATATTGCTCTTGCTGCTCCATCAGGTGTATTCCCACACATAACTATTGATGCTATGTGTTTAGGTGATGCGGAACTTTATATCTACGAAGGAGCCAGCGCAACTGGTGGCACTGCGTTTACTCCAGTAAATAGAAATAGAAATTATGCAGTAAGTAATGTCAGCCAGATAGCAATGATCATTTCGCCTACTGTCACATCACTAGGTACTGAAATTGATGCACAGATTATTGCTGGCGGTGCAGGTAAAAAATCTGGTGGTGGTGTAGCTGGATCTTTAGAGTATGTATTAAAACCATTGACTACATACTTGTTTAGGCTAACCAATGTAAATGGAACTTCTCATGCTGCTCACTTAGCATTGGAGTGGTACGAATGAAGAAAGAGCATAAGAATCCAAAGGGTGGATTAACTGAGGCTGGACGTAAATATTTTAAACGTACAGAAGGAAGTAATTTAAAAGCTCCAGTTAAGGAAGGTACTAACCCTAGACGAGTATCTTTTGCTGCGAGATTCGGTGGTATGGCTGGGCCACTTGTGGATGAGAATGGTAAGCCAACAAGATTGAAATTAGCATTAAAAGCGTGGGGATTTGGAAGCAAAGAGGCTGCAAGGAACTTTGCTAATAAACACAAAAAGGATTGATATGGCTACCAAAGGTATAGCAAAGCTATCTCCAGAAGAGATACTTAAACGACACGACATAGCATTAAGACGCAAGGATGACTTTCGTGCATTGTATGAAGACGCATACGAGTTCGCTCTTCCACAGCGCAATCTGTATGACGGGTACTGGGAAGGCAAAGTAGGTGGACAGAAAAAGATGGTGCGAGTATTTGACTCTACCGCTATCAACTCTGTGCAGCGCTTTGCTAACCGTATGCAGTCCGGCATATTCCCACCACAGCGTAAGTGGTGCAAGCTAGAGGCTGGCTCTGATATACCAGAAGACCGTAAGATGGAAGCGCAAATGGCGCTAGATATTTATTTAGACAAGATGTTTGCTGTAATCAAACAATCAAACTTTGATATAGCTATTGGTGAGTTCTTACTTGATCTGTCTGTAGGTACAGCTGTAATGATGGTACAGTCTGGTGATGATGTTAATCCTATTAACTTTATTCCAGTACCACAGTATCTAGTCGCAATTGAAGAGGGTGCAAATGGTGCAGTCGATAACGTATACAGACGTATGCGTATCAAGGCTGAAGCAATTCAGCGTCAATGGTCTGATGCAGAAATTACTGGCACGTTAGCTAGACTCGTAGAAGAAAAACCTACCGAGGAAGTAGAGTTAGTTGAGGCAACTATCTTTGATCAAAAGCGTGGTGACTATAGTTACTGCGTTATTCATAGAGAGTCGAAGACTGAAATTGTAAGTCGTAGAATTAAAGTTTCACCTTGGGTTGTATCACGTTACATGAAAGTAGCTGGTGAGATTTATGGTCGTGGCCCCGTTATCACAGCACTGCCAGATATTAAAACTTTAAACAAAACAAAAGAACTTTTATTGAAGAATGCTGCACTTGCTATTTCTGGTGTTTACACTGCTGCTGATGATGGTGTTATAAATCCTGCCACAATTCGTATTGTTGCTGGTGCAATTATTCCAGTAGCTCGTAACGGTGGCCCACAGGGCGAATCATTAAAAGCATTACCAAGATCTGGTGACTTTAATGTGTCGCAATTAGTGATCAATGACTTGCAACAAAACATCAAACGCATATTGCTTGATGAGTCACTGCCACCAGATAACATGAGTGCAAGATCTGCTACTGAGGTAGTAGAGCGTATGAAAGAATTGTCACAGAATCTTGGATCTGCATTTGGTCGTTTGATTAATGAGACGATGATTCCATTAGTAGAAAAGATTTTGCAGGTAATGGATGATCGTGGATTGATCGATATGCCATTGCGAGTAAATGGTTTGGAAGTGCGTGTGATGCCTACTTCACCATTGGCTATGTCGCAGAACATGGAAGAGATTCAGAATATTATGCAGTACGCACAGATCATTGCTGGCTTTGGACAAGAGGCACAGTTTGGTTTGAAGAAAAGTGAAGCAATGGATATGATCGCTGAGAAGCTTGGTGTACCTGCTAAGTTGCGTTACTCACCAGAAGAACGTGCAATGGAGATGCAGAAGGCAGCGCAAATGGCACAGCAGTTTGCAGCTGCTAATCCAGAGGCTGCTGCTCAAGCAGTAGGTAAAGCTGTTCAAGGTGGAGGAATGGTTTAATGGATTACGGAGATAGACCAGACGGATCCAAGAAAGGTAGTGGATACCTTGGTGAGATCAAACGTCCAGACGGTAACGTAATGACTGAGATTAGTATTGGTGTTGGTATTAATGGTAAGGAAGTAGATATTCCATTGATCGTACCAACACTAACCAAGAAAGAAATTAACTGGCTAAAGAATAATGATCCAGAAGACAAAGCATTCATGGACAAGATGCCAAAAGGAATTATAGAAAAAGCTGTAGACCATGCGTCTAAGCGTATAAAAGAAGGTAAGTCACCGTTTGCTGACTAGGGAGAAATATGGCTGGATGGGATGATTTTGATGAACTACCTACTGACATTCGTGTTGCGACACAAATGTCTGATGATCTGGATATGTTGTGTGCCAAGGTAATGACTACCGAGGACGGACAAAAGTTGATGAGGTGGCTACGTTCTACCTTGTTGGAGCAGCCTGTTGCCACACCAGACTGCGACTCTTCCTATGCGTATTACAGGGAAGGACAAAATAGTGTGGTGCGTGATATAGAGGCGAGAATAAAGCGCTCTCTGAAACCAAAGGAAAACAATGGAAGACAACAACCAACCCAGCAGTGATGCTGGCTTATTGGATGGTGCAACCGCAACTGAAGATACTCAAAGCCAAGCTAATCCAGTAGCCACAGCAGTAGAACATAGAGCAGCCACACCAGAGGATGATGATAGTCCGTTAGAACGTCCAGACTGGTGGCCTGAAAACTTCTGGAAAAAAGACGAGTCCGAACCAGACTTGGAGGCAATAGCAAAAAGCTGGGGCGATCTCCGCAAGCAGATCAGCCAAGGCAAACACAAACCACCAGTCGATGGTAAATACGACACCAGCGCATTCGGTTCAATACCAGAGGATGATCCTGTAAGAAATACGGTAATGGGCTGGGCGCAAGAATTCGGTATCAGCCAACTGGCTTTGGATAGATTGGTAGGGCAGGTAGTTGAGATGGGTGGCGCTCAACAGCAGCAAGCTACATTTAATCGTGAGGCTGAGATTAAAGCACTTGGCCCAAATGCTAATGCTATGATCAAGTCAATGACTGACTGGGGTAGGGGTATGGTCAACAAAGGCATATGGGGTGCTGATGATTTTGAGGAATTTAAGATCATGGCTGGCACAGCTAAAGGCATTAAAGCTTTGGCTAAGTTGCGTGAAACCTATGAAGGCACTAAGATTCCCACCAACTCAGTGCCAATTGATGGCGCTCCTAGCAAAGATGAGCTGTACCAAATGGTTAATGATCCGAAGTATAAGACTGACGTAGCTTACCGCCAAAAGGTGGAAAAGATGTTTGCTCAGACGTTTGGTTAAGTCTCCCCTCCTTCACGGAGTTGCCCAGCCAAGTGCTGGGCTTTTTTTCGTTTTGCGTTTTTCTAAAAATGGTGTAAAACGCTATCAAGGCATATCAGGCTTGTATCGTCTGACCCTTTCCACTACGGACGTAGACGTTTAGGCTAACGTAAAAAGCAAGCAGCAGACCCTAGCGATAGGCATATCAGCAGCGACAAACTATCTTATCAAACTATTAAGGAGTATAACATGAGCGTATCATTGTCAAACGCTTTCGTTACCCTGTTTGACGCAGAAGTTAAACAAGCATTCCAAGGTAAGGCAATGCTCGTTGGTGCTGTGCGTCAGCGTAGAGGTGTCGAAGGCTCAACAGTAAAATTTCCTAAAGTCGGTCGTGGTGTAGCTACAGCTCGCATTACTCAGACTGATGTAACCCCAATGAACGTAGGCTTCAGCTCAGTGACTTGCACACTGCAAGACTGGAATGCAGCTGAGTATTCAGACATTTTCTCCCAGCAAAAAGTAAACTTTGACGAGCGTCAAGAACTCGTACAAGTTGTAGCTTCTGCAATGGGTCGTAGACAAGACCAGTTAATTCTGGATGCATTAGGTTCTTCTGGTACTTCATTGACAGTTGCTAACAGCATTGGTGGTTCTAATACCAATATGAACTTAGCTAAACTGCGTGAGGCAAAGCGCTTGCTCGATAAGAATAACGTACCTGCTGAAGGTCGTAATATTCTGATTCATGCCAACGGTTTATCTAACTTGTTGTCTGAGACAGCTGTAACCTCTTCTGACTTCAATAGCATCAAGGCTCTGGTACAAGGCGAGATCAACACATACTTAGGTTTCACTTTCCATGTATTGGGTGATCGCTCTGAAGGTGGTTTAGCTATCGATGCTTCTTTGGATCGTACTTGTTTCGCATTCCACAAAGATGCAATCGGCTACGCTGAAGGTATCGGTATGCGCTCCGAGATCAACTACATTCCTGAGAAGACCAGCTGGTTGGTCAACGAAGTATTCAGCGCTGGCGCTGTAACCATTGATGCGGAAGGTATTGTTCAAATTACCTGCCGTGAAACTTAATAGGGGGCTGACATGGCATTTAATAAAGATGGCTTTGCAACAATAGCAGCCAGCAAAGCTGGCAATGCACCGTCAATTTATTCTTACAAAACAGCTGATACACAAGCAACTGTTAATACCGTTAGCTATTTTGACAGCATTGCATCGCTGTTAAAAGTTGGCGATATTATCTTTGTTTACGATAGCACTACTCCAAGCTTAGTGTTGACTTATGTCAATGCAGTCAGCTCTGCTGGTGTAGTTGATATTGCAGACGGCACAACCGTAAGCGCAACTGATACAGACTAATCTGGTCTGAATCAAGCACAGGGCTGCTCTTGCACAACAAGGGTAGCCCTTTATCACATTAAGGATCTGACATGGCTGCTGGCGATACCAGTTTATCAATCTGCTCAGACGCATTAATAATGCTTGGCGCTCGTCCAATATCGTCATTTAATGACGGTACGGATGAGGCTAATATTGCTGATCGACTTTATCATGACATCAAAAATCAAATCTTGATGACGTATCCTTGGTCGTTTAGTTTTAAAAAAGAAAAACTAGCACAGCTAGTAACTACTCCAACTAATGAATATCGTTATGAATATGCTTTAACTGGTGATCGTTTAGGATCTCCTCGTAAGATATTTAACTCAGGCAATATTGGCGCTTATCCAATCCAAAATTACAAAATCATGGGTGATAAGGTGCTGACGAATGAGCAAACTATTTACGCTGAATATCAGTATTCAACTCCAGAATATGCTATGCCATCGTACTTTGTTCAACTACTAAAATATGTAATGGCTTGGCATTTTGCTTTACCAATTACAGACCAAACGGACAAGGCTCAATATTGGCAGAGTGTAGCTGTAGGCTCGCCAGCTGAGAATGGTCGTGGTGGCTATATGCGTACATCGATTAATATTGATGGACAGAATAATCCTGTACAGTCTATTGAAGACTACTCACTGATAGCGGTTAGATACTAATGACTCGTTTCGTATCACTCCAGACAAACTTCTCTTCAGGAGAAATGGATCCACTACTGCTGGCTCGTGTGGATCTTGCTGCCTATCAGAATGCTTTGTCTGAGGCTACTAATGTAGTGATCCAGCCGCAAGGTGGATTGAGACGTAGAGCAGGTTTAAGGTACTTGTCTGCATTACCAAACGCTGGCGCGGAGTCTGCCGCTAATGGTGTGAGATGCGTTGCGTTTGAGTTTTCAACTTCAGATAGTTATATGCTTGTTTTCACACATAACAGAATGTATGTGTACCGAAACAAGGTATTAATTACAAACATTAATGGATCTGGATTACCGTATTTAAATACGTCTTCTTTAGGTTTAACTGGAGCAAGATTAGGTAAAATTTGCTGGACTCAATCAGCTGATACTTTGGTTGTGGTTCACCCATCTATACCGCCAATCAAGATAGTTCGTGGAGCTACTAACGCTGACTGGACTGGATCAGCGATTACGTTTGACTCTGTACCTAAGTATGCATTTACTCTTAGTGTAACTAATCCAGCTGCTACGCTGACACCATCAGCTGTATCTGGAAAGATAACGCTAACTGCTAGTGCATCAGTATTTACATCTGGTAGTGTTGGTCAGTATGTGAATGCTAGTCCACAGGGTAGAGCTAAGATTGTTGCCTACACATCAGGCACTGTGGTGAGCGCTATTACAGAATTCCCATTCTTTAATTCATCAGCTATTGCATCAGGTAGCTGGGATTATGAGTCAGGTTATGAGGCTGTGTGGTCAGCTACAAAAGGCTATCCTGCTACGGTTACATTCCATGAGGGTAGGCTTTATTTTGGCGGTAGTGAATCTAGACCGTCTACCATGTGGGGATCTAAGGTAGGTATATTCTTTGACTTTGAAGCTACCGAAGGATTGGATGACGATGCGGTAGAGGCAACACTAGACACCAATACTTACAACTCCATTACAGACATAATCTCAGGTCGAGATCTGCAAGTGTTTACAACTGGTGGTGAGTTCTATGTTCCACAGAATGGTCTAGATCCAATTACACCGACTAACTTTTTCTTAAAGACGATTAGTCGTAACGGCAGCAAGGAAGGTATTCGAGTACAGCAGTTAGAATCAGGTACGCTATTTATTCAAAGACAAGGTAAGTCATTAAATGAGATGGCTTTCTCTGATACTCAGCTGACATATTTAACAAATAAGATTTCTTTGCTGGCTGGTCATTTACTAAAGAATCCTACTCGACTAGGTTTGCGTAGGACTGTGGCTACTGACGAGAATGACTTGCTATTAATTGTAAATGCTACTGGTGGATCAATAGCTGTATTCTCATTACTCCGTCAGCAGAATGTTATTGCGCCATCAGAGTTTGATACTGACGGTGAGTTTATTGATGTTGGTGTTGATATCACTACAATTTACGCAATCGTTAAGCGCATTGTTAATGGTGCGACTCAATACTATGTAGAGTATTTTGATGATGATGCGTACATGGATTCTGCTGTAAAAGGTGGTGCAGCTGCAAGTGTATCTGTATCTCATTTGATTGGTAAGACGGTTAATATAAAGCTTGATGGCACTATCCAGCCTGATCAGGTAGTACCTGCTGGTGGTACAGTTACATTTGCTAGAGCAGCCACATCATCATATGAAGTTGGTTTGCCGTATACAGTAACTGTAGCAACTCAGCCAGTAGAATTAAAACTGGCATCAGGTACTCGCATTGGATTTAAAAAACGTATTGTGGAAGTTAATGCTGTGTTAAAAGATACGCAGCATATAAAGATTAATAATATCGAAGTGCCTATTAGAAGTTTTGATACTGCCAGCATATTGGATGCTGACATTCCAGACTTCACTGGCATCAAGGTATTGCATGGGATCTTGGGATATTCTCAGGACGCAAAGATTACCGTATCTCAAAATCTCCCATTGAAAATGACGCTACTTGGTATTGAGTACAAAGTAGCTACACACCAAGGGACTTAACATGGCACAGTTAGTATTAGTTGCGGCTGCATTACAAGCATTTAGTTCTATTCAAGCTGGTCAAGCTCGTGGTAGACAATTACATTTGCAGGGAGCGCAAGCCAGTCTTGAGGGTCAACAACGTGCATTACAATATGAGCAGCAAGCTAACATGACTTTGCAAAAATTAAATGAAACAAATGCAGCTGCTAGAGCTAGAGGATCAGCTGGCGGTGTTCAATCATTTCAAGGATCTGCTGCATTAATTCAAGATGTAAATACTCGTAGAGCTGGTAAAGAGTTTGAAGTTTCATTGGCAAACGCTGCTGGAGCTGAAAGAATGGGACAAGCGCAAATGGGTATGTATGCATCAGCTGCTAGTCAAGCAGAGACGCAGGGTTACTTTAATGCTGCTGTAGCATTAGCGTCAGGTGGATATCAGTACAGTCAGATAGGCGCTGCACCAGTATCTGGTGGAAGTACAGTTATGACACCGTCTGCCAGCAATGGCGGTGGTTATGGAAAGTTTTATTAGGTAAATAATATGCCATTACCAACATACCAACCATCTGGATTGCTATCACAGCCTACACCAAAGCTAGACTTTGCTGACTTGCGTGAGAGCGAAAGATCATCACAAATGATGGCGCAGTCTCTTGATCGCTTGAGTGAATTTGCATTTAAGGCTGCTGCTAAGAAAGCAATCAGAGAAGGTGAGCAATGGGCATATAACAACCCAATCTCTGACGAGCAGATAGCGGCTGCAAAACGTGGAGCATTGGATATTGCTTTAGAGGCTCCTAAAGCTGGCACATTCTTTGGAGACTCAGCAAGAAAAATACAGGCTGGTCAACTTAGATCTACTCTTGAGTTACAAGCTAGAAGTGAGATTGCTAGAATATATCAAGATGTAGAGTCTGGTGCAATTACAGACATAAAAACTTTAGATGATCAATTTTACGCAATTCAAAAAGGTAACGGTAAGGTTATTGCATCATTAGATCCAGAGCAAGCAAATGCTTTTCAAGCATCTATAGCTACAGCAGCTAATCCTGTTTATCAGGCTGGCGCTAAAAAGATTGGTGAATTAAGAGCTAAGTATATTGAAGACTTAGTAACTAGATCATTGGATAACTTTGATCCATTATTAAGATCATTAATTGATGAAAATACAGATCCAAAAAGAATATCTGATGAAATACAAATTCACAGAAAAGCATTATTAGGACAGGCAGTACAAACAAATAATGTTGCCGCATTTACTGCTGTTCAAAAAACTTTAGATTCAAAAATTGAAAAAGCATATATAGATAGAATATCTAATTACTTATCGTCTGATGAGTTTTCTATGGCTGCTCCAAACACAAGTTTTTCTTCAAGACTTGCTGCTCTTGAAAGCGGTAACGCAGGAAAGTATCAAGCAGTATGGTCAACATTGACTACTGAGTTACAAGATAAAATTAAGACTCAATTCTTAAAGCGTGAAGGCGAAAAAGAAAAAGCTTTACAGGTAGATCAAAAAGCAAAAGATAGTCAAAATAAAGAGGACTCAATTGAGGCTTTAAACAAATATTACAAAGGCGAAATGGGTCAAGAAGAAATAGTAAATACATTAATAGCGCTTGGTCAGGCAACTCCTGCTTTTCTTAAATCAATATACGCACAAGAAGAAAAACCAACTGATGCAAAGACGTTATTCTTTGTTGGCAACCAAATTGATAAAGGAGTTTTTGGTAGACAGGATATAGAAAAATATTACGCTAATGGAAAAATAAATCTTAAAGAATCTCTTGATTTTATAAAGCAGATTAAAACAGAATCAAGGGATTTTGCTGATGCAAAAATGATACTTAAAGGCAAATTAAAATTACCAGCTGATGGGTTTATCATTGGTGATCAATATAAAAAGCAGCAAGAAAAATATGGCTCTATGCTTGCTGATTTGATTAATGCCTCTAATGAGGCAATAGCTTCTGGCAAACCTTTTAACCCAATTGCATACGCAAACAAAATGGCAGTGGAAGGTACTAGCCAATTAAATCAAGAAAACATTAAAAAGAAAGATGAAGCATTAGCTAAAAAATGGAGAGATCTTGGTTATACACCTCCTCCAGACGGAACAGTTTTTACTGAGGTTGAATTAAAAAGAACACCAACTCCTGATAAAAAAGGGACTCTTTCAAAAGAAGATATAAAGACAATTTTAAGATTGCAAAAGAATGCACAAGAGGCTAGAGAATGAATCTCGAAGAAAGATTTTTAAACCAAGCTGCTGCTGAAAAATTGCCTGAAGGTATTGTGGAGGTTCTTCCTCCAATAAGAGATCCAGAGCAATTTTCTAAAACCGCAACTAAGCAAAATGGCGGTGTTGGATTTGTGGAAAAAGCTTCTCAATCGGCTGTGTCTAGTGGAGCTAAAACAGCGCCCACTAACTTAACACCATTTAGTCAAGCTGCTACCACAGGACAAAAATCATTAACTCCAGATGAAATAAATAAATTAATAAATAATCCTGCTCTTAGATTTAATGCGGTATCAGATCGAATTAGAGACACATTTAATAATGAGCCACAATCAGAATTGATACCTTTAGATAGAACTATGCGCCAAGAGTTGGCATATTCTATGCAGCAATTACTTGTTGATAAATTTGGTGTTGATAATTATAGAGCTGGCAGACTTTCTGAAAGTGTATTTGGTGGTGATAAAAGTGGCGCTCCTTTAGGTCTTGGTTTAATTGACGTTACTCCGTTTGTTATCCCATTGGCATTTCAGGAATCTGGTTTATCAGCTAAAGAATCATTTCAGTCTGCTGATCGTGGAAATATTGGACAGGCTGCGCTTGAGTATGGTGTGGGTATGCTACAAGGTGCGGAGGCTATTCCAGCTGTAGGTATGGCTGTCAAAGGAATAAAGGCTGGCGCTAAAGGATTAAAAGCTGGCGCTGAAGCATTGGCTCCTGCTGCTGCTGATGTAATCGAATCTGGTTTACGTAAAACTGGCATAATTGCAGACATAGTTCCATTTACAGCTAAAGGAAAATTATCTGACATTACAAACACCATAACAGAATTAAGCACTGGTGGTGTTGAGCCTAAGTCAATACTTGATGCTGAGAAAGCATTATCAAATGGTGACAGAGTATTTGCATTTGCTGAGATGGATGAGATGCCAATGCTTATAAGAAATGTTGGTGATCTAAAAGCATACACTCCAGATCAATTACTTGTATTGCCAGCTAAACAGCAAACGCAAACAGCTGCTCAAGTAACAACTGCCACTACAGATAAAGTAGGTAAGGTTAAAAAAGGTAAAGCAGCTGAAGTAAATATGGCTATCTATGATGAGCCTATACCAGTGCAACCTAGCGTAAAAACTTTATCTGGATCATTTGATAATGCTCTTTCTTCATACCTTTCATTACCACCAGATCAGCAAGCAGTAAAGTCAAGAGAGGCTAATACCGCATTAGCAAAATGGCTTGGTGTTGGTAAGGATGGTAAGACAAGAGCTTTACTTGGTAAAAATCAAAAGTTACTAAAGACTGAAACTGGTGTTAAAGGTGAAGAGGCTGTTACTTTACCTGATGGTAGAGGTGTTGAAAACTCAGGATTAGCATTATCTCCTGCATTCAAAGAAGGTAAATTTACTACCTGTCCTAATTCAGCATCATGTGCTGAAGATTGTTTAGGAAAAACTTCTGGTGGATATTTCCAGTTTGGTGGCGGGAAAGATTTAACTAAGATGATTGGACCACGTTTAGAAAGCTTTAGACGTACACAGGCATTTATGCGTGATCCAGAAAACTTTGCTATCAAGTTGCATAATGAAATTAGCGCAATGAAGTTTATTGCTGCACAAAATGGAAACCATCTTGCTTTACGTTTAAATGTTTTATCTGACATTAATCCTAGAGTGCATGAGCAATTAATTAAGGCTCATCCAGATGTGACTTTCTATGACTACACTAAAAATAATACTAATCCTATAGCGCCTAATCATCACTATACATATTCATCAACAGGTGTTAGCCAGAATGTTAATGGTGTGGAAGTTGTGAATTCCAATCAAAACTGGAAACAAATGAGACGCAGATTAGATGAGGGTAAGAATGTTGCTATGGCATTTAGCCATAAGAGTTTATTGCCTGAAACTATATTGGATGAGGAAACAGGAAAAGTATATAAAGTCATTAATGGCGATGCACATGACTTTAGACCAATGGATGCTGTTCCGGCTGGCATGGATGGTGTAATTGTAGGGTTAAAAAATAAAGCTACAACAAGATCAGCAACTGGCGCAGCTAAAGATTCTAAAGGATTCTTTGTGAATTACGATCCAGAAATTCCAATGGTAAAAGGAAAACGTGCTAGAGATGAATCAGGTAATTTAATGATTCAAAATACACAGGTAAAAATAGCCAAACAAGGTACTGGTCAGATTACAATGACGAATGATTACACTCCAATTAAGGAGCAAAAGTGAAAACAAATATAAAACTTAATGAAGAAGATTTTCTACAGCAATTCCCTAATGAGGATAAGTTTGTAGATAATGAGCAGTCGTTGCCAGAATGGTATGAGTTGAATGGTGGTCAGCCTATCCCAGTCGGAAAGCCTTTGAACTTAGCAGATTTGCAAATGAAGGAATGATATGGCAATCGAATCACTCAGCCAGCGCCTAGATCAACTAACACCTGAGAATCTACAGGTACAGCAGACGCTACCTAATATCGAGCCTCCACCGTTTAATGCGGAGACTGAGGCTATTCTACCTGCCGATGAGCAGCCAGTGGACGAGTTTGTGCCGGAGGCTGGACTATTTACGCAGCTAGTTAGAAAGCAGATCAAGAAAGCTCCGCTAAGTACAGAGCGCAAGATCCTGCAAAAAGATATCCAATCCGGCAAGGTGGGTGCGTACTCTGTAATTAGAGAAGATGCGCCAGTCAATGAGATCCTGAACAAGGCTCCCACCACCACAGCATCAGGCAGACCATCTCCTACCCAAGCGCAGATAGATGCGGGTATAGAAAAGACTGTATTTAATCTGGATCAGATTAAGGACGTAGACGGTGTGCGTCAATTCATTGAGGCTACCGCATTACAGTATGGCGCTAATAAGCTACCAAAGATGTCTTACAAGGAAGTGGCTGAGAAGGCTGCTGAAGACGGCTATGACGAGCGCTTTATAGCTAGGATATTAGATCCTAAAGTACAGACAACTGCCAGTCCAGAAGAAGCATACAAGATGATGCTGGCTATTACTGATGCTGGTAAACGTGCGTTTGACCTTGGTGAACAGGTAAAGCTTGCAGCTAACAATGGATCATTGAATGCTGATCTAGCTACTAAATTTCATCAAGCTGTCGCTCTTGAGGGTGTACTGCTTAAAGCTGCCAAAGGTAGACAGGCTGACATAGCTCGAACTTTAGGTATATTCTCACAGGCTCGTACATCAAGCGCTGCTAGAGGCGCACAACTAGATACAATCCTTAATGAGGCTGGTGGCATTAGAAATTCATTCGAGCTGGCTAACAGCTACACTGCGTTGGATAGTCGTTCAGCTCGTTCTGCTTTGGCAGAAAAGACAATTTCAGGCACATTTCGTGATGTGTGGTACTCGACATGGATTAACGGTCTATTATCATCTGGAGTTACTCACGCAAAGAACATAGTAGGTAATGCTGCATTTGGTGCGTATCAGATACCAGAAAGAGTTA
>Ga0315903_10001715_pt1 | contig 33206 bp, 27 predicted proteins | sample LakEriMetagenome_7_FD_203524 | JGI IMG/M metagenome (GOLD analysis project Ga0315903, IMG submission 203524) | Freshwater fungal communities from buoy surface, Lake Erie, Ohio, United States - Buoy 2 MA119 | ecosystem: Environmental > Aquatic > Freshwater > Lake | place: USA: Lake Erie, Ohio...
TGCGCACGAGAATCTCCGGCGAGGAACAGACGATCTGGAAGCCGCCGAAATCGAGATGGCACAGGAAAGGCGCGGGATTGACGCGACGCAGAGCGCGGAACAGCGAAAAAGCCGGCAGTTCGAACGGCGCCGTGAAGCGCTGCGAGAGCACCACCTGAAAAATGTCGCCGGCGCGGATGTATTCCTTCGCCTTGTCCACCATTGCGAGGTAGCGGTCCTGCGGCGTGTTGGAGACGGGCGCAGCCGCGCGCGCGCCGGGCGCGACCTGCGGCGCCTGATGGGAGAGCGGGCTTTCCAGAACGCCCACCACGCGCTCAAGACGCGCCTGCGCCGCGTCCCAGGCTTCGCGCGCGCTCACGCCCTTCCTCGGGCGCACAGGCGTCACGACGCTCATCTCGTCGCGCACGGAATCGAACACCACCATCAGCGTCGGGCGGATCATCACCGCGTCCGGCACGCCGATCGGGTCAGGCTTTGCGGGCGCAAGCCGCTCCATGCGGCGCACCATGTCGTAGCCGAGATAGCCGAACACGCCCGCCGCCATCGGCGGCAGCGCCGCGTCGGACTCGATGCGGCTTTCCGCGATCAGCGCGCGCAGCGCGTCGAGCGGCGCGCCGGGGCAGGGCGCGAAAGCGGCGGGCTGCGCGAGCGCGTCGCGATTGATCTCGCTCGTCTCGCCATGGGCGCGCCAGATGACGTCCGGCTCCATGCCGATCATGGAATAGCGGCCGCGCGCGGCGCCGCCTTCCACGGATTCCAGCAGGAATGTGTTGGCGGGCCGCGCGGCCGAGAGTTTCAGATAGGCGGAGACCGGCGTTTCGAGATCGGCCACCAGCGTGGCCGACACAAGCGCCCCGCGACCGCCCTCATAGGCCTTCGCGAAATCGTCAAAGGACAAGGCGGTCATCGCTGGTCCGTCAGTTCTGCTCGCCGCCCACCGCCATGCGCACGGCGGCCTCGTTGATGCGCACGCCGAGATCCTCCTGCGTCTTGACGACGAATTGCTGGAGGATGTCCTCGGTGATCGCCTCGCGCAGACGCGGGCCGATCGCCTTGATGAGCGCGCTGTCGGGATCGAAGGGCGGCGTGACGGAGTCCACCACCTTGAAGATCACGCGATCGGAATCGCTGGCCGCCGAGGCGACCGCGCCCGGCGCCACGGAGAAGACGCGCGCAATGGCGGCCGGCGGCAGGGTCTGCGAGCCGCCGCGCTTCACGTCGGCGGCGACCTGCGCCTCAAGCCCCTCGATCTTCGCCGCCGCCTCGACGCTCTCGCCAGCCTCGATGCGCCTGACGAGCGCGCTCGCCTTGCGCTGCAACGCGCGGTCGATCTCCTCGTCCATCCAGGCCTTGGAGGCGCGCTCGCGCACTTCCGCGAGCGTGCGGTCCCGCGCGGGATCGATGGCCGCGATCTCAAACCACACATATCCGTTGTCGCGCGTGTTCAGCACGTCATTGTCCACGCCGATGTCGGAGGCGAAAATCGCGCGCAGAAGGTCTTCGCGTTCGGGCAGGCCGGCCACGGGCGCGCCATCGCGGTCCTGACCGAACTGGTCCATCGCCTCGATCACGCGCGCCTGCAGTCCGGCGGCGCCGGCGGCTTCCGACAGCGTCTTGCCGGACGTGCGCTGATCCTCGATGCGGTCGCGCGCTTTCATCGTCTCGTCGCGCGCGCGCCGTTCAGCGAGTTCGCGCTTGACCGTCTCCGCCACGTCTTCGAAGGGGCGCGTGGATTGCGGCTCGACGCGGTTCACGCGCAGGAGCGTGAAGCCGAAGGCGGTCTTGAGCGGCTCGCCCGTCTCGCCGTCCTTCAGCGCGAAGGCGGCCTGCGCGACGTTGGGGTCGGCGAATTCGCCCCAGGTGAGCAGGCCGAGCGAGACGTCCTTTTCCGAAAGGCCGCGCGCGGCCGCGAGCGCCACGAAGCTTTCGCCGCCTTTCGCCTTCTCGAGGGCGGCGCGGGCCTCCTCCTCGTTGGGATAGACGATCTGCTGCACTTCGCGCCGTTCGGGCTGGGAGAAGCGCGCCTTGGTCTGTTCATAGCGCGCGCGCGCGTCCGCATCCGACACGCGGCCGGGATCGGCGAAAGCGGCGGGCGCGGCCGACAGGATCGTCACGCGACGATATTCAGGCGCGCGGAAAGCGGATTTATTGGCCTCGTAATACTCTGTGAGCGCCTCCTCTGAGGGCGCCGCCACAGGCTCGGCGCGAGAGGCGGGCAGGGTGAAGAACTCAACGCTGCGCGTCTCCGCATCGTATTGATGCACCGCTTCGAGCAGGATTTTGGGCGCAGGCGCCTCGCCCGCGATAGAGAGCGCAAGCTCGCGGCGCACATAGACGAGGCGCTGCTCCTGAACGAAGCGCTGCTCGTTCGGATAGCCCGCCTCGCGCAGGGCCTCGTTGAAGCGCTGGCGATCGAACTGGCCGGTGGCGCCGTGGAAGGTGGGGTCGTTGACGATCGCCTGCGCGATGTCGCGCTCCGCCATGGCGAGGCCCAGCGTCTTGGCGCGCTGGTCGAGGGCGGCGTCGGAGATGAGGCGCGAGAGCACCGCGCGGTCCACGCCTGCGGCGCGCGCCTGATCGGCGGTGATCGCGCGGCGCGTCTCGCGCTGCAGGTTCTGCAACTGGGTCTGGTAGGCGGTGCGATAGGTCTCGGTCGAGATTTCGACGTCGCCGACTTTCGCGACCGAGGACACGCCGATGCCGCGGAAAATGTCCCCGATGCCCCAGATTGCGAAACTGAGGATCAGGATGCCGAACAGGATCGTCACGACCACTTTGCCGAGCCAGCTCTTGGAAGCCCGGCGCATGCCTTCCAGCATTTTCGTCTCGTCCTTCTGCGCAGCAGCGCGGCCACGCCCGCGCCCCCTGATAGGAAGGGCCGTCATAGCGGCTGCGGGCGGCTTTGCATAGCGCTCGGGCTCTGCTAACGCGGGGCGCGATCAATTCACAGGAGCGCCCATGTCCGCCGCCGCGTCCGCCCGTCCAGGCAGCCTTGTCCGCCCCCTTGTCGCCGGCAATTGGAAGATGAACGGCCTGACCGCCTCGCTCGCCGAGATCGAGGCCATGGCGGCGGGCTATGACGCCGCGTTGCGGGCGCGCATCGACCTGCTGGTCTGCCCCCCGGCCACGCTCGTCGGGGCCGCCGCAGCCAAAGCGGCCGGGCGGATCGCCATCGGCGGCCAGGACTGCCATGCGCGGGCTTCGGGCGCCCATACGGGCGACGTGGCGGCCGAGATGCTCAAGGATCTTGGCACCTCTTACGTGATCGTCGGCCATTCCGAGCGGCGCGCCGACCATGGGGAGAGCAGCGCCGTGGTCAAAGCCAAGGCGCAGGCGGCCCTGCGGGCGGGCCTGATCGCCATCGTCTGCGTCGGCGAGACGGAGGCGGAGCGCAAGGCCGGGCGCACGCTCGACGTCGTGGGCGGGCAATTGCGCGACTCCCTGCCGGAGGAGGCGCGCGCCGATCAGGTCGTGATCGCCTATGAGCCGGTCTGGGCCATCGGCACGGGCCTCACCCCCACCGCAGCCGACGTCGCCGAGGTGCACGCCTTCGTGCGCGCGCAGCTCGGAAAGGCCATGGGCGAGCAGGGCGCCGGCGTGCGCATCCTTTACGGCGGCTCGGTCAAGCCTTCCAACGCGGCCGAACTCATGGCCGTGCCCAATGTGGACGGCGCGCTCGTGGGCGGCGCAAGCCTCACGGCGAAGGATTTTCTGGGCATCGCCGCCGCCTATCGCTGAGCGCGGTCAGCCGATCCTCTGCGCGAGAAGCTCGAGCGCCGTCTCAACGGCCGCGCGGCGGATGCCCGCGCGCCCGAGGTCTCCATAGCGCATCTCCTGCGTGCGCACGTCCTCGCCGCGTCGCGCGCTGGCGATCATCACAAGCCCCACGGGCTTTTCGGGCGAGCCGCCGCCGGGGCCCGCGACGCCGGTGATCGCGACCGCAACGTCCGCGCGCGAGTGGGCGAGCGCGCCGGCGGCCATGGCTGCGGCGGTTTGCGCGCTCACCGCGCCATGGGCGCCAATCGTCGGCGCGGGCACGCCGAGCATGTCCTGCTTGGCCTCGTTGGAATAGACGACGAAGCCGCGTTCGACGACGGCGGAGGAGCCGGGGATCTCGGTCAGCAAGGCGGCGACGAGTCCGCCCGTGCAGGATTCCGCCGTGGCGATTTTCAGACCGCGGGCGCGCGCTTTCTCCAGCAGCGCCGCGGCGCGCGCGACAAGCGCGTCGTCGAACGGCCCGCTCACGCGTCTTCCCATGGCAGGCGGATGGTGGCGATCGCCTGAACCGCCACGCCCTCGCGCCGACCCGTGAAGCCGAGTTTTTCGGACGTGGTCGCCTTCACGGCGACACGGCCCAGCGGAAGGCCGCATATGCGCGCCACCTGTTCGCGGATCGCGTCGCGGTGCGGCCCGATCTTCGGCGCCTCGCAGATGATGGTCGCATCGAGATGCGCGATCATGCCGCCGCGCGCGGCGACGCGCGCCACCGCATCCTTCAAAAACACGTCTGAGGCCGCGCCTTTCCAGCGCATGTCGGAGGGCGGGAAATGCGCGCCGATGTCGCCGTCGGCGAGCGCGCCGAGAATGGCGTCGGTGAGCGCGTGCAGCAGCACGTCGGCGTCGGAATGGCCGACGAGGCCGGCGTCATGGGGGATTTTCACGCCCCCAAGCCACACATGGTCGCCGGGTCCGAAGGCGTGCACGTCGTAGCCGAGCCCGGTGCGCACGTCGGCGAGCTCCATCAGGACGCGCGCTTGCGCCATGGCGAAATCCTCTTGGGTGGTGAGTTTGACATTGCCCGCCTCGCCGGGAAAGGCGCGCACCGCATGGCCGGCCCAGCGCGCGAGCGCGGCGTCATCGGGCATGTCGGTCGCGCCCGCGGCGGCCGCGCGCTCATGGGCGTCGCGGATAAGGCGATAGGAAAAGGCTTGCGGCGTCTGCACCGCGCGCACGCCCGCGCGGTCCACGTCGTCGAGCAGAGCATCGTTCGCGCCGACTGATTTGAGCGCATCGACCGCGGGCAGGGCCGGGATCGCGGCGCCATGTTCGCGCGCAGCCGCAACCGCCGCGCGGATCAGGCCGGGGCTGGCGAAGGGGCGCGCGGCGTCGTGGATGAGCACGATTTCCGGCGCCGCCGCATCGAGCGCGCGCAGGCCCGCGAGCACGCTTTCCTGACGGGTCGCGCCGCCCGGCGTCCAGCGCTGCGCCGGCAGGCCGGCGGCGGCGGCTTCGAACAAGGCGCGGTCGTCGGGATGGATGACGGGCGCGATGCGCGCGCCGGGCAGGGCGGCGACGAGCGCGCGCAGGGTGCGCGCAAGCACGGGCGCGCCGCCGAGGGCGCGATATTGCTTCGGCAGGCCTTCACCGGCGCGATGGCCGCGACCCGCCGCCACCACAACCACGGCCACGTCTTGATAAGTCCCGCCGCCGGCCTCGCCGATCCCCATTGTCCGCCTGTCGCTCCGCCGTTCCGGTGCGGCGATGTTCCGCGTTTCCCCGCGCTGGTCAATTCTAAATCCGGCGTTGCGGCATTTGCGTAAACCCGAGGCGAATTGCGCAGTGCACAAAATTTTGCTTATGATCTGAGCATGGCCGAAGCTGCCCAAGATTTAGGCAATTTGATCCGCATCGGACCTGTCGTCCTGAGCGGGCGGGCGGCGCTTGCGCCCATGTCCGGCGTGACGGACATCGGCATGCGGCGGATCGCCCACGCCACCGGCGCCTCGCTCGTGGTTTCGGAGATGGTCGCCTCGGACGAATTCGTGCGCGGCTGCGAGGAGAACCGGCTGCGGGCGGAGGGCTCGGGCGTGGAGCCCCATGTGGTGCAGATCGCCGGATGCGACCCGCGCTGGATGGGCGAGGCCGCGCGGCTGGCGGAGGCCTCGGGCGCAGCCGTGGTGGACATCAACATGGGCTGCCCCGCCAAGCGCGTGACCGGGGGCTATGCGGGCTCCGCGCTCATGCGCACGCCCGACCTCGCGCTGCGGCTGATCGAGGCGACGGTTGCGGCGGTGAACATTCCCGTGACGCTCAAAATGCGGCTCGGCTGGGACGACGCCTCCCACAACGCCGCGGAGATCGCGGCGCAGGCGGAACGCGCGGGGGTGCGGCTGATCACGGTGCATGGCCGCACGCGCCAACAGTTCTACAAGGGCCGGGCGGATTGGTCGGCGATCGCGAAGGTCGTCGCCGCCACGTCCCTGCCGGTGATCGCCAATGGCGATTGCGCCAGCGCGCAGGACGCGCGCGCTATGCTGGCGGCGAGCGGGGCGGCGGGCGTCATGATCGGCCGGGCGGCCGTTGGGCGGCCCTGGCTCGTGGGGGAGATCGCGCGCGCCCTCGCCGGAGAGCCCGCGCAGCCTGTCTCCCGGACGGCGCGCCGGCAGGCGGCGCTCGACCATCTCGAGTCCCTCCTCTCCACTATGGGCGCGGAAGCGGGCCTGCGGCACGCGCGCAAACATCTCTCCGCTTACTGCGAACACGCCGGCGCGCTCGACGCGCAGGAGGGGCAGGCCCTGCGTCTGCGCCTCGTCACGACGGAAAGCGCCGGGGAAGCCCGCGCGCTGCTCGCCCACGCCTTCGATCTCGCCCCATTGTCGGAGGCCGCCTGATGAAAGACGACGTGCTTTTCAGCCCGGCCGGCGTAGACGCCGCACAGGTCCTCGGCGCGCTGCCCCATCCGGTGATGACCGTCGACGAGGACGGGCGGATCGTGGACGCGAACGCGGCCTGCGAAGCGTTTTTCCACATGAGCCAGACGCAATTGCGCCGGAGCCGGCTGGTGGACCTGTTCCCCTTCGGCTCGCCGATCCTGAGCGTGGCCGAAGACGCCCGGCGGCGGCGCTCTATCGTCAATGAGTACCGGGTGGACGTGAGCACGCCCCGGATCGGCGCCGACAGGCTTGTGGACGTGAACGCAGCGCCGCTGGGCCCGGATGCCGAATTTATAGTCATAATGCTGCAAGAGCGCACAATTGCCGACAAAATGGACAGGCAATTGACGCATCGTGGTGCAGCCCGCTCGGTGTCGGCGCTTGCGGCCATGCTCGCCCATGAGATCAAGAACCCGCTTTCCGGCATCCGCGGCGCCGCCCAATTGCTCGAGCCGGGACTGGAGGACGGCGACCGCGCTCTCACCCGCCTGATCTGCGACGAGACCGACCGCATCGTAAAGCTTGTGGACCGGATGGAGGCCTTCTCCGACGAACGCCCGGCGGAGCGCGAAGCGGTGAACATCCATTTCGTGCTCGATCATGTGAAACGCATCGCGCAGGCCGGTTTCGGGCGCCATATCCGCTTCGTGGAGACCTATGATCCTTCGCTTCCCCCGGTCCACGCCAATCGCGACCAATTGATTCAGGTGTTCCTAAACCTCGTGAAGAACGCCGTGGAAGCCATTGGAGAAGATGCGATTGACGGCGAATTGGAGCTGACCACCGCCTTCCGCCCCGGCGTGCGGATGCGGGTCGCTGGCTCCCCTCATCCAGTCGCGCTGCCGCTGGAGTTCTGCGTGCGGGACAATGGACCTGGGGTCGCTCCGGAGATCGTGAACCACCTGTTCGACCCCTTCGTGACCAACAAGCCGTCGGGAACTGGCCTCGGCCTTGCATTAGTTGCGAAGATCGTTGGAGGTCATGGCGGGATCATCGAATGCGAGTCCCAGCCAAGGCGCACGACGTTCCGCGTCCTGATGCCGATGTATTCGCCTCGCGATGGGCGTCAGGGCGCTGGCGAAGCATAGAGATTGATCCTTTGCGGGATCACAGGTCGGCGCTCCGGCGTCGGCGCGCAGGAGACAGGCGTCCATGGCGAGCGGAAGCATTTTGGTTGCCGATGACGACGCCGCCATTCGCACCGTCTTGAACCAGGCTCTTTCCCGCGCGGGCTATGAGGTCCGCGTCACCGGCGCCGCCTCCACCCTTTGGCGGTGGGTTCAGGCCGGGGAGGGCGATCTCGTCATCACCGACGTGGTCATGCCCGACGAGAACGCCTTCGACCTTCTGCCGCGCATCAAGAAACTGCGGCCAGAACTGCCCATTATCGTCATGAGCGCGCAAAACACGTTCATGACCGCCATCAAGGCCTCTGAGCGCGGGGCCTACGATTATCTGCCCAAGCCCTTCGATCTGAAGGACCTTGTCGCCATCGTCGGGCGCGCGCTGAGCCAGCCCAAGCCGCGGGTCGTGCGCGAGACGAACGGCCATGACGAGATGGAGGGCATGCCGCTCGTCGGCCGCTCGCCGGCGATGCAGGAGATCTATCGCACGCTCGCCCGGCTGATGCAGACGGACCTCACGGTGATGATCACCGGCGAATCCGGCACCGGCAAGGAGCTGGTCGCGCGAGCGCTGCATGATTACGGCAAGCGCCGCGGCGGCCCGTTCGTCGCGATCAACATGGCCGCGATCCCGCGCGATCTCATCGAAAGCGAATTGTTCGGTCATGAGAAAGGCGCGTTCACCGGCGCCAACGCCCGCTCGGTCGGGCGTTTCGAACAGGCCGAGGGCGGCACGCTGTTCCTTGACGAGATCGGCGACATGCCGATGGAGGCGCAGACCCGGCTTCTGCGCGTGCTCCAGCAGGGCGAATACACGACTGTCGGCGGGCGCGCGCCGATCCGCACGAATGTGCGCATCGTCGCTGCCACCAACAAGGATCTGCGCGTGCTGATCCAGCAGGGTCTTTTCCGCGAAGACCTGTTCTTCCGCCTCAACGTCGTGCCCCTGCGCCTGCCGCCGCTGCGCGAGCGCTCCGAGGACATCCCTGATCTGGTGCGCCACTTCTTCAAGCTCGCCGCCGAACAGGGCCTGCCGCAGAAGCACGTTGACGGGGCGGCGCTCGAACGCATGAAGCGCCACCGCTGGCCGGGCAACATCCGCGAGCTGGAAAACCTCGTTCGCCGTCTCGCCGCGCTTTATCCGCAGGAGACGATCAACGAGCAATTGGTGGAGACGGAGCTCGGCTTCGACGCCGCGCCGGCTCCCGATCGTCTCGCAGCCTCTCACCCCGTCGCCCCTGTCGCCGGAGCGAGCGCGCCCGCGTCGCCCGCCGGCGATGCGGACGCCTCGTCGCTGTCGCTGTCGGTCGAGCATCATCTCGCGGCGCTGTTCCGCGCCCATGGGGATCAATTGCCCCCGGCCGGGCTTTACCACCGCATCCTGCGCGAGATCGAAGGGCCGCTTTTGTCGGCGGCGCTCGCCGCCACGCGCGGCAACCAGATCAAGGCGGCGGAACTCCTCGGCCTCAATCGCAACACCTTGCGCAAGAAGGTTCGCGACCTCGACATCCGCCTGATGCGCTCGCCGCGCTGAGGCGCGCTGAGGCGCGCTCCCGCGCATGGTTGCGCCTGCGCCTTGCTTGCGTCATGTTCAAGGCGTTTCATGCCTGCCCGCATGCGGCTGGAGACGCGCGCCATGCACGGCGATCTGAAAGACGTCAAACGGATGATCCGCGACCGGCTGGACGCTGAATGGCCGCGTCTGCGGATCGTGGACGTCGTCGTGCGCGCCGAAGACGATCGGGATGGCGATCCTGTTTTAACCGTCGATCTTGTGTTCAAGGGCGCATCGCCGAATGTGGACGTCGCCATGGACGCGGTGCACAGGCTGCATCCCGCGATCTGGGACGCTTTCGACGCTTTTCCCGTTTTTTCATTCATTGCCGAGAAAGAAGCGAGTTCATTGAGACGTGGCGCAAGATGATCTTTTGACTGTCGCCGAGAGACTGATCGACGTTGGTCGCGGACGTCCGAAACAGGCTTACCTCCGGCGCGCCGTCAGCTCCGTTTATTACGCCGTCTTCCATTGTCTGGCGCGCTGCTGCGCGGATAGCCTCATTGGAGGGAAGGGCGCGGAGCGAAACCGCGACGCCTGGCTCCATGTCTATCGGTCGCTTGAACACGGGTTCCCCGCACGTCAGTTCAAAAGCAACCGATTCAAGACCTTTCCTCCGGCGATTCAGCAATTCGGCCGCCTGTTCGCCGAGTTGCAGCTCAAACGACAAGGCGCCGATTACGACCCGACAAAGACCTTTCAAACGTCACAGGTTCGGATGGATATCGACTTCACCCGGAAGACCCTCGCCGCGTTCCGCCGGGTGGACCAGAAGGATCGTCGGGCCTTTGCGGCCTTTGTCCTGTTGAAACTGAGGGATTAGGCGGGCCTCCGGCCCCTGCGCTCGGAAAATTGTCGCAATCAGGCAACACCGTTGTATTAATGCAACTTCTTTGCCTGAGTCGCGTCGCCGCGGCTTCAGCGGCGGCCGTCCGTTTCGGCCGTCTGGAAAGGGTCGCCGGTGACGGAAAGCGTAGCGAGCGAACAGACCGGGAGCGGCAAGGGGCAGCGGCGGTGGCTCGCGCGCCTTGGGCTCGTCGCGGTCTCGCTCGCGCTGGTCAGCGCCGTCTCGACCCTGCTGATCTTCGCCGATTACACCCCCATCTCGCCGACCAGCCAGGTGGTCCTGATCCTGTTTGGGATCAATGCGCTGATCATTCTGTTCCTGCTTGGCATCCTGATCGCCGAGCTGCGCCGTCTGGTGGCGGCGCGCCGCGCGCAGCAGGCGGGCGCGCGCATCCACATCCGCATGGTCGCCCTGTTCGCGGGCATCGCGGCGGCGCCGGCGATCCTGATCGCGCTTGTCGGCTCTGTGACGCTCGACCGCGTGCTCAATCCGGCCTTCCTGCAGGACGTGCGCGGCTTCATCTACACGACCGGCGAGGTGGCGCGCATATTTCGGGAGGCGCAATGCCGCGCGCTTTTGCAGGAAGGGTCCCTGACCGCCTCGGACCTTGATCGCATCGCGCCGCTGCACGCATCCAACCGCGCGCTCTTCCTCGAATATTTCGGCGGACGCGCGCGCATTCTCGGGTTCACGTCCGCAGCGATGATCAAACGCGACGGCTCCGTGGTCGAATACGGCACCGCGCCCTTCTCGCGCATCGTCACCCCGGAGCCCGCCGATTTCGAGGACGCGATCCGCGACGAGCCCCTGTGTCTCGTGCTGGACGAGGGCCGCACATTCGTGGCGCTGCGCGCCATGGCGAATTTCCCCGACACCTATGTCTATGCGGCGCGGCCTGTCGATCCGCTGGCGACCGACTTCCCCACGCAGGTGCGCAACCTGACCGCGCTCTACGAGGCCTATGAGGGGCATCGGCGCAACATCCAAATCGCCTTCGCCACCATGTATGCGCTGATCGCGCTGATCATGCTCCTCTCCGCCACATGGCTGGGGCTGTCGGTCGCCAATAGGCTCGTGACGCCGATCCGCAGGCTCATCAACGCCACCGATCAGGTGGCGAGCGGCAATCTTTATGTGCAGGTGCCCGTGCATCGGCGCGAAGGGGACCTCGCCCATCTTGGCGAGACCTTCAACAAGATGACCTCTGAGCTGCGCCTGCAGCAGAACCGGCTGATCGCGGCCAGCAGGCTCAATGACGAACGCCGCGTGTTCACCGAAGCCGTGCTGTCTGGCGTGCCCGCCGCCGTGATCGGCGTGGATTCGCATGGCGTCGTCACGGTGCTCAACCCGTCCGCCCATAAGCTGCTGCATGACAGCGTGGACTTCGATCCGGAGGAAGCGCCCGGCCGCTTGCTGGCCGATATCGTGCCCGAGCTCGCCCCCGCGCTCGCGGAAACGCGCGACAGCAATATGCGCAGCTATCAGGGGCAGGTCGCGATGATGCGGCGCGGACGCGAACGCATCTTCAACGTGCGCGTGACCACCGAGCAATCGCAAAGCGACGAGCGCAATCAGGTCGTGACGCTTGACGACATCACCGATCTGGTGACTGCGCAGCGCACCTCCGCCTGGGCGGACGTCGCCCGGCGCATCGCCCATGAGATCAAGAACCCGCTCACGCCGATCCAATTGTCGGCCGAACGCCTCAAGCGCAAATATGGCAAGGCGATCGTGGAGGACCGGGCGGTTTTCGACCAGTGCACCGACACGATCGTGCGTCAGGTGGACGACATCAAGCGCATGGTGGACGAGTTTTCGTCCTTCGCCCGCATGCCGCGCGCGCGGCTGGAGCGCGACGACTTGAACGGCTGCGTGCGGCAGGTGGTCTTCATGATGCGCGTGGGCCATCCCGAGCTGACCATCGAGGAAGATCTGCCGGACCCGCCGTTGGTGACCTCTTTCGACCGGCGCCTTCTGTCGCAGGCGCTCACCAACATCGTGAAGAACGCGATGGAGGGCATCGCGGGCGACGAGCGTGAGGAAAGGCCGGCGGGGCGGGTGCGCGTGCGCGTGTCGCGTTCGGAGGAGGGGATCGTCGCCATCGACGTGATCGACAACGGCAAGGGCTTCCCCAACGAGAACCGCCAGCGCCTCCTGGAGCCCTATATGACCACGCGCACGGAGGGCACGGGCCTCGGCCTGCCCATCGTCGCCAAGATCCTCGAAGACCACGGCGGCGGCATCGAATTGCTCGATGCGCCGGACGGGCAGGGCGCGTGGGTGCGCCTGCATTTTCCTGACCGGAGCGAGGCGGAGCCCCCCGCTTCCGATCCAAACAGCATAGCCGGCGGTCGCGCCGGCGCATCAGCGTAGAGACACACATCCCCATGGCCGCTGACATTCTGATCGTTGACGACGAAGCCGACATCCGCGAGGGCGTCGCGGGAATCCTGTCCGACGAGGGCCATTCGACCCGCACGGCCAAAAACTCCGACGAGGCGCTCGCCGCCATCGAGGCGCGCCGGCCGCATCTCGTCTTTCTGGACATCTGGATGCAGGGTTCGCGGCTCGACGGCCTGCAATTGCTCGAACGGGTGAAGGAGCAACACCCGAGCCTGCCGGTGGTGATGATCTCCGGCCACGGCAATATCGAAACGGCCGTCTCCGCCATCAAGCTGGGCGCTTACGACTTTATCGAAAAGCCGTTCAAGGCCGACCGGCTCGTGCTGGTGGCGGACCGGGCGCTCGAAGCCTCGCGGCTCAAGCGCGAGGTGAGCGAATTGCGCGCGCGCGCGGGCGCGACCAACCGCATCGTCGGCCGTTCGTCCGCGGTCAATCAATTGCGGCAGGTGATCGAGCGCGTCGCCTCAGCCAATTCCCGGATCATGATCACGGGCGCGTCGGGCGCGGGCAAGGAGCTGATCGCGCGCGTGATCCACGAGGCGTCGCCGCGCGCGCAGGGGCCATTCGTCGCGCTGAACGCCGCCAATATCACGCCGGACTCGATGGAAGTGGAATTGTTCGGCGTCGAAGGCCCCGATCCAAGATCGCGCAAGGTCGGCGCGCTCGAGGAGGCTCACGGCGGCACGCTCTATCTGGACGAGGTCGCCGACATGCCGCGCGAGACCCAGAACCGGATCCTGCGCGTGCTTGTGGACCAGAATTTCCAGCGCGTGGGCGGGGCCACGCGGGTGAACGTGGACGTGCGCATCATCTCCTCCACCAGCAAAGACATCGCCGCCGCCATCGCGGAGGGGGCGTTCCGCGAGGACCTGTTCCACCGCCTGTCCGTGGTGCCGATCCGCGCGCCTGCGCTCAGCGAGCGCCGCGAGGACATTCCTGAGCTTGTGGATTACTTCATGGAGCAATTGTCCGCCTCGAGCGGCATGCCGCGCCGCAGGATCGGGGCTGACGCCATGGCCGTGCTGCAAAGCCATGACTGGCCCGGAAATATCCGCCAGCTGCGTAACAATGTGGAACGATTGATGATCCTCGCCAGCGGGGATGCCGATGCGGAAATCACCTCCGAAATGCTCCCAGCGGAGATCGGGGCGCTCGTCCCGTCCACCCCCAATGGGTCGGGTGGGGAGAAGCTGATGAGCCTTCCTTTGCGCGAAGCCCGCGAAGTGTTTGAACGTGAATATTTAGTCGCCCAGATCAGCCGGTTCGGAGGCAATATTTCCCGCACGGCGGAGTTCATCGGCATGGAGCGCTCGGCCCTGCACCGCAAGCTGAAGTCGTTGTCCATCGACTAGACGCAGGCGCCGCGAAATCAGGCGCCCGCTGCGTAAAAGGGGATGTCGATAAATCCAGCGCGTGCTTTACTTGAAACCGGCCTCATGCAATGTCTGACGTCGACGAAAGTCTGAAGGCTCGCGATCCGATCGGGAGCTAAAAGGGGTCTCCACATGGCGGCTGAACGCGCCCAAAACCTACAGGACACTTTTCTGAACTATGTTCGGAAAAACAAAGTTCCGCTCACAATCTTCCTCGTCAACGGCGTCAAGCTTCAGGGCGTCGTGACCTGGTTCGACAACTTTTGTTTGCTGCTGCGCCGGGACGGGCACTCGCAACTCGTCTATAAGCACGCCATATCCACGATCATGCCGGGCGCGCCGATCTCGATGTTCGAGCCGGCCGAGGAGGGCGGGACGGCCCCGCAATCCTGAGCGCGCCATGCCGGCTGAACCGGAGCGCTTTTGACCGACGCTGTTTCAAGCCATGACTATCCCCGCCGCGGAGCCGGGCACGATCCCGAACGCGCGGCGGCCCAGAACACCCGAGCCCTCGTCGTCGGTCCCTACCTGAACGATCGCGCCTCCCAGCGCGTCGCCGATAGCGCGCGCGCTGCGGTCGCGCGCGACCCGCAGGCCCGCATCGCCGAGGCGGAGGGCCTCGCACGCGCTATCGACCTTGACGTCGTGGGCGGCGAAATCGTCATGCTGAGCCAGCTCCGGCCCGCGACCTTCATGGGCAGCGGCAAGGTGGAGGAGATCGCCGCCCGTGTGAAGGCGGAGGAGGTCGCCCTCGTCATGGTGGATTGCGCCCTCTCGCCCGTGCAGCAGCGCAATCTGGAAAAGGCCTTCTCCGCCAAGGTGATCGACCGCACGGGCCTGATCCTGGAGATTTTCGGCCGGCGCGCGCGCACCCGCGAAGGCGCGCTGCAGGTGGAGCTGGCCCATCTGGCCTATCAGAAATCGCGCCTCGTGCGGTCCTGGACCCATCTTGAGCGGCAGCGCGGCGGCTTCGGCTTCCTTGGCGGGCCCGGCGAAAGCCAGATCGAGATCGACCGGCGGCTGATCCAGGAGCGGATCACGCGCATCGAGCGCGAGCTGGAGACCGTGAAGAAGACGCGCGGCCTGCATCGCAAGCAGCGGCAGGACGTGCCTTATCCCGTCGTCGCGCTCGTGGGTTACACGAACGCGGGCAAGTCCACCCTGTTCAACCGGCTCACCCGCGCCGAGGTGCTCGCCAAGGACATGCTGTTCGCCACGCTCGACCCGACGCTGCGCGCGGTGCGCCTGCCGCATGGCGAGCGGATCATGCTGTCCGACACCGTGGGTTTCATTTCCGACCTGCCGACCATGCTCGTCTCCGCCTTCCGCGCGACGCTGGAGGAGGTTACTTCCGCCGACGTCGTTCTGCATGTGCGCGACATCTCCCACGAGGACAGCGACGCCCAGAGCGCGGACGTGGAGGCGATCCTCGAGGAGCTGGGCGTCGAGCCGCATGATCCGCGCCTGATGGAGGTGTGGAACAAGGTCGATCTTGCGCCCGAACAGCGCCGGCTCGCGCTGCTCAACGCCGCCCGCCGGGGGCCGTCGAGCCAGCGGCCATTCGTCGTGTCCGCGCTCACGGGCGAGGGGAGCGAGGAACTGCTCGCCGGCGTCGAGGCCCGGCTCTCCGCCAAGCACCTCGCCTTCGACATAGACCTGCCGCCGCAGGACGGGGAGGGGCTGAGCTGGCTCTATGCGCAGGCGCAGGTGCTCTCGCGCAGCGACGCCGAGGACGGGGTGGTCAGCCTGTCGGTGCGCGTGGCGCCCGAGCGGGCCGAACGTCTGCTGCGCCGCTTTCCGGAGGCGCGGGCTGCGAGCGCGCCAAGGTCGCGGCAGAGACGGGCAACGTCTTCGCGCAGAGCTTGAAGAAAATAATTTAAATTATTATTCTTATTTATCTTTTTCGGATCGTTTGGCCTCGTCCCACAGGGCGTCCATCTCCGCGAGGCTGGAGTCCTGCGGCTTCTTTCTGCGCGCGGCGAGGACCTGCTCCACGAAGCCGAACCGGCGCTCGAATTTGGAATTGGTCGCCTTTAGCGCCGCCTCCGGGTCCGCGCCGCAATGGCGGGCGAGATTGACGAGGGCGAACATCAGGTCGCCGAGCTCCGCGGCTGCGGCGGCCTTGTCTCCGGCGTCGATCTCCCGCTCCAGCTCGTCGCATTCCTCGCGGATCTTCGCGATCACCAGCCGGGCGTCGTTCCAGTCGAAGCCGACCTTCGAGGCCTTTTCCTGAAGCTTGAAGGCGCGGGCGAGCGCGGGCAGGGCGGAGGGCACGCCGGCGAGGGCGCCTGCGGCGGGCTCAGGGGCGTGGCCGGCGGCGGCGCGCGCCGCGGCCCGCTCGGCCTTCTCCTGCGCCTTGATGGCGCTCCACAATTTCGCGACCTCCTCGGGCGACAGGTCGCGCGCCTCACCGAACACATGGGGGTGGCGGCGGATGAGTTTGGCGGTGATCGCCTCCACCACGTCGCCGAACTCAAACAGGCCGCGCTCGCGGGCCATTTGCGCGTGAAAGACCACCTGCAGCAGCAGGTCGCCCAATTCCTCGCGCAGGTCCACGAAATCGCCGCGCTCGATGGCGTCCGCGACCTCGCAGGCCTCCTCGATGGAATAGGGGGCGATGCTGGCGAAATCCTGCGCGAGATCCCAGGGGCAGCCGTCCTGCGGGTGGCGCAGGCGCTCCATCAGGGCGATCAGGGCGGCGATGTCGCGGCTGGGCTGCATGTCTTGTCGTCCGAAGGGGCGGATCCGCGCCCGGCGAGAGGGCCGCGCAACGAAAAAGGGCGCGCCGGAGCGCGCCCTCGAAAACGGCTCGCGAGCGGATCAAGCCAGCGAGATCGACACGGCCTCACGGCCCTTGGGCGTCTCGACGACCTGCATGTTCACCGCCTGACCCTCGACGAGCTGGGCGATGCCAGCCGGACGCAGGGTCGAGATGTGAACGAACACGTCCTTGCCGCCGTCGTCGCTGGCGATGAAGCCGAACCCCTTGGTGAGGTCGAACCACTTCACCTTGCCGCCGAGATCGATGGCGTTCGAGGGGTCGAGCGTGCGCCGGGGCGCGCGGGGACCGTCGAAGGAGCGGGGCTGCGGCGCCACGGCGGTCGATGTGTCGACCTCCATCACGCGCGTCACCTGCGCGCCCTTCATGCCCTGGCCGACCGTCACTTTGAGCTTGGAGCCCGGAGGAACGGATTCATAGCCGGCCGATTGGAGCGCGCCGATGTGAAGGAAGGCGTCGCCCTGACCGTCAGCCAGTTCGACGAAGCCGAAGCCCTTGTCGCTCTTGAACCACTTCACGGTGGCGTCCACCGTGGGGGTCGACGATGACATCGGCATCGGCATTTCCGGAGCGGGGAAGCCACCACCGAACGGCGAACGCCCCTGACGCCCTGGCTTTCCGCCGTACTCCATCGGACCATCGTCGTCGAAGCCGCGCTTCCGGGGCCTAAAATCTTTACCCTTGCTCATTGTCTTCCGTTCGTCTCCACCAAAAGGGCGCCCAGCCTGGCATCGCTGTGCGATGCGCGTGTCTCTTCCACGTCCGAACGGTACCGCCCGTCCGCAGACCCGCCTGAGAGATGGCTTTTGAGCCTTGAATTCGCCTTCGCCAACTTCGGTCCTGCCGCGCCTACGATTGTAAGATAACATCAAGACAGGCGCTTCGCTATGGCTTTTATTGGGCGCTTAGCGCCGCTTTGCGAAGATTCTGCGGACCGGGCCGGCACAGGGCGGCGAAACAACGCGAAACTGCTGGGGCGGAAACCCGGTGAGCCGCCGGCGGACGAGCGCCGACTGGACCGCGCGCGAGCTCGCTCAAATCGACGAACCAAGCTGACCGGACCTGCGGCCGAGGTGCGGCAGAGGCCGGGCAATCCGTCGCACAGGTGACGCGCAGGTGGACTTGCAGGTGGACTTGCAGGTGGACTTGCAGGTGGACTTGCATATGGACGCGCATGTGGACGCCCCAGCGCGCTTGCGGGCCTTTGATCCGCGGCCCGAACCTGTGAGGGAAGACCCGAAAGAAGGCCCTGACCCGCCCATCTATGATTCGCATAAGGTACATTATGGAACTAAAAGCCATACCCGACCATGCATGGTCTACCGGTCTGAAGCCTCAATGCCATCAGAGGTTTGGCGCTTTCAGCAGACCTTGGCGCGCCCTTTTCAGAACGTCAGCTCAAGGCCGTCATAGGCCGGCGTGACGCCCGCCGGCAGTTCGCCTTTGAGGCGTTCGTAATCGAGGTCCGTGTGCAGGTTCGTCAGCACGGCGCGGCGCGGCTTCATCCGGCGGATCCAGTCCAGCGCCTCGGACAGGCTGAAATGGCTCGGATGGCGCGTGTAGCGCAGCGCGTCCACGATCCACAGATCGAGCCCGGCGAGATAATCCTCGCTCTCCGGCGGCACGCCGATCACGTCGGGCGTATAGGCCATGTCGCCGAAGCGGAAGCCAAGCGCATCCATGTCGCCGTGGTTGAGGCGGAACGGAACCGCCTCCACATCGCCGCCCGGCCCCGCGAGGCGCACGGCCTCGCCATGGCTCAGACGCTTGTCCACAAGCAGCGGCGGATAATGGCTTCCTGGTGGCGTTTCAAACACATAGCCGAAGCGCGCGCGCAGCGCCTCCGCCGTCGGCTCGTCCATATGGATGTCGATCCGCCGCTTCATCTTGATGACAAGCGGCCGCACGTCGTCCACGCCATGGGTATGGTCGGCGTGGGAATGGGTGATCAGGACTGCGTCGAGCCGCGTTGTTCCCGTCGCCAGCAATTGCTCCCGAAGGTCTGGCGAAGCGTCCACCAGAACGCTCGTCGTTGCGCCGTCGTCGCCCGCGCGCTCGACCAGGATCGAACAGCGCCGCCGGCGGTTGCGCGGGTTCGCCGGGTCGCACGCGCCCCAATCGCCGCCCACGCGCGGCACGCCGCCGGAGGAGCCGCAACCAAGGATGACGACCCGTTGGCTCATTCAAGCCCCATCGGCATTTTATTGAATATTCGCAATGCGTTGGTGGTGGTCTTTGAAGCTATTTCTTCAGCCATGAGGCCCTTGGTCTCGCCCAAAACGCGATTGGTTTCGGTCACATAGGCCGGCTGATTGGGCTTGCCCCGGTGCGGCGTGGGCGCGAGGAACGGCGCGTCGGTCTCCACCAGAACCCGATCCATGGGCATGTCCGCCGCGATCTCGCGCAAGCCCTGCGAGTTCTTGAACGTCAGCACGCCCGAGAAGGACACATAGAGCCCGAGGTCGATCGCGGTCTGCGCCAGCTCGCGGGAGCTGGTGAAGCAATGGAGCAGGGCGTTGAACCTCCCCTTCCCCATTTCGTCGCGCAGGATCGCGGCCATGTCCTCGTCGGCGTCGCGCGAATGGATGACCAGCGGCAGGCCGCTCTCCCGGGCGGCGGCGATATGGGTGCGGAAGACCTTCGCGGCCACGTCGCGGGGGCTCTTGTCGTAATGATAGTCGAGACCCGCCTCCCCGATCCCGATGCAGCGGGGATGGGCGGCGAGGGCGACGAGATCGGCCGCCGTGACGTCGGGCTCCTCATGGGCCTGATGGGGATGGGTGCCGACCGTGAACCAGACATTGTCGTTCTGCTCGGCGAGCGCGCGATAGACCTCGTATTTCTTCACGCGGGTCGAGATGGTGATCATGCGGCCGACGCCGGCGGCGCGGGCGCGCTCCATCACCCCGCCGATGTCCGCGGCGATTTCCGGAAAGTCGAGGTGGCAATGGGTGTCGATGAGCATCAGCCGCGTCCCGGGGCGGGGGCGCCGCCCTCCTCCGCCTCAACGTAACGCGGGAAGACGGGCGCCGGCGCCGGCAGGGGCGCGCCCGCCGCGAGCGCACAGGCCTCGCCCACATGGGCGAACGCCCGTCGGTCGGCAGGCGCGGCGACGAGATCGAGCAATTTGCCCGCCGCCGTGGGAATGACGGGCTGCGCCATGATCGCCACATTGCGCAGCGTCTCCGCCGTCACCCAGAGAATGGTCTCCATGCGCTGCGGATCGGTCTTGCGCTTCGCCCAGGGCTCTTCGCCCGCGAAATAGCCATTGGCGTCGCCCACCACGCGCCAGATTTCCGCGAGCATCGCGTGCAGGGCGAAATCCTTCATCGCGACGCGCGCCTTGTCCGCCAGCCCCCAGGCGGCGGTGAGGATCGCGCGGTCGGCTTCCGTCAGCGCGCCCGGCGTCGGCGCCCTGCCCTCGCAATTCTTGGCGATCATCGACAGCGAGCGCTGCGCGAGATTTCCGAGATCGTTGGCGAGGTCCGCATTGATGCGGTTGACGATCGCCTCGTGCGAATAATTGCCGTCCTGACCGAAGGGCACCTCGCGCAGGAAGAAATAGCGCAGCTGGTCCACGCCGTAATGGGAGGCGAGCGTGAAGGGGTCGATCACATTGCCGACCGACTTCGACATTTTCTCGCCGCGGTTGAACAGGAAGCCGTGCACGACGATCTGGCGCGGCAGCGCGAGCCCGGCCGACATGAGGAAGGCCGGCCAGAAGATCGAATGGAAGCGCGTGATGTCCTTGCCGATCACATGGGCGTCGGCGGGCCAATAGGGCCATCTGGCCGACGCTTCGTCGGGATAGCCGCAGGCGGTGATGTAATTGGTGAGCGCGTCCACCCACACATACATCACGTGCTTGTCGTCGCCGGGCACCGGCACGCCCCATTTGAACGTGGTGCGGCTGATCGAGAGATCCTGCAAGCCGCGCTTCACGAAGGCGACGATCTCGTTGCGATATTTATCAGGCGTGACGAATTCCGGATGGGCCTCGTAATGGGCGAGCAGCCGGTCCGCATAGGCGGAGAGGCGGAAGAAATAGCTTTCCTCCTCGACCCATTCCACCGGCGTGCCGTTGGGCGAGTTCTTCGAGCCGTTCGGACCGTCGGTGAGTTCGGCCTCGTCGAAATAGGCTTCCTCGCGCACCGAATACCAGCCGGAATATTTGGCGAGATAAATGTCGCCGCGCTCCTGCATCTTGCGCCAGATCGCCTGCGAGGCTGCGTAATGGCGCGGCTCGGTGGTGCGCACCACGCTGTCGGCGCGCGCATCGAGCGCTTCGCCCATGGCGGCGAATTGCGCGGCCGTGCGGTCGGACAGCGCCTGCGGCGTCACGCCTTCCTTCGCCGCCGTCTGCTGCATCTTCAGCCCGTGCTCGTCCATGCCCGTGCCGAAATAGACGTCCTTGCCGTCGAGGCGATGGAAGCGCGCGATGGCGTCGGTCGCGATGCGCTCGTAGGCGTGGCCGATGTGCGGGCTGCCGTTGGCGTAGGGGATCGCGGTTGTGATGAAATAGGTCGAGCGCGCAGCCATGTTGTTCCTGATCGGCGCCCGCGCGACCGGCGGGCGGTCCTCTATGTCACGACCGCGACGCGCGCTCCGCGTCCGACAGGTCCGAGAAGATCGACAGGACGAGGGGCCGACGGTCGAGGTTGAGCGCCTGGGTTTCGCGCGCCGAGGCGGCGATCTTCTCCCATACCTGCGCAAAGGGCGCAAGGCGCTGGGCGGCGCCGGGCTCCTGCGCGCGCGCGCGGACTGTGCGGTCGAGCCAGTCGTACACCGCGCCAAGCAGGATCTCGAACGACTCCGCGCCCTCCCGACCGTGGACGGCGTCCGCCAGAGCCATGATTCTGCGCATGTCCACCTGTGGCAGACGCGCGAGCTCGGCCTCGGTCCGCTCGGCCATGCCAAGCGCCCCCTGCGCGAGAAGCCGCATGGCGTCGCGCACCGAGCCGCACGCACGCACGGCGGCCTGCATCAGCTCCGCGTCGGAATGCTCCGCCCAGTCCTCGCCCTGCGCGCGCACGGCCCGGACGATCGCCTCCGGCGCGAGCGGCTGCAGCGTGAGGCGCCGGCAGCGCGAGCGGATCGTCGGCAGAACGCGCGCGGGCCTGTGGGCCAGAATGAAGAACAGGGAGCGCGGCGGCGGCTCCTCGATCATCTTGAGCAAGGCGTTGGCGCTGGCGGTGTTGAGATCGTCGGCGCTGTCGATCACGGCGACGCGCCAGCCCCCTTCCCCCGCCGCGTGGTGAAACATGGCGAGCGCCTTGCGCACGTCGTCCACGCGGATTTCGGTGAAATGCTTCTTGGTGCGCGCGTCCCATTCGCGCCGCAGACAGGCGACGTCAGGGTGCGCACGCGCGATGATGCGACGCGCGGCGGGCTCATCGGGCGACACGCGCAGGTTCGTCGCGCGCTCCACCGCGGGCAGGCGCGGATCAGGACGCGACAGAACGAAACGCGCGGCGCGCCATGCGAAGGTCGCCTTGCCGACGCCTTCGGGCCCGCCGATGAGCCAGGCCTGCGGCATGCGCCCGCGACGGAACGCGTCGAGAAACTCCGTCTCGGCGGCCTCGTGGCCGAACAATTCGGGCGTCTCGCGCGGATTGAGCGCGCCCTCGAGCGCGTCGCTGTCGGGCGGCAGATCGTCGACGGAACTTGCGGCGCGCGCGCTCATGCATCCGCCTTTCCGCCCGCAACGGGCAAGCGCGTCTCTACCGCGCGCCAGATCTCCTGCGCCACGCGCTCCGGCGGCGCGGCGCCGTCCACCAGCACGCAGCGTTTCGGCTCCGCCGCGGCGATGTCGCGGAAAGATTGCCGCAAGGCTTCGTGGAAAGCGAGCCCTTCCGCCTCAAAACGATCGGGCGCGCCGGCGGCCCGCGCACGGGCGCGCGCGAGACCTGTCTGCGCGGGCACGTCCACCATGATCGTAAGGTCCGGCGTGGTCTCCCCGACGGACAGGCGCTCCAGCGCGCTGATGAATCCGGCATCGACCGCGCCGACCGCGCCCTGATAGGCGCGCGTGGAATCGGAAAAGCGGTCGCAGACGACCCAGGCGCCGCGCGCGAGCGCGGGACGGATCGTGTGATCGAGATGATCCATGCGCGCGGCTGCGAACATCATCGCCTCCGCCCGCGCGCCCATGGGCGCGATCAGCCCTGACAGGATGGCCTCGCGGATCTTCTCGGCCTGCGGCGAGCCGCCGGGCTCGCGCGTGACCACAACATCGAGCCCGCGCGCGCGCAAGGCGTCCGCGAGCATGCGCGCCTGCGTGGACTTGCCAGCGCCCTCGCCGCCCTCCAGCGTGATGAAACAACCGCGCGCGCCCGCCATCAGCCACCCGTCACATATTTGCGGACGAGGCCGCCGATCAGCTCGAGCCCAGCGTCGAGCGCGCGTTGATGCAATGCGCCCTGCTCCACGTCGTTGGCCGCGCGAAGCGGCGCGTCCAGCGCCAGGGTCTGGCCGCGATATACCTTGAGCCGCGCGATCTGGTCGCCCTGCCGAACCGGCGCCATGATGGGCCCCATATAGACGATGCGCGCGGCGAGCCGTTCGTTCGCGCCACGCGGGATCAGGGCTTTGAGCGCGCGGTCGGACGCAAGATCGACGCGCGCCTGCGCGCCGCCATAGACAGGAACGGAGCCGACGACATCGCCCGGCTCGAACAACGCGCGATGCTCGAACGCGCGCAGCCCCCATATGATGAGCTTGCGCGCTTCCTCCGCGCGTTCGCGCCCGCTCTTCAATCCGTTCACGACCACGATCACGCGCTGGCCCTGCTCCGCCGCGGAACCGACGAGGCCGAAGCCCGAATCCTCTATATTGCCGGTCTTCAGCCCGTCCGCGCCGATGTTCATGCCCAGAAGCGGATTGCGATTGAGCTGGCGGATCTTGTTCCAGGTGAACTCGGGCTCGCCAAAATATTTGTAATACTCGGGATAGGCACGCATCACATGCAGGGAGAGCGTCGCAAGGTCGCGCGCGGTCGTCTTCTGCTGCGCGTCGAACCGGCCCCAGGAATTGCGGAACACGCTGTTGCGCAAGCCCAGTTCGCGCGCCCGCGCCGTCATGATCGCGGCGAAGGCCTCCTCGGTCCCCGCGAGCCCTTCCGCCAGCGCGATCGCGGCGTCGTTGCCCGAGTGGACGAGCAGCCCGCGAATGAGGTCTTCCACCCGCACGCGGCTGTTGAGCGCGGCGAACATGCTCGACCCGCCCGAAGGCGCTCCGCCGCGCCGCCAGGCGTTTTCAGAAATAGCAAACATCGTGTCGAGCGTGATGCGGCCCGCGCGCAGCTCCTTGAACACGATTTCCGCCGTCATGATTTTCACCATGGAGGCGGGCGACATGAGGTCGTCGGCGTTCTTCTCGAACAGCACGCTCCCGGAGCCTGCGTCGATGAGGAAGGCGAAGGGCGCGCTCGTCTGGATCGTGGGCTGGGAAACGGCCTGCGGCGCGGTCTGCGCGGCCGGCTGGGCCTGCGCCGCCGAAACGCCGCAGAAGCAGGCGACAAGGGCGAGGACGAAGCGACACGGCAAGCGCACGGCGGACGGCATCAGGACCTGAACGGGAAAACAAAAGCCGCAAGGACCATGCAACGCGCCAGCCCCGAAAGCAATGCGCGCCCAATGGCGCGGCTCTCAGCCGTCAGCGCAGGGGCTTGAGCCCGTCCTCGCGCAGACCCTCGAAGGGACGCCGGCGCTCCAGCGCGCCCGCCACCGGCGAGGGAGGCGCGTAGAAACTGGCGGAAGCCGTGGCCGTGCGGCGCGGAGCCGCCATGATCGGCACGTCCGCGCCGGGAATCGTCTGCAGGTCGAAGGGGCGTGCGGGCGGCAGCGGCGCCACAGGAGGAAGGCCGATCAGCGCCGGGTTGACGCCGGTGACCACCGCCGGACGCGCCGCGGCGGCGGGCGCGAGGGCCGGCGCGGGAAGCGGGGCGGCGGGCGGCTGCGGCGCCTGCGGGGCTGGCTGTTGCGGCTGCTGCGCAGGCGTCTGCGCGGGCGAAGCCTGCGCGACCATGACAGCAGGACTCGTGGGCAAACCGTCGATGGTGGCGGGGCGCCCGTCGATGCGCAGGGTCGCCATGAGTTTGTCGTCGTCGGAGCCGGCGAGGCCGGCCTTGGAGACATATTCCACCCGCACCTGCGCGGTGCCGTGACGGCGGAAGTCGAGCGCTTCGGCGACGCGTTTCGACACATCCACCACGCGGCCGGGATGGTACGGCCCGCGATCGTTCACGCGCACGATCATCGAGCGGCCGTTGTTGAGATTCGTCACCCGCGCGTAGCTCGGCAGCGGCATGGTGGGATGGGCAGCGGAGACCGACGACATGTCGTAGACCTCGCCATTGGCCGTGCGACGGCCGTGGAAGGCCTCGCCATACCAGGAGGCCCCGCCGACCTGCCCCTGCCCCGGGTTCATCTCGCGCGGGACATATTGGCGGCCCGCCACCTGATAGGGGCGGCCGACCAGATATTGGCCGCCGCCACGCGGGACCGGCTGGCCGAGACCGACGACGCGCGAGCTTGCGCGCCCGTAGATCGATTCGGGGAAATATTCCTTGGAGCGCTTGGTCGTCTGCGGCTGCTGGGCGCAGCCGGCCAGCGCCAGCGCGCCGAGCAGGAGTGCGGCGAGCGGCCCGCCTTGGCGGAACTGCGGCGCGCGGGAATCCGCGCTGGGGGGAACGACCATCGGGCGGTACGCAAGACTCAACAGCCCGGAACGGCGACCGGCCGCCCTCAGGGACGCTGCATCCTGCAACATGGCCGTTACGGAAAACTTAAACACGCGCGTCCCCTTGCGCCGGCTTTGGCGCGACCGCAGGGAACGGCGGGAATACGCCGGAAATGCGGCGGCCTCACCGGCTGGCGCATGGGGCCGAATTGGACTAGGACAGCGCCGGCGTTCGCGCCGGAAGGGTGGCCGAGTGGTTTAAGGCAGCGGTCTTGAAAACCGCCGTAGGTGCAAGCCTACCGTGGGTTCGAATCCCACCCCTTCCGCCAATGCCTGCCCCGCTCTTGGCGCCTTCCATCCGGAGAAACGCATGCGCCAGCGCCTCGCGATCGTCATCGCCGCCGCCTTAGCCACATTCGCCTGCGCAGCGGAAGCCTTTGCGGGCTCGGCGGTGCTGCAGCTTGGCTCCGGCGAACACACCCGCGCGCTGCTGCTCACGCCCGATCGTGGAAAGCCGAGGGGCGGGATCGTTCTTCTGCCCGGCGCGGACGGAATCCTGAACCTGTCGGAGAGCGGCGAGGTGCGCGCGCTTCAGGGCAACCAGCTCGTCCGCACGCGGGAGGATTACGTGCGCGCAGGCTTCGTGGTGATCCTGCCCGATGCGCAGGCCAGCGTCGCCGCCGCCGTGAGCGAATTGCGCAGGCTTACAAGCCCTGTCGCCATCGTCGCAAAAAGCCGGGGCAGCCTGCGCGCCGCACGGGTCGTGCGCGAGGGCGTGCGGGCGGACGCGCTCGTGCTCGCCTCCGCCATGCTTGAACCCCATGAGCGCCGCCCCTCCGTTCCCCAGATCCTTGGCTCCCCGAACGGCCTGCCGCGCACGCTCGTGATCCATCACCGGAACGACGGCTGCGTCGTCACGCCGCCGTCCGCGGTGGAGCCGTTCGTCGGCTGGTCGGCGGGACGCGCCCGCGCGACCTGGATCGACGGCGGTGCGGACGCCGGACAGGCCTGCGGAGGACGCGGCCACCATGGTTTCGCAGGCCGCGACGCCGATGTGGTGCGCGTCATCGCCAGGTTCGTCGCGGCGGAGAGATGATCGGCGCAAACCGCCCCGCCCCTTGCCGGCGCCTGGGGGCGATCCTATTCTGACGCCCATGCGGTTCGCGCGCGCCATCGTCTTGCAGGGTTTCGCCCTACTAGCCTGCGCCCTGCTCCTGCTCGCAGGAGCGGCGGCGTCGAGCGGCGTCGCCCAGGCGCATGGAAGCTCTAAATCGCATGCGCATGCGCAGGCGCAAATCGCCGCGGCGGCGGCCCCGCAAGCGGCTGTTCACGTCGCCCCGCAGACCATTTCGCAAAACGACCTGCAGGCGATCGCGCGAGAAGCCGCGCCTGCGTCGCTGATTGCGGAGAAGCCGGAAGCGGCCCCTGCGCCCGCCGCCCCGCCTGCGCGCATCGCCACGCAGGACAATGATCCGCCCGCGCCATGCGAGGGCCATTGCTGCGGCCTGACCGGGCCCTCCTGCTGCGCCTTTCCCGGCGCCCCCGCGCCCGCCGCCTGCGCAGCGCCCTCGCAGGCCGCGCTCGACAGCGCGTTGCGCGACGATCAGTCTCCCGACGGGCTCGCCCCGGCCTCGCTCCTGCGGCCGCCCAGATCCCTGACATGACGCCGCGGCCCTGAGGGGCCTTCTGCGCCCGCCTTTGGGCGCGTCTCATGTCATTCGGGAAGCCTATCCATGCCGATCACCATCCGGGCGCGCCAGGCGGCGTTCGCCGCAGCGACGGCTCTACTTGTGCTCGCCGCGCCGTTACGCGCAGCGCTCGCCCATGAGGGCCATGACCATGGCGCCCCCGCGCCAGCCGCGCAGACCGGCGCGCCCGCCTCGCCCCGCGTGAGCATGGTTTCAGAGGCGCATCAATTCGTCGGAATCGTCGCCGGGGACCGGATGACGATCTATCTCGACCGCGCGGCCGACAACGCGCCCGTGACCACGGCGCGCGTGGAGGTGGCGATTGACGGCGAGAGCCATGCAGCGCGCCTGCGCAGCGACGGCGCCTATGAGATCGTCGCACAAAGCCTGCGCGCGCCGGGAGAGAAGGAGACGCTCGTCACGATCACGGATGGCGAAACCTCCGACCTGCTCGTGGGCGCGCTTGCGATTCCCGATCCTGCGGGCGCGCAGGGCGCTGGCGTCCTCTCGCGCGCGCTGCACGCCGCCCTGCCGGCAGGCGCCCGCAGCGCGCTCGCCGGCGCGGGCCTGATCGGGATTGGCCTCGCCTTCGGGCTGGCGCTGGGGGCCGCCAGAAGCCGCCGCAGCCGCGCCGCGCTCGGCCTCGCGCTGGCCGTCTCCGCCGCGCTCGTCGCGAGCGCCGCAATCGCCCATGAAGGCCATGACCACGCGCCTGCGCCCAACGCTGCGGCCACGCAGGGCGATGCGCCCCATCGCCGCGCCGACGGCGCCGTCTTTCTGCCCAAACCAAGCCAGCGCCTGCTCGACGTGCGCACGCAAACGCTGCAGACGACGAGCGTCGCGCCGACCATTCGCTTTAACGGACGCGTGATCGCCGATCCGCGCCGCAGCGGCCTCGTGCAAAGCACGATCGCGGGACGTTTTGTCCCCCCCGACGGCGGCGCGCCTCCGCAAGGCGCCAGCGTGAAGGCCGGGCAATCGCTGGGCAGCGTGCGCCCCTCCTTCGCCTCCATCGATTCCTCGCAATTGCTGCAAAGCCTCGCCGAGCTCGACCAGCAGATCGCGCTCAACCGTCAAAGGCTCGCGCGGCAAGAGCCTCTGCTCAAATCCAACGCCGTGCCGGCGACGCAAGTGGAGGAGACGCGCTTCCTGCTTGCAGGACAGGTCGCGCGGCGACGCGAGCTCATCGAATCCATGTCGCGCGAGGAGGAGCTCGTCGCGCCCGTTGACGGCGTGATCGCCGCCGCGCGCGCGGTGGCGGGACAGGTCGTCGGCCCGGCGGACCGGTTGTTCGAGATCGTCGATCCCGCGCGCCCGCTTGTGGAGGCGCTCGTCTTCGATCCAAGTATCCTCGACCGGCTGGGCGACGCCTCCATGACGCTTGCCGACGGCGCGCGCGTGCGGCTGCGCTATCTCACACGCAGCCGCACATTGCAGCAGCAATATACAAGCGTGCAGTTCGAGGCGCTCGATCACCCGCGCGCGCTCGACATCGGCCAGCCGGTCTCGATCGAGATGAAAGCCGGGCCGGAGACGCCCGGTCTGATCGTGCCGCGCGCCGCGCTCACGCAAGCGCCCAATGGCCAGACCGTCGTGTTCGAACACAGCGAGCCGGAGATTTTCACGCCGCGCCCGGTGCGCACGGAACCGCTCGACGCCCAGAACGTGCGCGTCGTCGCCGGCCTCAAGGAAGGCGACAAGATCGTGGTGCGCAACGCGCCGCTCGTGAACCAGGTTCGGTGAGGCTGGCGCGCCATGTTCAACCTTCTCGTCTCCGCAAGCCTGCGCAACCGCCTGTTCGTGATCGCAGCGGCGCTCCTGCTCGTCGTCTACGGCGCCATGACCCTGCCGCGCCTGCCGGTGGACGTCTTCCCCGACCTCAACCGCCCGACCGTCGTGCTGATGACGGAGGCGGAGGGCATGGCGCCGCAGGAGGTCGAGCAGAACATCACCTATCCCATCGAAAGCGCGATGGGCGGCATGCCGGGCTCCACGCGCCTCCGCTCCGTATCGGGCGTCGGCCTGTCGATCATCTATATCGAGTTCGGCTGGTCGACCGACATCCATCGCGCGCGCCAGCAAACAGCGGAACGTCTGTCCATCGTGCAGGGCCGCTTGCCGGCGGGCGTGCTGCCGGAGATGGGGCCTATCTCCTCCATCATGGGCGAGATCATGCTGATCGCGCTCTCCAGCGACGTCGCCTCGCCGATGGAGCTGCGTGAAATCGCCGATTTCACAATGCGCCCGCAGCTGCTGACGATCCCCGGGGTCGCACAGGTGATCCCGATCGGCGGCGAAGTGCGCCAGTACCGCGTGACGCCCAATCTGTTCGCGCTCACTGATCTTGGCGTCACGCCGGGCGAGCTTGAGACCGCGCTGCGCCGCTTCGGCTCCAACACAGGCGGCGGCTTCGTCGACCAGCATGCGCGCGAATATCTCATTCGCAACGTGGGCCTCACGAACCGGCTCGAGGACCTGCGCAACCTCGTCGTGGCCACGCGGGAGGGCCAGAACATTCTGCTGCGTCAGCTCGCGCATGTCGATTTCGCGGCCCGCCCCAAGCGCGGCGACGCCGGCTATATGGGATCATCCGCCGTCATCGTGGGCGTGCAGAAACAGCCTAACGCCGACACGATCGCCCTCACCCGCCAGATCGAGGCGCAGGTCGCTGCGATGCAGAAATCCATGCCGACAGGCGTGCGCATCGACCAGATCCAGTTTCGTCAGGCGACCTTCATCGAAAGCGCCATCGGCAACGTCAAGACCGTGCTGGCGGAGGCGGCCGCGGTCGTCGCCGTCATCCTGCTCCTGTTCCTGATGAACTGGCGCGCGACCGTCATCTCGCTCACCGCGATCCCGATCTCGATCCTCGTGACCGTGCTCGTCTTCAAATTGTTCGACCTGTCGATCAACACGATGACGCTGGGCGGGCTCGCCATCGCGATCGGCGAGCTGGTCGATGACGCGGTGGTGGACGTTGAGAACATCCTGCGCCGGCTGCGGGACAACCGGGCGCGCAGCGAGCCCCTGCCCGCGCGCCTCGTGATCGCGCAGGCGAGCGCGGAAGTGCGCTCGGGCATTGTTTACGCGACGATGATCGTGATCCTCGTCTTCGTGCCGCTCTTCGCGCTCGCCGGCGTCGAAGGCCGCCTGTTCAGTCCGTTGGGCGTCGCCTATATCGTCTCGATCCTGGCTTCGCTTCTCACATCCATCACCGTGACGCCGGTGCTGGCGTCCTTCTTTCTCGTGCGCGCGCCCGCCCATGTGGAGCGCGATTCCTTTGTTGTGCAGAGACTGAAGGCTGGAACGCAGCGCCTGATAGAATGGGGTTTCGCGCGCGCCAATCTCGTCTTCTTCGCCGTCGCGGCGAGCGTGCTTGCGGCCGCCTTCGCGGCTTTCCTGCTGCCGCGCGCCTTCCTGCCGCCCTTCAACGAGGGGACACTCGTCGTCAATGTTCAGTTCAACCCGGGCATATCGCTAGCGGAATCGAGCAGGCTCGGCGCTGTTGCCGAGAGGCTGGTGCTCGACGTGCCGGAAGTGAAATCGGTTGGCCGACGCACGGGCCGCGCGGAACTCGATGAACACGCCGAAGGGGTGCATTACTCGGAGATCGACGTCGATCTCGAGCGCTCCGCGCGCGCGAAGGAAGATGTTTACGCCGAAATCCGCGCGCGGCTTTCCGCCCTGCCGGCGGCGGTCTCCATCGGCCAGCCGATCGCGCACAGGCTCGACCACATGCTGTCGGGCGTGCGCGCGCAAATCGCTATTAAAATCTTCGGCGAAGACCTCGACGCGCTGCGCACGCTGGCGGCGCAATTGCAGGGACGCCTGCGCGCCGTGCCGGGCATCGTGGATCTGCAGACAGAGAAACAGGTTCTCATTCCGCAGGTGCAGATCACGCCCAATTACGAGCGCGCCTCGCTCTATGGGGTGAACCCGGCGCAATTGACCGAGGCGCTTGAAGGGCTGTCCGGCGGGCGCGTCGTGTCGCAAATCATCGAGGGCGTGCGCCGCTTCGACGTGACCATGCGGATCGCGGATCAGGATCGCTCAACCAATGGGCTTGAGAACCTGCTCATCGCGACGCCGCAGGGCTTTGCGCCGCTGCGCCTGTTCGCCGACGTGCGCGAGGCCGAGGGCCCCAACCAGATCTTGCGGGAGAATGGCCAGCGCCGGATCGTCGTGTCCGCCAATTCAGACGGCAAGCGCGACATGGCCGCGATCATCGCGGACGTGCGGCGCACCATTGGCGAAACGCCCATGCCGCAGGGCTATGTCGTCGCGCTGGAGGGAACGTTCAAGGCCCAGGAGGAGGCCGCGGTGATGATCGGCGGCCTGTCGCTTGTCTCGCTCGCGCTTGTGTTCCTAATCCTCTATCAGCGCTACCAATCCGCCAGGCTCGCCGCGATTGTGCTCACCGCCATTCCGCTCGGCCTCGTGGGAAGCGTCGTGGCGCTATGGTTGGCGGGCCAACCCCTGTCGGTCGCATCGATGATCGGCTTCATCACGCTCGCAGGCATTTCAGCGCGCAACGGCATCCTCAAGATCAGCCATTACATCAATCTCGCGCTGTTTGAGGGCGAGACGTTCGGCCGCGCGCTCATCGTGCGCGGCAGTCTCGAGCGTCTCACGCCGGTGCTGATGACGGCGCTCGCCGCCGGCCTCGCCCTCGTGCCGCTGCTGATCGGCGCCGGCGAGGCGGGACGCGAGATCTTGCACCCGGTGGCGGTGACGATCTTCGGCGGGCTCGTCAGCGCCACGCTCATCGACACGCTGCTGACGCCGCTCCTGTTCGAAAAGTTCGGACGTGGACCGCTTGAGCGCATTCTCGCCCGGCGCGCGGAGGCGAAGGGCGCGCCCGACCGCTCCATGGCGGAGGCCTTCTGACGCCCTCGCCCCATCGAGACCGCAAGACCTGAGACACAGAAAAAGGAGACCGCCATGTTCATGTCACGACGCCACGCAACAAGCCTGTTCGCCGCTATGGCTTTCGCAACGGCTCTCGCGCCGCTCCCGGCGCTGGCGCAGGCCGCACGCACAGGCCCCAACGGAGGAATGGTCGGCGGCTCCAACGATCATCTTGTCGAGCTCGTGATCAAGGGTGACGCCGTCAGCGTACATCTACTGGAGGGCGGCAAGATCGCCCCTGTCGGCCGGGCGCAATTGCGCCTCGTTGTGCAGAGCGGCGGAAAGACGACGCCCTATGCGCTGACGCAAGCCGCCCCGGACCGCCTGACCGCTACGCTCGCCGAACCGCTCGCCGCCGGCGCGATCGTCGTCGTGAGCGGTCGCGACGATCACGGCCACTCGGTCTCTGCGCGCTTTCCCATTCGCTGAGAACTCCGGCGTCGGGGGCGCACTCGGGCGCAAGCGCAGGGGACCCGGATTCGGCGCGGATGGCGCTTGCGAGTCCGTGTTCCTTTCGGCAGTATCTCGCCAAACCGGCCTAGCCCGGAATCATCAGGGAAGGGAGGAGACCGTGACGCGTCTCTCATTGAAGTCTTGCATTCCAGCGACCTCTAAGGCGGGCGGCGTCCGCAGCCGCCTCACGCGCGCGACGGCCTTCGCTGCGACGCTCATGGCAGGCGCCTTCGCCTCCGGGGCGCAGGCGCAATCGGTCGAGCAGTTCTACAAGAACCGCCAGATCGACATGATCATCTACACCGCCAACAATTCCGCCTATGATTTTTACGCCCGCCTGCTCACCGCGCATATGGGCCGTTTCATTCCCGGCAACCCGACATTCGTTCCCAAGAACATGATCGGCGCGGGCGGATTGAAGGCGTCCGAATATCTCTACAAGATCGCGGCGAAGGACGGGGCGACGGTGGGAACAGTGGGCCGCGGCCTGCCCTTCGACCAATTCCTCGGCCGCAACGAGATGGGTCTCGATTTCGTGCGCTTCAACTGGCTGGGCAGCATGAACCGCGAGAGCACGGTGGCGCTGTCCTGGCACACGTCCAAGGTGAAGACCTTCGAGGATCTGCAGAAGATCGAGCTGCTCGTGCCCGGCACCGGCGCGGGCGCGGATTCCGAGCTCATCCCCGTGGCGCTGAACTCGCTCGCCGGCACCAAGTTCAAGATCATCAAGGGCTACAAGAACAC
>Ga0315903_10001718_pt1 | contig 33199 bp, 45 predicted proteins | sample LakEriMetagenome_7_FD_203524 | JGI IMG/M metagenome (GOLD analysis project Ga0315903, IMG submission 203524) | Freshwater fungal communities from buoy surface, Lake Erie, Ohio, United States - Buoy 2 MA119 | ecosystem: Environmental > Aquatic > Freshwater > Lake | place: USA: Lake Erie, Ohio...
TGCACCACATCATTCAACGACCCCATCACACACCTGCCTGGAACGCCGAACCGGTCGCGTCGGACACCCTGACGGCGGCCTCAACCTGCGCCATGCGCGTCCCCGCCGGCTGAATCCCCTGACGGCGGGCATCCGCATACGCGTCAAGCTCACGGTCGGCCTTCTTCTCCGCCGTAAGGTCAAACCCCTTAGCGGACGCCGCCCACGCCACACGCACGTTCGCCGCGCGGGCACACTCACCCCACGTCGCGTGATCCCCCGTAGGGCATCCAGTCCTGCACGCCATTACCACGTTCCCCAATCACTCCATGCCGCGATGTCATCCCACGAGAAACCCGAACCGGGTGTGGTGGTGGTTTCCGTGCGCACCGTGTACCCGGCGGCCACCAGTTCGTTCCGCTCCGCAAGGGTCACTTCGTTCTCGTACCCGCCGCGCAACACCCTGGTGCAGCCGTCCAGATAGTTCTGCCGCTTGTTGCGGACCGTGAACCACTGCCCGCCACGCTTCACCACCGTGTTGCCCCGCCGGTTGCGCAACAGTTCGGCGTACGGGTCGCGCGACAGCGGCCCCACCTCACGCACCGGAGACACGAGGATGTAGCGGGTGCGGGTGACCGTGGAACCACCGGTGCCACCGACGGTGCCGGGCGCGAACCACGACGGGAGGTCACCCCATGACAGGAGGTCACCCCATGTTGCGCCGGAATCGGTGTACGTTTCACCGAGGTTGCCGTAGTTTCCGAGGGAACCGTAGTTGCCGAGGTTGCCGTAGGTGCCCATCAGATCGGCACGATTCCGGTGAACTCGCGGGCCGCGTTCGGGTCCACCCGTGTCGGCGGGGCGAACAGGTCGAACAGCACATCATCGATGCGGATGTCCGCGGGCGGGCTGTCCCCGAACACGCTGATCGACAGCCAGTTGGAAAACGTGCCACCAGACCAAGCGGCCGTTGTTGCCGTGGGGGAGGCAAGTTCGTTGGTGCCGTCCGGCAGCGGAAGCGCCGAGCCGGTCCACAGTTCGGCGTAGGACACGGCCTTGGCTGTGGTCACGATCCGCACACGGCACCAGTTGTTCACCGCACCTGCTGTGACAGCCGAAGCCCGCGTAGCGACGCCGTTCACCGGGTCGTACGACTTGACCGTGGCCTGGTAGTTGCCGCCCGCCTGCACCAACTCGACCCAGGAATACTCGCTGGTGGTCGTGTTACCACACACCCCGAGGCTGATGCTCCCCGTCACCGAAGTGGGAATGAACACCAGGAAGTCAAGTTGGTAGATGTTCGCCGCAGGAGCCGCTGGCACGAACACCTGGCACACTTTGAGTTCGGAAGATGTCGCCGTTGTGAGAATGCAACGGGAGCCCTCCCACGCCGAGGTCGTGGTGGACGGCACGTTCCCGCCGAGAGGGAATGCCAGCACCCAATCGCTGGTGAGCGCGCTGGTGCCGTCGCGGTCGATCTCGGCGCCCGCGATGTACGACGACTGTTGCAGCCGCCACCGTTCCTGACCCATGTTCCCCTACCTCTTAGGTGACCACGATGTTGCCGCCGTTGACGGCGGCCGCGATGTCAGCCGCAGTACCACCGCCATGCCCGTTGCCAATGACCCGCCCGCTACTTAGCGCACCGTTCGGGGAGCCGACAGGCGAGGCGGTGAAGATCGGGGACGTGATGCTGGACGTGTTGCCGATGATTGTCCAGTTGGAGATCACCGAACCTGACGGCATGAGCGCGTCGATCGCTAGCGCCCCGGCGCGCACCGAGTTGATCGTGTTGTTCGAGATCACCCACGATTGAGAGGTCATGTTTACCGCTGGGTTCCACCGGATACCGGCGATGGTCGGGTCCTCGAACGAGTTGTCGCTGATGCGGAAGTTGGTGGAGAACGACTTGCCCGACGTGTTCGTTCCCGTCACCTGCTGCGCCATCAGGACAGCGACGCCGCCCTCTTGGAAGTTGTTGCCGCGAATGTCGGTGTCGCCACCGGCCACCCACTTGATCTGCGCGCCACCAACCCCCGCGTACTGCCCATCCTTCGAGTAGGTGCGGCAATCCAGAACATGCCAGTCGCCCAGGTCGGTGTCCGCCGAGTCCAGAAGGAACCCGTCAGCGACAGGAGCGTTCGTCCACACCCGTCGAAAGTGCGCGCCCCAACCGGACACCGTATGAGCGCAGTTGTAGAAGCCCCACAGCTCCAAGTCGTCGTACTCGGCCTTGATGTGCGCGTTCACGCCCAGGTCGTCCTGCCGGATTCCCGCACCCGCCGTGGGGAAGGCGTAGCCGGCCATCCCCGCGAACCACGCATACACCGCAAAGTTGTGGGCAGCGAGTTGCCGAACCTTGACGCGAGCCCCACCGACGCGGAAGAGGTTGTTTGTCAGCGACGGCACCACCAGCCGCGAATACGACGGGTGCAGGCCCTCCACGATCAGGCCAGGGGTGGTCAGCACATGCCCACCCTCGGTGAGATACCACAGGTCACCGGGCGGAAAGACAATCGCCTGTCCGGTGGTGGCCGAGGCGATGAGGGCGTTGATCGCGGCGGTGTTGTCCGTGCCGTACACGGCATTGATGCCGGTGAACGCGCCGGGCGTGGAATCGAGCGTGGCCTGCGTGCCAGACGATACCGCCGTGATGGTGCGCTTGATGACCGAGGACGGCCCGTGCAGCCACACCGTCTTGCCGACATGGGTGCTGTCGAAGTACGGGGCTGAGAAGCCACCCGACGAGGCGGTAGCCGTCATGGTCGTGCCGGAGATGGTGACCGTAGCCTGGCGACCGTCCCGCACCACACCGTTCGCCGTGGCAACCAGAACCGCGCCGCCAATAAGTGACGCGCCACCCGGACCAATCGCATCCGCATACGCCTTCGTCACAGCGTCCGCACCCGACGTGGGCGTAGCCAGCCCCGTAATGCGCTGACCATTCAACCCAACAGGGGCCGTCGGCGCGGCAAGCTGATCCAGCCGGTTCGTGCGCACCGCAGCGTTGAAATCGCTGATCGTGGAAGCCGTCTGCGAACCCGTGTGATTCACACGCTGCACCGCGGCGGCCTGCGCCGAGGCAGCCGAACCCGCAGGGTCATACACCCCGGCATGCGCGTGGGACGTGTCAGACTTGCCCGCCAGAGTCGTGCCAAGGTTGGTGATGTCGCCCTGCGCGTGAGTGTGAGACACCGCCGCCTTAGACGGCAGCGCATCCTCCACAGCCTCCAACCCGACCTCAATGGAGTTCACCACAGTGGTGATCGCCTGAGCCCCGGTATCCGCCGAGTTGCCGTTAGAAAGACGCTGGTAGGCCATCAGGTCACGCCCACTCAACCACGACAGTCAGATCAGAACCGGCAACCGTGGAACCGATCTGATCCACGTCAACCGTCAGATACTCACCATCGGCCCACGTCGTGACCGTCATGCCGGTCGTCTTGTTCGTGTTCCCTGAAATGGCAATCGTTGGACGGTTCGCCTGGGTGCCGAAGATCGTGGTGCCGCCCTTGTTCACGTCCACGATGAGCGTTGCGCCAGTGGGGGCGGTGCCCGCCGAAGCACGCACCGCCCGGATCGTGCGAGTACGTCCCGAATCGTTGTACACGCGGAACGCACCGGTGCGCACAGTCACCGCACCCGAAATACCGAAAACAGCCTGACCGCCGTCCTGCGTGTCCGTGTAACCCTTCGTCGCCGCATCACCCGAAGCAGTAGGCGTCGCCAGGCCAGTGATCTTCTGAGAGTTCAACGCCACCGAAGCCGTCGGCACCGCCAGTTCGTCAAGGCGGATCGCGTCCGAACCACCCGACTTGTGCGACGTTGCGTGCGCCGTCGGCGTGCGCGCATCCGTAAACCGGGCATCGTTGCCCTGCGCGATCGTCCCCGCCGTCGTACCGAACGCGGGCAGCCCGTGCTTGTGATCCGACCGCGATGCCGTAGCCGCCACACCCGGAGACTGGGAATCCCCCACAGCCTGCGTCGAAGCCGAACCCCCATACGACACGCCCGCAGCAGCGGCAGCATCCACATACGTCTTGTTCGCCGCATCCCCACCCGCGACCGGAGCCGGCACCGCAGGCGGTGAGGTGAACGTCTTGACCCCCGCCACCGTCTGATCCGTGGACAGCTTCACCACAGCGTTGTCGTCAGCCTTCGCAGCGACCGACGCCGTGGAAGCCTTCCCCGACACGTTCGTTTCAATGTCCGCGAGGCGTGCCGCCACCGTGGCGAACGCCGCAGACGGGGACGTGCCAAGTTCGGCAGCGATAGCCTCAATCTCGTCGCTGATCCGGCCAACCACCACCGTCGCATCGGTGGACGAACCATCATCGCCAGGGTCGCCGTGCGCAGGCCGCGTCAGCGACGGAATAGAACCGGGGTACGAAGCCATCGGCCTACACGCCTTCCATAAGAGATACTTGTTGACTAATGCCGGCTAGTCACCCCCACCCCCCGCCGGAGTAGTGGCGGGGGGTGAGAGTCACCATCCAACAGACGAATCAGATGGAGGTGCCCGTCTCCACGCGGTACAGCGCTTCCTCGCGGAAACGCGCCCAACCGATCAGGGCCTTCCAGCCGATCGGGCGGAAACGCATCAGCTTGTCGGTCACCGGGCCGATCACGACCTGCGGCTCGTACCCGACAGCCTCAGCAAGAGCCTGCTGGCCCATGATGATCGTGCGGTGATCCTTCGCGGACGCCGCACCATCAGTCGCCACATAGGTGCGGGGCGACTCGATGAAGAACGCACCCTCGTACACGCCGAGGACACCGTTCCAAATGTCCGACGCGCCGGAGTACTCGTGCGGCGACCGCCACGCGGCGTTGCCCGACTCCTTGCGGAGATCGTGCGAAACGTCCGGGTGGATGTAGCAGCCGTACAGGCCGTTCACCAGCGGAAGGGCGTTGTTGCCGCGCAGCTTCGCCACCGTGTAGCGGACGTGCGCCGACGAGAACGTGTCAGCCGAGGTGAGCGTGGTGCCGTTACCCGAGGTGCGGACAGCGCCCGCCGTCGAGAAGATGGCGTTCGAGCCCTGGCGGAGAACGTCACGCACAATCTGGTCAAGCGAGTCGGCCAGGTTGTAGGCAACGATGTTGGCAACAGCCGGGTCCACATCCGACAGGGACGTGAACTGAAGCTTGGCCGTCGGGATGACAGCGTTGCCGTACTCGTTGAGGGTCACGTCCACGTACGACGTGTTCGACAGGGCCACGCTGTCCGGGTCCACGTTCTCGGTGAGAGCCGTGGTCGCGGCAGCGAGGTCAACGTACTTCTGGAACCGCACCGTCGAACCAGGGTTCGACAGGTCCGCCGGCCGCTTCGTCGCTGCCTGCCGGAACATCGGCTGGGAGCGCAGAGCGAACTCAACGTACTTGTCGTACGCGGTGGCAATCAGGTTAGTGATGCCAGTCTGGTTCGAGATGGTGGCGGTACCGGTAAAGGTGTTAGGCACCGGTAGTCACAACCTTTCTCAGAGATGAAGTGATGGTTTGGTGCAACAGGTCAGCGGCCGTAGATGAGGCGGTCCAGTTCCTCCGGGGAGGAAGCGTTCTGGATCGCCGCAAGGGCCTGCGCCTCCGACGTGGCAGGCATCCCACCCGTCGAAGCAGCATTGATCTGCTGCATGGCAGCGACATGCTCCGCCGCCATCCCCACCGTCGGAGGCGTGACGGTGCCGGCCAGGAGGTCACCAGGCTGCACCGTGTCGGTGTCCTGGGAGCTGCTGGGCTGCGGCAGGTTGAACAGGTCCCGGTTCTCAGTGAGCCAGGACTGAACACCGTCAGCGTCCGAAACGTCCGAGGGGATGAACTTGGCGATCGCAGGGTTCGCGCCAATGTTTGTGAGAGCGTCCTTCACCGACCGGTCCCGCTGCGCCTTAGACAGCTCCGCAAGTTGAGCCGCCATCTGCTCGTTCTGCTTCTGAGCCTTCTTCAACGCATCGCGCAGAGCCTTCGGACCTTCGCCCTGGTCACCCAGGTCGTTGTCATCGAAGTCGTCCCACTGGTTGTTGCTCATCGCAACATCTCCCTTTCTGGTTGGTTGGTTCGCTGCCCAACCCGCCCCCCAGGGGGAGGGGGAGGGTGCTGCAACTCCCGGGCTTGGTTACGCACACCGGGGCCGGTCGGTCCGGTGTGGGTCTATGGGCGGCGGTTGCGCCGCATCACACACGCTGCTAGCGTGTTTCGTAAGCCCCGGGGGGTGGTGGAGGGGAAGCCACCTACCCTCGGGGTTCAATCTGTGGAGGCGCCCGGAATCGAACCGGGGTCCAACCCGGAGCCGCATGCGGCCCTACCGGATTGTCGAAACCCTCCGCCCCCGTTACAGGGCCGTGTTGTCCCGCGACAGGCTGCCCCTGCGGGCACCGGACGAACCGGAGAACTCGGCCCGCTCACGCGACGCCAGACGCTTACGCGTCGCAGACGCCTCCTGGCTGGACTCCGCGCCGAACGTTTCAGCCTCAGCCGCCCGAAGGTCGTACCGGCCCTCCGTCGCCCCATACAGGTCCGACAGGCGGGAAGCGTCCGGCATCAACTGCCCAATCTGCTGATACCCCTGGTTCGCCTGCTCCGCAGACACCCCCAGGTCCGCCAGACGGCGGGCCGCATCCTGGCCCACGTTGAACCCGGCACGCGACGCAGCGCCACCAATGTCCGCCGCAGCAAGCTGCTTCTCCAACACCGGCATCGCACGCTTCTCGTCCAGAAAATAGGCGGCCAGTTCGTTCACACCCACCCCGTAGTAGTCGTACAGGGCCTTGCGGGTTTCCTCCGGGGCGTCGAACACGGCACGCTTCGCCGCAGCGACACGCTGCTGCACCTCGTTCGCGGACACATCCCCAGCGATCCAGTTGCGGAAATCGTCCGTCGAGTCGTAGAACCCGGTGGGCATTCCGGCGGCGCGCAACGTTTGCGCGTACTGCCGTTCCATAGCGATGTACTCGGCGGGGGACAGGGTGGACAGGCCGGCCTTCGCGCGGTCCTCGTTCGCCGCGAACCGCTGCTTGTACTCCTTCGTGTCCCTCAGCATGATGTTGATGGTGTCCGCCCCGTACCCCTGGCGGATGTAGTCAGCGATCACCGGCACCAGCGACGACAGGCCGTAGTCGTCAAACACGGCCTTCAACGCAACAAACGCGTCACGCCGCTCACCGCTCATGAAGTCGGCGTACGTCAACTGCGGGGGCTTCAACCCCTCAGCGGCGTTCGCCTTCGCATATGCGGCCTCACCCTGGGTCACTTTGCCGTCGAGGGCGAAAAAGTCCATCCACTCTTGCTGCAAGTTCTCAGCCACGACTCACCCCTGGAAACCGAACGAATCAAGAACCTGCTTCACCGTGCTCATCGTCTGCTCCCGGGCGTTGTTCGTCTGAGCCCAACGCGGGTCCTTACGCAGATCGTTCTCAAACTGCCACAGCGACTTAGACGTAGCCTCACCCGTCTTGGGGTCACGGGCACCGGACAGGGCCGAGCGGATGGTCGGGTCGAACAGGTCGATGTCCTGCGGGTTCAACTCCAACAGTTGCCCCATCGACTGGACGTAGGGTGAGGCAACGTCCGCAACGTTCGCGCCGGCCATGATCTGCTCACGGAACACCGGGAACGCTGATGCGGCAACCTTACGAATGTCCATCGCATAGTCGTCCACCGTGCGGGTGCCGGTGCCGATGGCGCGCACCGCATCCTGATACCAGGCATCCGAGTAGCGCACACCATTCGCATACGCTGTTGCCCGAAGGTTCTGCAAGTTCTCCGCAGCCTGACCCCGGGCGACACCCTTGGACACGCTGATGTACTGGCCGAGGGCGCGGCGCATCTGGTTCTCATCCCACCCGAACCGGTACGCCTGATCGGCCAACTTGCCCAGGTTGGCGGTGTTGATCGACGCACCCATTTCGGTTGCGATGGTGCGCATGGAGTCGTGAATCTGCCCCAACTGGGCGCGGAACGTCTTAGGGTCGGTGAGGCGCAGCGCCTCAGTCTGCCGCCACCGCTCACTGTTGTTGCGGAACCAGTTAGTTGAACGCAGCTTCGCGGCGAACCGGTCCGGTGACCACTGCCCCGCAACGGCCTGCTGGAACAGGCGGCGCAACTCTGCGTTCGAGTTCAAGATCGCTGACGCGTAGCCGTACTGTTCGGCCAGTTCCTCCGACGACAGGCGGTCCTGCTGCGGGGTAGCCATCAGTTACCCACCGGGGAGGACAGGGCACGCATCATGGCCTCCACATACGTTGTCGCCACCTGATACTCGGCCCAGTCGTTCGCGGAGCGGGCGTAGTCGATGCTGTACTGCGCGCGGTCCATGCCACCGGTAGTGGTGGACGACGACGTGACCGTGCGGTTCGGGGTCTGCTGATCCACCGCGACCCCATCCTCGTACGTCGTGGACGTGACACCCCTCTCCGTGGAGCGGGTCACCTGCTGCTCAGGGTTGGCGCGTTCCTCCGAGTTCAGGGCCGCACGGAACGCAGCCAGTTCGGCAGACGTGGGGGCGCGGCCAAGTTCCTTCTCAGCGGCGGCCATCAGGAACGCCCGCGCCTCCTGCACCGACGACAGATCGACGTTGCGCTGGGTGTTCGTTTCGGACCGGGAGTAGGACTTGGAGTAGGTGCCGTTGCGCCGACCGCCCATAGAGCCGTCCGTGGCCTTCATCAACCCGATCGCTTCCATAGGGTTGATGTACGTGCCGTTCGCCGCAGCCTGCGCCGCGAAACTCACCGCCGAGTTCCACGCCTGGAACACGTCCTGCGGGGACTTCACGTTCAGCCCGGCCTGCTCCATCGCATACCGCACGCCGTTGAAGTTGTCGGGGTTGTTCCGGTACTGGTCCCAAAGCCACTGGTTCGCCTGATCGACAGTGACCATCGGCCGGCCCGCGACGGCGCCGCCACCGTTCGGTGCGCCCAGCGCGGCAGCGATGTTGGTCTGGTTCTGCTTCCCGGGCTTGCCGTACCCGTTCGGCCCCCAATAGAGCTGCGGAGCATCCTGCGCACCGCCCGCCTTGTCCCTGGCGGCAGCAGCGTTGGCATCAAACTGGTCAGCCACCGGTCGTCACCTCATCCTCCGCACGACCGAACTCCCCATCAAGGAACTGGTAGTACACCTGCTGAAACCGCGTGTCCTGCCCGAGCAACCCGTTCACGTACGCGAACCACTCCTGCCGCAGCACGTCCCTGCCGCCGGAGCGGAGCGACGCAGCCGACGAACCGTCAGCCGCAAGCGTTTCCAACAGGCCCTTACGGGACGCAAGGTACTGGTCAAGCACCGTGGCCGTGCCAGGGTTCTCCCGCCGCCAACGATCCAACCCGGCGATCTTCGACAAACCGGTGACGTTCCGTTCCCAGCGGGCATCGTCACGCTGCCCGTACTCGCGCGCCCACTCCGGGTACTTAGACTTCAACCCCTCAACGTAGGTGCGCCACGCTTCCTTCAACGTTGGGGCCTGGTTCAGATTGGTGAACCCGTTGGCGTCCATCGCTTGACGCATCGCGTTACGTTGCGCGATGTACTCCGCCCAACCGCGCTGCACCTCAACCGCATCCACACCCGACTTGCCACCCTGCGGGCCACGGAACTCCAACGGAGTCCCGCCCTCATCCTTAGCCGTCGGACCCACCTGCTGCCCATACTGCCAGTTATAGACAGGGCTGCTAAACGAGTACGACCCGTCAGGGTTGTTCACCAGGATGCCAACGAGCGCCGGGTTCTGGTTCGCCACCGTGTCCAGCACGTTCCCACCGTCAGCGTTCTGGTAGTAGCGGATACGCCCGTACACCTTCTTGTCCGCGGCGGCACGCGTGTCGTTCTGCGACACCGAAAACGTGTAGTCGAACCAGTCCGGGTAGTCCCGCAGGAACCGCTCAGACGGGGTGAGCCCATCCACGATGCCCTGCTGGTTGTACTCGTTCGACTTGGCGATGTAGAACTGCACCTCCGGGTCGGCGGTGCGCGACGACATCGGCAGGGTGCCAGCACCGAGGATGCGGAACATGAAATACCCGTTCACGCGATCCTCGACACGCTGCGCCACCGCAGGGTCGTTAGCGAGCTGCGAACGGGGAATGCCCTGCAACTCTGCCTGCCGGTACTCGTACGCCCACATTTCGCCCGTGACCTGTGCCCGGAGCCGGCCGTCCTTGTCGTTTGACTCAAACCACAGGCGGAACGCCGTCGGAAGCGCGTCACGGATCGGGTTGCCGGATGCCTGCGGCTCAGTCACATCACCCGCACGCGGAGACACCAGACCAGCGGCAGCGTTCCAGAACGGACTATCGGGGTTCGCGTTCACATTTATGTTCACCGGAACTGAAATGAACGGACCAAACCCTGGTGCCCAAAACGGGTCCGACTGGATCGCCACGTTGAACGACGACAGCGACGGCATCAACGCATACCCGGGCGGAAGGTTCAACTTCTCCTTCACCGCACCCGGCAGTGGGATCAGCACCCGCCACTTAGACGACAGCGGAATCGCCGGCGTGTCCGACGGAACCTGCACACCGTTCTCGTCATACACGATGCCCGCACGCACCGGTGCGTTCCACAACTGGTTCATCCGCTGCACCGTCTGCGGGTTCTTACGGATGATGCGACCCCACGTCACGATCGTGTTGTTCGTTGCGGCGATGAACGGCGACAGCAACCGGGTCGCTTCGGCAACGTTCGAGTACCGGTCGATCGTGTACAGCGTTTGCTTCAAATCGCGCAGAGCGGCCTTGGATGCCATGCGTTCCATGCCGGTGACAATCTCCGGCGTCAACTCCACACCCTGCTCCAACGCGCGGGCCTTGTACGCTTCGGCGTACTTCGTGTACGAGCGGGCCACGAACGGGTGCCGCAGGAGTGTCGTTTCGGGAACGGACCCGATCCACTTGAACACCCACGAGCGGGCCTTGGATGCCTTCTCCGCGATGGCACCGGAGTCGCTGGTCAGGTTGATGATGTTCTGCCCCAGCACCGGGCCAATCGCATCAGCGTCAAGCAACTCCTGGTACTCCTGCCGCGACAGGCCACCCTCGGAAAGCAACCTCTGGCGCAGCCCCGTCGCGCCCTGCGGCAGAGCAACCGTCGCCGCACCATCCATGCCGGCAGGAACCACCCGGCCAATCTCATCCGGCACAAGCTGGTTCACATACGAGTTCAACGCCGTCACACGCGCATCAACCTCAGCACGGCTCCGCAACCCATACTCGACACGCAGGCCGCGCTGCTCCGGCAACTTCAACCACGCCGCAACAGCCGCCGGGTCGCCAGACTCCATCAGCATCCGTGCCAGCGGATCATTCAGCAAGTGCTGATTCACAATCCGCGTGTACGCATCCCAATACACCTCGGCCTCAACCGGGTCCACCAGTCGGCCCGCGTCATCCAGCGCCGGGGGTGACACGTCAGCCCACCCAGCGCCCGACGTGTCCGCGCCCGTTTCGATACGGCGCTGCATGTCCGTCGTCGGACGACGACCACCCGTCGTGATGAACGACTGCTCCACCGTCCCAGCGGCATCAGCCTCGTCCGCGAGCTGCGCACCCCTGCGCCCGTCGAACGCGCCCTCAAACCCGTCAGGCCCGTCACCACGGCCCATCTGCGCCTTCGGTGCGCGGTCGGCGGCACCGAGTGCCGGGGAATCCACACCCTGCCAGCGGGCACCGATACGGCGCACACCCTGCACACGGTTGGTGACCCAGTGGCCGGTCGCGTCCCAAAATCCGTCGCGCAGCATGGGCCACAGTTCACCGATCGCCCCGAGGCGTGCCCCACCTTCGGCCACGTTGCGGATCGTGTACCCGCCGCGCATGAGTACAAACGGCTTCCAGAACGTGTCCTGCGCCCAGTTCAACGAGTTCACAACCTCGTCAACCAGGGCCATCTGGTCGCTAACCGCCGTGCGCACCCCGCCCCGCACCTGCTGCACCACAGGCAGACGCGGCAGCGTGTCCCGCAGCACGTCAAGATCGATCAGTGGAACACCGTCGCGCAACTGGGACAGCATTTGCGCATCGTGGACGATCGTCCCATCCGGGGCCTTCAAGTAGCCGTTCCGCATCGCCTCATCCGCACCGTCATCAACGATGCCGATAAGGCGAGCCGTAATCAGGTCCGCGGCCTCACCAGAAACGCCTGACGCCTCCACGGTGTTACGGACAGCGTTATAGCGAATCTCCTTCGCCACCGCCACACGTTCCTCGCGCGTGGTGGCCTGCCCCCAGCGGTTCAGCAAATCCTCACGCGCACCCGGCGTCAGGTTCTTAGCCTGATACAGATAGGACTGGATTTCGGTGTAGGCGTCGGTAGTGATGCCGGCGGTGGGGATCGCACCCATCGGGCGGGTCTGCGCGGCCCACGCAACCACCTTGATCGGACGGCCACCAGGCACCGGCTCAAACGTGCGCATGTCCAGATCGCCCGCACGCACAGCGCCGCGCCCTCGGTACGCCTCCAACGTGGCGGACCGTGACCACGTGTCGCGGCCAACAAACACGTTCTGCACGCCGTCCTCGCCACCACGACCAACCGCAGCACGCAGATACTTGTCCCGCTGCAACGCCCACTCGTAGTAACCGTCCGGCACGGCCTCCGGCCAAACGCCGCCGTTATCCACCGTGTCCAGATAATCCGCCATCCCCACGGACTGTTCCCGCAACGACTGGCGCGCAGCATCATCACCCAGGCCCGCCCGCACCACCAGGCGAATGTCATCCGCAGCCGACGACGACCCCATCGGAATCGTGTCAGCGACCGGCGTCAACGGGTTCTGGCCCCGGCTCGTCTTAGCCAGCCAAATCACCCGACCCGCCGTGTCAGGGTCGGACGAGTTCTTTACCAGCGGGTCGTTCATCACCTGCGCCAGCGTCCGATACCCGTCCAGACGCTCAACCACCGCATTAGCCGCGGTAGCCTGATCGGCCATTTCGGCGGCCAGCTTCGGTGCCCTCGCAGCCGTCGCCGGCCTGGTGCCGATCGCCTTCGTCGCAGCCGACGCGCCCTTACCCGCGATCACGGTGGGGTCTAGGAAGAAGTTGAACGCAAAGTCCGAACCACCCGAAACAAGATTCGCGGCCTCGTTGCCCTCAAACCTCTGCCCCGTGGTGCGGTTCTCAACCCACCGGTTCACCTGAGCGCGGGGCGAGTTCTCCCCCTGGTCGCCCATCTTCCCCAGCAGACCATCGTTGAACCCGGCAACGATCGCCTGCCCCGGCGACGCATACTCCGAGGCGTTCCACGCGGCACGCACGTCCGCCGAAGCGCCCGTAGCGTCCTTGTTATCGACCAGGAACAGGCTTGTCGTCAGTGGGCGGGACACCCCATACGTCCACGCCGTGCGCGCGGCCTCACCAAACTTCACCGCCGGATTCACACCAGCATCCGGGTACGCAATCGTCTGCGGCCCCGCCGTAGCAAGACCCTGCACCGGCCGGGGTGCGTTCGCCGCCTGCGCACGCGCAGCGGCCTGATCGTCACGCACCGCACCCGTCGGATCGTTCAACGCCGACAGACCGGAACCGACACCCGAGAACGCCATACCCGCGTACCGCTGCAAGTCCAGCAGCGCACCACCGGCAGCGTTAGGGTTCCAATCGAACCCGAACCCCTGCGCCTTGATCTTGTCCCACAGGCCCATCAGTCAGACCCCAGCATCGACGCCAGGTGCAGGTGCTCATCATCCGACATCGGCATCTGCGCCAAATCCCATGCGACAGCCACGCTCGGCAGCCCAACGGCCTCCGTGTACAGAGCGAACCTGTCGAAAAAGTCCACGAGACTCAGCCAAGCCCCTTCAAGTAGTTCACAATGTTCCGCAGCGTTTCCGACGAATCCGCCGCCTGCGCCCTGCGCTCCATCATCGGCAGATACGGCAGCAGATTCCGCGCCTCATCCAATGCCTGCGTCTGCGGATCGGCAGGCCCCGGGCCGGGGCCGAACGGGGCGCCCGCCGTGATCGGCTCATCAGGGTTCTGCGTCGGCGCACCCATCGGAACCACCCCCTGCCCCGCAGGGGCGGGCACAGGCCCACCCGCGGCCGGGGCAGGGGTGGCAGCCATCTGAGCGCCCTGCTGAATCTGCCGCATGTCCGTCGCATCCCCATACGACTGTGCGGGCATTTCCCGCACAGCCTGACCAGGGCCACCATCGGTGCGCTGCGACATCGCCCCAGGGCCGGAAACCGGCGCAGGGTTCGAGGGAGCCTGATAGCCGCCCTTACCCGCCATTACCGTCCTCCAACACTGGGAGTGTTTCCAGTTCGATACTGGTCTGCTCGTGGAACATCACACGCGACGCGGCACGATTCGACGCACCCACCAGGGTGAACGTCACATCATCGAAAAAGTCACCCGCCGCATCCGCAACCCCGGAACAGAACTTGGCCGCCGCGACAGCGATGGCCCACCCGTTGAACGGGAACTCCGGGTACACGGTTTCCGTTTCAATCTCGTAGCCGTCCTCGTCCTCATCCATGACGGGCTACCAGAGATCAGCCGAGGCGCTTACGGTTCGGCTGCACAGCCGGCTTCACCCGGTTTGCCAGGGCGTTGTACCACTTCGCCTTCGACGCGGCGTCGGCGCGGGGAGTGCTCGGGTCCTGCACCGCGCGCACCGCGCGCTCCATCGCGTTGCCACGGTCAGGGTGCTTGGAGTAGTTGATACCCACGATCCGCCCCATTCTCAGCGCGCGGCGCGCTTGTCGTTGTTGCCGGTTCCGCCGGGCTGCTCGCCCCACTTGACCTCAGCACCCTGCGAACCGGTGTCCGTCGGGGTGCCGGCCTTGATGTTCTCGAACACGTTGACGGGGGCCGCCGTGCCCTGCCCACCGTTGCTCTTGACAGTCGCCATCCCTGGCTACCTTCCTACTCGTGAACAGGTCACGCCGGGATTCGGCGCACCACATTGGCCGACAGGTTCGGCCGACCAGAACTCGTGATCCCCGCAAGGAGCTGCTGCAACGACGGCCGCCCACCCGGGGCCATACCCGCCTGGCCCGGTGCCACACCAACGGGTAGGCCGGATTCCTGCATCCCCGGCGGGGAACCGGCGGGTGCCCCCGCCCCCGCCGCCTGGTCGGCCGCGACTCCCTCGGGTGTCTGCGGAACACCGCCGGCAGCGGCAGGCGGGGGTGCTTCGGGGGCGAACGCGTCAGCGATCGCCTTCTCAATCGGGGTGCCCTTCTTACGGGCATCGATCACGTCCGCGAGGCGGGTGACGATCTGTGTGGGGTCCTGGCCCTGCGCCGCCAGCGCCGGGAGTGCCTGCACGTATGCGGCGATCGACTGGAACCCCGCTTCACGCAGCCGCTCCACGTCAATCTGATCTTCCTCAGCCTTCACGTTCATCGCGTTCGGAAGGTTCCGGCGAACAAACGACTTAGACACAAGGTCGGCGCCGAGGGCTTGCAGCGACCAAATCAGTGCCCGGTTCGGGTCCAGACCGGCCATCAGACCATAGGTGACCTCGCACCCGGTTTCGGTACCGATGTCGCGGCCCGGAACGTAGGTGATCGTGACAGGGTTGCCGCCCGTGTTCGCGGTGATCGTCTTACGATCCTCACCGAACAGCAGCACGTCCAGCTCGAAACACAGGCCGATCACCTCGGACAGCGTGTCCGAAAGAATGTCCTGCGCCGTCTTGATCTGCGTATCAAACCCACCCATCAAAGCCTGCACACCGCGGCCGGTGACAATGCTCGCGTCAATGTTGCCGGAGCGCCCCTCCGGGTAGCGGGCACCCACCCGCATTTCCTGCTCCAACGTTTGCGCCTCAGCAAACGCCGACGACGGCATTTCAATCCCCGCACGGCGAACGCCCTGCGGCTCACGCGTACGAATCACGCTATCGCCACCCAGGGCAATCGTTTCCACATCCTGCGGCACCACCAGCGGTGCTTCCACAGCCTTCTGCGCTGCTTCCAGTTGCAGCAGAGCAAACTTTGCCCGCGCAATCTGCACCCACAGCACGTCATCGAACTGGCCCCGGTGGTCACCATCGAACGACGGCTTCACCGCCACCACCACAGGGCACTTACCCAGCGGGTTCGGCGCCGAACGCAGAATGAGATTGCTGCGCTCCGGCACGAACAGAATCTCGCGCTCCGCATCCACCCAGCGCACAATCTCCAACATCGTGTCCGCCGGGGCCTGAGCCGGCGAACCACCCTGCCAACCCTTCGGCCGCAACTTGTCCGCATACTCGGGGAACAGGGCGCACAGCTCCGAAACAGGCTTCAACATGCGGCGGGCGAACGCCGTACACTCGCCCCACCGGTTGAACTCCGGGTACGACCCCATCGGGTCCTCAACCGTGATATGCGGGCGCCGGCCATCCCAATCCGGTTCCACCCGGAACGGCAGAAACCCGTACGTCACGTACTGGTCCGTCCCCGGGTACATTTGCCGCTGCAACTTCGACTGAGACACGTAATGGTTAGCGATCAGGGTGCGCTTATCGGCACGGGTGCGCTTCCCATCCTCCACCAGCGTTCCCTGCGAACAGGAGAACGTGGGCAGGGGTGCCATCACTTCGGACAGGTCCCGGGCCACCGTGTCGATAAAGTTCGCCACGATCGGCTTAGGCCAATCCGTCGGGAACAGGCCAGGGAACGCGTCATCCACATCACCCGAGCGGACCGACGCAACCTTGCTCATGCGGGCGTCGCGGCGCGCAAACCGCGCCTTCAACACATCGAAACGCCGACGCACCGACGCGTCCGCGTACTCCGCGACACCCAGCTCCGGCATCAGATGTTCACCACATTCCTGCTATCGCGCCATTCCGACAGGTTGACCACCATGCGGCGCTCCATGTCACGAGGGGAAGCAAACGGATTCCTGGTGAACCAGTCCGTTGCCGTAACCGAGCCGATCACCTTCCGGGCGGCCGTTTCGCAGAACCACAGCGCCATCACAAGGTCCGTCTTGTTCTTCGTCTTAGGCTGCCAAGAAACCAGTTGCTCAACCAGTTCCTTCATCCCCGGCTTACCCTCAACCCTGGGCAGTTCGATCACGTTGTCACCCTTATGCCGGGGTGAGCGGGTCTTGTCCTCCGCGTACGACACCGACCCGAACAAGGTGGCTAGCGACTGGACACCGAAATCGTCATCCCACTTGTTGATCCGCGACGTGTAATGCGGGGTGATCTTGGAGCCCCTGACGCGCGCGTACTCGTTCAACACCTCATCGTGAACGACGTACAACTGGAACGCATTGGACTCCACCACCCACTCGGCGGGGCGGTACAGGTCGGTCCACGTCTTGAACAGGTCGTGAATCTTCCCCGGCGTCGCGCCCTCGAACCGGTGCGCGTCCAGCACATACCGCCTGCCGGCCTGCGGGTCGATCGCCATAGCAATCGCCGCCGTATCCCTGGCTGCCGCCAAGTCCATCCCACACACCACGTAGAAACCCTCCGGGCGCAGAGGGTGCCCGGCTGACCCGGCGGACAGCGGCCCCGCGGTGCGCATCCCATTCACCGAACCGCGCACAGCGATCGGATGAAAGATCGCATCCTCCGCAACATCCTGCTGCTGATACACCATCGACCAGATACGCGGCGTCACCGAATCCCGAACGTTCGCCAGGTGAGGGCCATCCCAACGCCGATAGTCACCGTTCTCATCCGGCGTTTCGTCCTCCGAGCCCTCAAACGGAACACTGGCCTTCGGCCACAGCGTTTCCCAGTTCTCCGGCTCCCCATCCCCATACGACAACACAGCCGGCTGAGAGAAATACGTCCACGGCGACTTCCCCGACACGTAGTGATCCGGGTTGCGGAGCTGCTGGTACAGGTCGATCGGCGCGACCCGCGTCCCAATCACCAACAGTTTCCCACCCGGCCCCAGCCGCGAGGCGACCTCAATGTTCAACCACGTCATCTGCTTTTCCCACTCAGCAGAGTTCCCCAACACCACACAGTCATCCATGATGACCAAATCCGCGCGAGCCCCGTAAATCTGCCCCCCAATACCGAGGGCCTGCACCGTCGGGTCCTTCTCCCCCGAATCCCGAACCTCACCACCCACATAAATCTGGCTCGCGGTCCACTGATCCGCCGTCTGCTTCCACCCATCCGGCGGACCAAACGCAAGCTGAAAATCCAGGTACTTCGGATGCGTCATCCGCGACTTGATCGCATACAAGAACTGCTGCGCCATCTTCTGCGTCTTAGACACAATGATGATCCGAATGTTCGGATCACGCGCCACCCGATACGTCACATAATCCACCGTGACCGTCATCGACTTCGCATGGTTCGGCGGAGTATTGATCAACAGCCGATTACCCTGCCCGGCCTCATACTGGATCGCCGGATGGTAAACCTCCGGCACCCTACCTTCCAGCAGATCGATCCACGCCCGCTGATGCCGGTACGTCGGCAGGCCCAAGTACTTAGACCGGAAATCCTCAAACCCCGGAAACTCACCCTCCGGGCGAACCACCGAACCCTCATCCACCGCACGCTTCCGCGCATTCCGAACCCGATCAACCTCCGCCGCAAACCCCGGATCAGCCGACCGCCAGTTCTCATACGCCTTCCGCGTCCGACCCACAGCCTGACAAGCCGCCGGAATCGAATGACCCTGAGCCACCAACTCCAACACCTGACGCTTCGCCTGAGACACAGGCGGCAACCCGGCCTTCAAGCCCACAACACACCCCAAACCGGCCCGCGCGTAACAATCGCGCGGAGCGTTCACCGAGCAGCGGAATCATCAAGGACCCACCGAGCAACCAGCGGGGGGAAACCATGAGGCGCCGAAGGCGCCGAAGGAAGGGGGGCCTCAGAGGCTCCAAAAGCCTCATCGGCCTGGCCCCCGAAGCCACCAGGCGGAGGGGGCCAGGTTCCAGTAGAACTTCCACCTGGCCCAACCCCGAACCCCAAGAGAGGGGTTGGTGGTCGCGCTGTCGCTACGCTCCATCGCTCCTTTTCTAAGGAAAGGAGCTTCTACCTATATACGGGGGTTGTATCAGCATGACCTACAACCCCCTTTACCGAACATTCACCAAACCGTTACAAACAGAAAAGTGGCCCACCAGCAGCCCAGCCCCAGCCCCAGCCCAGCCCCCACACCACACACCACACAAAACACCAGGAAAATATTTACCAGTAGACAGTATGATGATGAAGCGCGCCGGGTTTATCATCCCGGGGTCGATCGTGGGCGCCCGCGGCCCGCCGGGGTTGGGGGGCAGGGGGCTCCGCGCGCAGACTATGGGCGTAGTCACCCGCCACGGGGGCCGGGGAGGGGCGGCCCGGCCGCCCGCCATGCGCATAAGTAGAGGGCTAGGGGCGCCGGCGCACGTCGATACCGGGCCAGCTCGACCCGTGCCGGCGTCAGCCGCCCCGGCCGGGGGCTTGTGCGATGGCACACTGCCTGGTGTCCGTTGTGTATGGTTGGTGGTGGTGTGTTGTCCGGTGTGGTGTGTTCTCGGTGTATGGGAATGGGCGGGCTATGGGTTGATTGGTGAACTTCTGTTCATCGTCCGAAGGTACTAGCCGAGATTCATCCGAACGGGGGGGGTGTGTTGGGTAACGTTGTGGGATGGTGGGCACGTTCTACTAGTGAGGGCCCGCATGGGGCGGGCCGGCGATCCTCGGGAGGGATCATCATGGGTAAGCGGTGGACGGATGCGGAGCGGGCGGAGGCTGTGGAGCGTTTGCGGGCCGTGTTTCCTGCGGGTTCTTCGGCGTGGACTGTGTTGCGGCACGTGTCCCGGTCGGGCATGTTGCGGGGTGTCTCCGTGGTCACGGTGGACGAGAAGGGCCGGCCGTGGGACGTGTCGTTTCTGGTGGCGCGTGCGCTTGACTATCCAATGATGGACGGATTGGGCCGCCGGTGCCTTCGGGTGGGCGGTGCGGGGATGGACATGGGTTTCCATGTTGTGTACGGGCTGTCCCGGGTGCTTCACGGTGATGGGTATGCGGTGGGGCAGGAGTGGCTGTGAGCGGGGCGGCGGTGTTTGATGCTGTGCTGGTTGTGGTGGTGCTGGTGGTGGTGCCTCTGCTGCTGGTGGTGGTGGTAGAGCTGCGGGATGGCCGGTGTCGTTCGTGCGGCCGGCGTGGCGGTTGTGGTGCGTCGTGCGGCCGGTGGCGGCCGGGGGGCGGTCCGGGCGGGTGGCACGTTTCCTAGTGTTCCGGTCCTCCACCCGCTGTGCGGGCGGGTGGGGGGCCGAAACGTTAGGACGGTCCTAGCGTGTTCGATCCTCGGGAGGGGTCATGGGTAAGGTCACGAACCTTTGGGGCAGTGTGCGGGAGGACGTGGGCGAGGGTTTCTGTCCCGGTTGTGAGCGGGAGGCGGAGGCCGGCCACTACGCGGGGTGCCCGGATCACGGCGTGTTGGCGCGTATCGATGCGGAGTTGACGGCGCGCGGGTGGACGGTGGCGCGTGGTATTGACCGTTTGTCGGCGCACTGCGGGCCGGCGTGGGTCACGGTGGAGCGGGTGGACGGCGGTTTGGCTGTGAACGCTCCGGGCGCGTGGGGGCGGTTCGTTTCGGACCCGGGTGCCGTGGTGGCGGTGGCGGAGCGTGGCGCTGTGCGTACGGCCCTGACCCGGTCCGGGTGGACGGTGGAGGACGGCACCGGCTGTCTGTTCGCTGACCGTGACGGTGGGCCTCTGGTCGCGGTGTACGTGGACGCGGGTGGGTTCGTGGTGACGTGCTGCGGGATGAGCCGTCAGGCCGTGGACGTGCGCGGGGCTGTCGATGCGGCGTGGCTGCTGACGGCTCTTGCGGACCGTTTCGACGCGTTGTGCGAGCCGCGCGCGTGAGCGGCCGGCACCGGCGCGACCCGTTCGCGGGCGTCCCTGTCGACTGGATTGCCGCCGCTGCGGTGGTGGAGCGTGAGGCGGGGGAGGACTGGTCGCGGCTGGCACGGGACCGGCGGCGCATGGTGCGGGAGGATGGCACGGTGAACGCCGGGTGCCGTGAGTATCGGGCTCTGTTCCCGGAGCTGCGGCAGAGGGTGGGCGCGGCGATTGTCGATATGGGGCACCGCTGCCAGGAGGATCGTTGGGTTGCGGTTGGTGAGATGGTGATGGCGCGGGGAACGCTGACACCGGCGCTGCGCGCCCTGGTGAACGATGCGATGATCACACCCGCGTTGATACGGGACCACGGGCTGACGGAGGAGGACGTGCGGGACGTGTCGTGGTGCGCCGATTTCGACTATGCCTGCCGGCATGGGGTGGAGATCACTGAGGCGGAGTGGGATACCCCGGCGGATATGTTCCTGACCGCGGTGGTGGGCCCGTTGGATGCGTTGTTGGAGGATGCGGTGTCGGATTTGACGGAGGCGCAGCGTGTCACGGAGTCGCACCGTTGGACGGGTGCTGGCCCGGTCCCGGTGGGGGCGCCTAGTGCGGCTGTGCGGCGTGCTGTGCGGGATGTGTTGGGAAGTGTGCCGGTTAGCCTTGACATGGTGCCGGCGTAGGCGTTAGATGATACGTGCCGTCATGGTGGCGGCCGTTCGATCCTCGGGAGGGTTCGATCATGGATGACAAGGTGACACTGTGGGAGGCGGAGGATGGCACGGTGCGGGTTCGGGCGATGTTCGACCCGGACCCGATGCCGCCGTACGACGACGGCAGCTCCCCGATCGTTGCGTTTCCGTACGACGGCCGGCCGGAACCGGGACAAGTGGAGGGCATCACGTCCTACCGCCTACCCGCCGATGCGCGGTGGGCGGCCACCTACTACGCGGACCGGCACGGTGCGTACGACGGGTCGGAGCTGTGGCTTCGCCACATGAGGCTGTGGCACGGTGCCACGTCGTCCGCTGTGTACGGCACGCGGTACGACTTGTACGTGACGTGCGACCCGGCCGACTGGCGGGAGAAGGTCGGCGCCCCGGAGGGTTCGGCCAGTGTCTACGAGTGGGCCGCGTACTGCGACGGTGACGTGGCGATGCTCACCCTGGAACGGCTCACGACGTGGACGGCCGGCGACGGGCGCACCCGCGACGAGTGGGAGGTCGAGGACGCGGTGGGCGGGTTCTACGGCATGACGGCCCCGGAGTTGCGCGCCGCGGCCGCCGATTACTTCGGCGCGTACGCTGAGATGGTTGCTGTTTGATGGCCCGGCATGAGGTGTGCGGATGCCGGCTGTACACGGCTGACTGCTGCGACCGGCCGATACCGGCCTGTGAGGCTGTGATCAAACATGAGGGGCCGCAAGATGAATGGTGGTCGGCTGTCTGCCGGGGTGGGCATGGCTGTGCTGCGGGGGAACCGGATTCGGCGTTCTGCGGTGCGTGCGCCCACGACGACGATGGACTGGACCCGATGACGTGCTGTTCGGAGGTGTGTCACTTGTGCGCGGGTGACCACCGGCACGAGGACTGTGGAACGGTGGTCACGGCATGACCGGCACAGTGACGTGGCGCATCACCACCTAGACCCCCTCCCAAGGGACACCAGCCCCCGCACCCGTTAGATGGTGCGGGGGCTGGTGCTGTCCCACCATGACACGGTACGGTCATCGCATGGACACCCTGCTAGGCATCGCACAAGTGGTCGCCACGTTCCTGCTCCTGCCGGCCATTGTCACGGTGCTAGTGCTGCTGTCCCTGGTGGACTGGCGCGAAGCGTTCCGAACCGGGCGGTTCACCGAAAAGGGCTACCGCCGGCGCGACTAGTCGATACCCGGGTACTGCCCGCCAAGCTCGCGCTGGATGGCACGGAGCGCACGACCATGACGCCGGGACACGGCCTGCTGTGTTGTCCCATACACGCGCGCCACATCGGACTGTGAACGCGGCACCGTATCCCTCTCCTTGTGGGTTTCCAATGGCACGGGACCATAAATCGCCACAAGGATCGCCTGATGCTCCGGTTCGATCGCCCGAACCGCCACTTGCAGATCGGCACACAGCGCCGCCAGATCGTTCCCCTCGGCAGGGTCGGCTTTGCCACGGCCCCGCGTATTGTCATCCGGTGTCACCACCAGCGACGTGTCACGGGACGGATCAAGCGCGACCGGCAGCAGAGCCTCAATCAACCCCGTGTCGTAGAAATACTCATCCTCGACACGGTAACCGGACTGGCGGGCCTTCTCCCGCCGGCAATACCGCTCCCCCGCACGCGACAACCGCTTACCAAGCCGCGACCACGACGCCCGCAGCACAGGCTTAGGCACCTCGCCCATGCCCTCCGGCGCCTCCGGTTCCAGTAGCCGCCACAGCGCCTCATGGTTGCGCAGGGCGTACACCCACAGCTCTTGGAGCACGTCGTCGTACTCCACCCACGTCCCATACCGGCGTGCCAACGTGGCAGCCACCGGGGGGAGGTGGTCACTGATACCGGCCACGTACTCCGGGTCGGCGTGCTCCACACCCAGCGTGTCCGCCCCCATCACCGCACACCCCTGGTGGTCGCACGACCCGGAAGCGCCTTGTTGCCACGGCACCAGCCACCACAGTCCTGACACTGAAACCTCTGATACGCGGACACCTTCGTACGCGCCACACCCCGGGCATGAAGCCTGGCCCCACCGCACTGCGGGCACCCATCAGGGCGGCCAGCGATCGCACCAACATGCGGGCCGTCCGGCACCCACCCCTTAGACCACAGGGCTTCCAAAACTGCTTCGCACAGGATCACGTCATGCTCGTTGTACTCGCGCATCAGCCGGCGTGACGGGCCGTGCCCGTCCAGTACCCGCAGCCACAGCCCGTGCCCCTCATGGGAAACCTTCTGCCCCAGCCCCAGGACGCGGGCAATGTGGTCGAGCCGGTTAGAGGCGAGGAAAAACCGGGAACGCACGGCACGCAGCGTGTCAATCGTCTGGAACGGTGCCGGCGGGCTCATGCCCGCCAGGAGGAACGCCGTGTTGAACTGCTTGACATCGAACGGCGCGTTGTGCGCCACCACAACGTCCGCATCCGACAGCAGCTTGTGCGCCCGTTCCAGCATCCCCGCCTGCCCGTGTTGCCACTCCGATGAGAAATGGACACGGGGCTTGCCGTACCACTTCGCCGCGAAACACAGGAGGCGCGAGGTTTCGAGCACTTGCGCGAGGCCAAAGTTCTGTTCCCGCAGACCCCACCCGGAGAGGGTGAGGGGCGCGGTTTCCACATCGATGACGAGCACGCGGGGTTCGGTCACGACCGATACCGGCCCTTCCGTTAGACGGTGAGGGTTCGCGGCGTTCGCTCACACACCATCCAACACACCCGCACCAAACTACGCAAGGGGGGATGCTGCCGCTTCCCGTGCAGCCCGCCGCATCGCCCGCAGCTCACGCTTCCGCGCCGCATCAGCCCCCGACGCGACACGCTTGATCCCCGCCCGCCGTTTCGCCTCCGCACTGCACGCCGCGCACCGCTTCTGCGACCAATCCCAATGCTCCGACCGCAGATGCAACCCCGCACCGCACATTTCCTTCCGTGCCCCGGTCACCAGCCGGCGCAACTGCTCCACCCGCAGACCGGCCCACACGCCATGCGTTTCACGATTGTCGATCGCGGCCCGCAAACATGCCTCACGGGACAGGCACCGGGTTTGGCAGAACCGGACCGCTTCGGTTTCCTGCTCGTAACTGTCCGGGTAGAACAGGTCCGGCTCGGGGTGGTTACGGCACGCCCACTCACTCAACATCCCAGGTTCCTTTCCATATCATCCAACACACGTAGCGCAAGCACCGCCTGCTGCGGCACCACGCCATTACCCAGTGCTTTCAACTGCTGGTTACGGGTCAGGCCGATCGCCGGGTCGGTGACGTGACCGGCGGGCAGGCCCATCAGCCACTCCACGAACGGCGGGCTCAGGCGGGGTCGTCCGTTCGCTCCCGGCTCGGTGGGGGCGGGGGCGGGTCGTCCGACGACGTGCTCCCAGCGGGCGATGGCGGGGGCGTACTGGCCCCAATCCGTGCCAGCGCGTTCCCTAGGTTCTGCGGCTGATCCAGCGGGCGCTCCCACACCGTCTGATTGCGTTCCTCGCCGTTCTGCGCTCGCGGCGTCGGCAGGAGGCTGACCGTCGTCCGCAGATCCATCCCACCGTCGCCGTGATGGCCCGCGCCGTTCGTATCCGACGTGCGCGGCGTCGGTAGCAACGATGAAGATCCGGGCGCGTCCGTGGGCAGCTCCGGCATCGGCAGCGCGAACAACTCCCCACCGCGCGTCATACCCGAGGCGGGAAAGGTCGTTGACAACAGTGTTGAGTGCGTATCGCTGAACAGGTCGAGTTGCGGGACCGTCCACTCGCCGTCCACAAGCCGGGCAATCAAAGTTGCCCCAGGCGGCGGGGGTGCGGCCTTCCGGCTCGGACCCTTCTTGTTCAACGACTTCAAGCGACGGTGTAGCCGCTGCGCCTCGTCCCACCCCTCGTCCGTCCAGCGCCGGTCGTCCCCCCGGTACTTCGGCTGCTGCTGGCGCAGCTCCTCGACCGCGAGCGCCACCTGCGCCTGCTCCCGCTTCAACATCAGGTGCGGAAGCACCCGTCGCAGGAACCTCGCAGCCTCCTGGCCGTGGAGGCGCCAGGTCACCACCGCGTCCCACTTCTCCGTCGCTGCGCGGCCCTCCGCGACGATGCCCCCGTACTCGTCCCGCATCGCCTCCAAGACGGCCCGCGCCTTCTCCGTCATCCCGAAGTCCACTCGTGGGCCGGCCGAACGCTTCCCCATCGTCAGAAGGACGCAGCCCTCCCCGTCCAACAGGCCAGCCGCATACGCATCGATCCTGGGGTTCATCGAACATTCCTCCTGAGCTGATTAGGCCGCGCACGTTTTCAAGAACGACAAGCGACGGGCGCAGCGCCCGGATCGCCTCAACGATGTAGGGCCACAGGTGACGCTCGTCCTTCACGCCACGACGTTTGCCCGCGTGGCTGAACGGCTGGCAGGGGAACCCGGCGGTGAGGATGTCGACGGGCTCGACCTCCCACCACTTTGCGGTCGTCAGGTCCCCCAGGTTCGGCACGTCGGGCCAGTGGTGGGCGAGGATGCGCGAGGGCGCGTCGTCGTACTCGCAGAACCAGGCGGGCGTGGCCCCGGTGCATGCCTCCACGGCGAGGTCGAGGCCGCCGTAGCCGGAGCAGAGGCTCCCAATGCGCAGTTGATTATTCAACATGGTCAGCTTCGGTGGTTTCGGTGTAGCCGGCGGAACCGCCACACCGGCCAGCGTGTGTCTCCGTGGGCGGTGGCCTCGTAGTAGGCGCGGCAGCATCGCTCGCACTCGGGGAGCAACGTGTCGGGGTTGACGTGCGGCATCGGCGGGAGGGTCACGCCTCACCGTCCGGCTCTGCGTCGAGGATGCCGAAAACGGCGCAGGCACACCCGTCCCCGGTCCAGAAGTCGCAGAGCTCCTGCCCGCACCTGCTCACGCCTCACCGTCCAGGGCGGCGCGTATGCCGCGAGCGAGGATGAAGTGGGACTCGTGCCAGCGGTCAACCTCGGCCCGCACCCGCTCCACCGTGGCGCGCAGGGCGTCCCGCTCGTCCTCGGCAGCCTCGGCACGCTCCCGCCATGCGTCGGCAGCGTCTTCGATCACGTCGCGTTCGATCCTCCGAACGCGCTCCAACTCCGTGATGCGGGCGTCCCGCTCGGCGCAGGCGTGACCCACGGCACGGGCGGCGAGGTCGCGGACGGCGCCAACGATGCCCGCCCACTCCCCACTATCGAGCCCTGTGTCGATCGCCTCGTCTACTGCGATTTCGGTCTGCTCGTCCGTCACGCCGCCGAGGGCGAGGTAGTGGGCGCGGACGGCGGCGATAGCAGCACAAGCAACGTCATTCCACGGGTCGTCGGTGGGCGAGAACCGGAAGGCGACTTCGGTCGCGGCTGCAACGGCGTCGGCCAGGTCGTCGGTCATGCGGTGCCTCCCTTGCGGTCGCGGTTCATCGCGCCTCCCACGTCTCGTTGTCGCCTGACGAGTCGGCCATCCAGCACCAGAACCCGCTGAGCCCCTGGGGCGGTCGGACGGGTCGCCAGTAGGCCTGCTCGGTGTAGCGGTTCATGCGTCCTCCCCATAGCGGGCGGTCATGCGGGCTTCGATACGTTCGCGCAGCGCGGTCATCGGTGTCCCCACAGATCGCGGGCGAACAGCATCGCCAGATCCCACTCGGGGTAGAGCCACCGACCCATCGCGTCCCACTCCGCCTCCTCGGCGTTAGCGAAGGCGGCGTAGTCCACGTCGGGAGGGTCGCCAGGGGTGTAGGTGCGCGTCATCGTTCGGTCCTCTCTCTCATCACGGGAACTTGTAGCCAAGGGCGGCGGCAGCTCGCCGGCCGCAGACCGGCCACGGCGCCAGCCACGGTTCGCCCACGCGGGAGCGGGTGGAGCGGTTCGCCACGGTGATCTGCTCGGCGCGCGTCGCCTGCCACGCGTAGGGGGCGAAGTCGGTGCCGCCCCACGACCGCCAGGTGGACGGGAGGAACTGCAAACCGCCGTCGAATAGGCCGGTGTTGAGGCTCCATCGGCCGGACGACTCGCAGGCGGCGATGCGGTCCCACAGGCGGGCGTGCCGCAGGTCGAGGGCCTTACCGGACGTTTGCCTAGGCTTAGTTGGGGAAATTGCCCGGTTAGTTGAGGACCGGCTCGCCCGCGTCACCGTCACCGTCCGCACCGGGCCAGGGACGGTGACCTTGACCGTCGCCGGGGGTGCGGTGACGGTCACGGTCGGCGTCGGCCGTGATTGCGCGTAGTTGTCGATGCTCACGAAGGCGTAGGCCATGACGCTAAGCGCGACGCCGACCAGGAGCATCCATGCCGCTTGCTCGCGGCGGCTCACAGCCCCTCACCCCATCCGGCGGCAGACACCATCACACACCACCCGCAGCACGGCGGGCCTTACGCGCGGCACGCGCACGCTCCCACGCCGTCGGCCCCCCCGCCTCACGCAGCTCCCGGTTCGCCTTCTCCCGGCCCGCCTGCGCCACCCTGCGGGCCTCCTTGCGCCGCTCACCACGCGCCCACGACGCGGCACGCCGCGCCTTCCTGGCCGCGTTCTGCATCCGCGTCGAAGCCGGGTTGCCCTTGTTGCTGTTCTGATTTGCCATCAGTCCTCCACCGTCCGTGCCGGCGGAATCTCCACCAACACCCGCCCAGTCACCCAATCCACCGAAAGCACCCGCACACCCGTGGATGCGATCAGCCGCAAGATCGCGGCACGCTCACCATCCAACACCCGTGGCTGATTGTCAAACACATTCACGCAACCCCTCCGGCAACAGTTCAATAACGGCCCCGCGACCACCGGACAGGAACACGTCCGTCACATCCGAACCCCGAGGGAGCCACGCCACCTCCGCCTGCGGCATGTCATCCACGATCTTCCGCGCCAGTTCGTGCCCCGGATTCGACCCGTCCTCCTTCTCATCATTGTCTGCGAGGACGATGATCCGCTCAAACCCGTCCAGCACCCGGGGGTGGTGCTTCCGCCACGCCTGCACCCCCGGAACACCGATCGCGGGCAGGCCGCACTGGGAGGCGATCACGCAATCCAGTTCACCTTCGGTGACGACGATCCACGGCGACGGGCCCAACGTTGCCAGCGGGTTGAACATGCGCAACCCCTGACCCGGGGGAATCAGATACTTCGGCTGATGATGATTGTCCGCGTGCCGAAACTTGAACCCCACACACCCCGTCTTAGTCAGATACGGGATGGACACCATGCCCACGTACGGTGCGTGCTCAGGTTCCGGTGAATCGACCACGCCAAGCTGGAAGACGGTCACCGTGCTCGCCTCGACTCCGCGTCCGGCCAAATAGGCGGTCACGGTCGGATGCTCCGCCAGGGCCTCGTGATACCGGGACGCCGCTGAGGTCAAGATGGTTTTGCGCCCAGGTGACAGATTCCGCAAAGCCGATCCCCTCCTTCCACATGATGAGCGTGTAGCCGTCGCCGGCCACATCGCACGTAAAGCACTTGAATACGCCCTTGTCCACGTTCACCGAGGCAGACTTCATGCGGTCCCCGTGGAAGGGGCACAGGATGCTCCGGTTGCCGCCGCTGGTGGGCACGTTGTCGGCCCCGTAGTGGTGGAGGACGGCGGCGATCAGTTCCCCTCGGGGGATCAGGTCGCCCACAGCCGTGCCATGTCGTCAAGGATCACTTCGGCGTTCCGCGCATACCCGGCGGTGTCCACGAGCCCGTCGCGGCGGCGGTCGTGGGCGAGGCGTGACACCTTCTGCAAGATGTTGCACATTGCCACGTCGAACGCGTCAAGGTCGTGGTTGCCGCCCTGCCTACGCCGCGCGATGTACGCATTCCACAATGCTGCCGTGCAGCCGTGGTTCTCGGTCGGGCTGCCATACCAATCCTGACGGTCACCATCGGTGACATACGCGGCCTCATCCAGAATGGTCATCCGCTTATCGGGCTCCGGCCGCGCCTGCTCCACCTGTTCCATGAAAATACGGTCCCTCCAATCGTTGTAGTCAGCCACCAGAACTCCCCTCCGGGGTCAGAGGAACAGCCCACTCACTTAGACGCCAACCCCAATCCACTGCCCCTGTTTCGACCCAGAAGCGCAGAAATGTCTTCGGCCCGCAAGCCGTCTTGACCCACACGCAGGCATGCACCGGCTTCCCTTCGGCGGTTTCCCCCGCCGGCTGCCAATACACCTCAGCGTCCATCACAGGCCCCCCTCCGCACGCTGCACAAGGCGCAGCAGCTCATCCAGTTCCATCACCGCATACGACCTACCGGCCCCGTGGTTGCGGCGCTTCACCACCGCCACACCGATCGCCTCCCTACCGTTGGCCTTCTCCCAGTTCGCCTTCTCCACCGCCACCTCACGCATGTAGGTGGCGAGGTCGATGCGCTTCTCCGCTTTGCACTCGACAACGAAATCCAGGTGGGTGCTTTCCCACTCAATGTCGCCCACGTCCACGGTGCCGGCGGGTGGGTTGCGGTGAACATGCCAGCGCAGGGTTGCGAGGTGTGCCCATGCCTTGATGTGACCGAGGACGACCACCTCCCATGCGGAACCCTTCTGCTTCGACGGGTTCGCCATCATTCCACACCCCAATCTGACACGGCCATCGTGCCCGTCATCTCCCCATACGACTCGAACAACGCCATTCGCGACGTATCCGCATACAAAGTCTCGTACGTCCGCCCCGTCGCATCGAACGGCCCCGAACGGTTCTTCACACACGCCACCCTGTACTCCCCACTCATACTGTTGAGCGCCACCGTCAAGATCAGCTCCGGCAACTGCGACACCTTCCCATGCAAATCCCTACGCGCAGGGGGATCGACCGGTGACCCGGCCGCTTCGGACGTGTGATGCAGCACCATCACACACGCCCGCGTTTCACGCGCCAAATGGTGCAACGCCTTCGCCAACTCCCGCATCCCAGCGAACTCGTTATCGTGCTCCGCGACCACGTTCATCAGGTTGTCCACCACGATCAGGTCGGGGTCGCATCCCCACACCTCAGCGAACGCCTCCAACTCGTACGCAATATCGTCCAACGTCGGGGATGGGGTGAACACGAACCGCACATTGTCCAACCGGTCCAACACGTCCTCATAGTAGGCGCCGCCACCGTTGAGAATCTGCCGCTCCACATCGGCCACCTTCTGCCCGGTGAGCATCGCCCCCGCACGGTACGCGACGGTGGCCTCATCCGAGTCTGCGGAGAAGTACAGGCAGGGCAGGTTTTGGTGGACGGCATAGTGCAGGGCCAGGAGTGACTTACCCGCCCCAGGTTGGCCGGCGATCATCGCCACCTGCCCACGGCGCAGCACGATCTGCTCCCTGGTGAGTTTCGGGAACAGGTCCGGCAGCGGTTGCCCCGCTGCTGACCGGCTCAACGCTTGCGACAGCTTACGCATGGGCGACCGCGAGTTCTTCGATCAGGTCCCACGTCTGGCACGGCCAATAGGCAAACGACCCGGCATAGTCGCCGGGGTCGCAGCCCTCGCAATGCCCGTCAACGTTCTCGTGCAAGTCAGCGAAAGGCCGCAGCCACGCCGGCATGTAGGTGCGGACCCATTCGTGACAGTCCTGGTTCTCCATCCGCCGCCACGCCTCCATCACTCGCCTGTCGCGCTTCCTCGCTTCCCACTCGGCAACGGAGGCGTGCTGCTCGCGGCGGCGCAGTTCATCGCTGTACAGGCCGCTAACAGCGATAGTCCGCAGGACTGCGTTGATCTGATCCCGGTACACCTCGTCAAGCAGACCCCTCGGGACCAAACTCCCCTCCCCCACCGGACGCCTCCCTCCTGGCGTGCTTCTCCTTCAACGTGTACTGCTCAATCAGCGACGCCGTAACCCCAAGCGCCTCACCCAATGTTGCGTAGGCGGACGCCCGGCGCGGAGGCTCCCGCAGCAGACGGGCCACCAGCTCGGCCAGTTCCGGCAGATGCGGGCGAATACCCGGATTCAACTTAGCCATCAACGCTCCTTCGGCACGTTGACCACGTACTGGTCGGCTGGCACGGCAACGCCGTCCACAATGTAGAAACACCCGGACCAGAAACCGTAATCAGACGGGACGCCGGCGACAGCCGCAGACTTGGCGCAGCTTTTCGCTGAGGCCGCGTTGACCCCAGCAAAAACCAGCACCATCAACAGCGCAAACAGAACGACAAAAGCCGCCAAGAAGCGCAGCGCAAAAGCGGCGAAAGAATCATCCCACCAGACGGACAACTTTTCACCCATCAGCGAGTACCCCCTTGGGCTTCTCAAACCACTTACGTTCCAGCGGCGGGCGATGCTGGCACGTACAAGACCGGTAGTCCGTTGCGTGCCGGTAGTCGTAGCAGCCCTCATGGTGCCCAACCCGGCAGTCATCACAGATCACGTCCACTCCTTTCCCGGTAGATGTTCACGATGATCCCCAACCTGCATGTACCCGTGGCACTCCACACACGGCACACCGATCCACGCGATGATGCGCGCGTGCTTGTCGCACAACGGCATCCACGCGTCGTTCCACGTACAGCCATCGGTGTGCGGCAGGAACCGGCAATCCCGCGTAGCAGGGTGGTAGCAGGACACGGTGCAGCACACGTCTTTCGCCGCCGCCGCTTTGTCCTCAGCGATTCCCACCGCACACCGTGCCGGCTCAGTCGATGAACTGCGGGTCGGCGGGCGGGCCGACAGGGGTGGTGCGCTTCGGGCCCTTGGTGCGGTCGAACCAGCCCTTGTACGGCTTCCCCGACTTGGCGCGGCCCTCCTTCAACACCATCAGCCCGTTGATCGACTGGGGCGCGTTGGGCAGGCCGTACGTCCACGTGTTGCCCCACTTGTCGGTGAGGGTTTCCACCGGCTCCGGGCCCGGTGCCACACCCTGCGGCGCGGCCGGAGCCGCGACAGCAGGGTTGGCCGTCGCAGTGCCGTTGTTGAACGCCGCGTTGACCGTGGCCTCCGCCGCGGTCATGGAACCGCCAGCAGCGTCGGCGGCGAACGCGCGCACCTTGTCCAGCAGAACATCGGACAGCAGGAACGCGTCAAGGTTGTTCTGGAAATCGGCGGCCGTGTCGCCACGCACCGTCAGCAGATCACCGTTCACCTTCGTGGTGAACGAGAAGTTTGCTTCGCTACTCACTATCAAACACCTTCCTCACGGATCGGATCATTCTCGGACTCGGCACCGCCGTAGGCGGCGCAGAACTTGTTGACCCCGCAGGACACGCAGTGCGTGCCAACGTTCGGGGGGTAGATGCCGCCACGGATCGCCAGATCAACATGCCGGAACATGGACCCCAGTACCGGGTCGAACCCGTCACCGAGGACCGAGGGGGCGGTGAGTTCCCCGGACCGGGACATCCAATACGCCCCCAACGAGGGGCGGGGGTGGCCGGCGGCGGCCATGCCCTGCGCATAGAGGCGGAGCTGTGTCGCGTCCGGGGTGCGTGAACCGGTCTTGTGATCGACAACGAGCAGTTCGCCACCGTTGAGCACGAACACCGCATCCACGAACATTTTGACCATGACACCGTTGATGGGGACGGTCATGCCCCGCTCAACCCACGGCCCCTCATCGTCCTCGTACACGAGCATGTCGGATTGGACGATCCATCCGGCGTAGCGGAGGCACATTTGGTAGCCCTCGTTGGCCCACCAGTCGCCGTCCTCCTTGTTCGGCTTGTCCTTCGTCACCCTGCCAGCGGCCCGCCACTGGTCGGTTGGCACACCGGACTCTTGCTCGTTGCGGGTGACGTTCGCGTCCCACGCTTCCAACCACAGTTGCAGGATCGTGTCGGGGTCGGGCTGCGTGCGGTCGGTTGCGTACTGGCGGGTCAGGTGCTCCACGACCTCATGCACCGCACTGCCGCCGGCG
>Ga0315903_10001719_pt1 | contig 33190 bp, 24 predicted proteins | sample LakEriMetagenome_7_FD_203524 | JGI IMG/M metagenome (GOLD analysis project Ga0315903, IMG submission 203524) | Freshwater fungal communities from buoy surface, Lake Erie, Ohio, United States - Buoy 2 MA119 | ecosystem: Environmental > Aquatic > Freshwater > Lake | place: USA: Lake Erie, Ohio...
TCATCGCCAGGGTGATGATGAAACTGGGGAGCCGCGACGCCACGGTGAGTGTCCCCGACAGCAGCCCCAGCAGCAGGCTGGTCAGCAGCGGCAGGAGCACGATCAGCAACAAGAGCAGGGGGCTGATGGCCTCTTTTCCTCCCCGGCCCGCGTACCGCTCGAACAGCACCCCGCACGAGCAGGCGGTCCACAGCGCCAGCGTGCCCACCGAGAGGTCGATCTCGCCGCACAGCAGCACGAAGGTCAGCCCGACCGAGACAATGCCCAGCACCGCCCCCTGCCGCAGTACCTGCTCGACGGTCGTGAGCGAAAAGAAATTGCGGGTCACCAGTCCGAAGAAGACCAGCAGCACCGCCAGCGTGGCCAGCGGGGCGAGGCTGCGCCAGTCGAACGGCGTCCGGAACGACTCGACGGCTCCGCCAGCCGAGGTCGCCCCGGCGGGAACTGTGTCAGACTGCGGCTGGGTCATCGAGAGCTTCGCCTCACGCGTGTTTCATCAAGGTTGTCTTGTCGAGCGTGGTCCCGGCGAACTCGGCCGAGATCCGTCCCCGGTGCAGCACGACGATGCGGTCGGCATGCGCCAGCACCAGCTCGGGCTCGGTCGACGCCAGAATGACCGCCGCCCCCCGCTGCTTCAATTCGGACACCAGCCGCATCACTTCTTCTTTGGCTCCCACGTCCATCCCGCGGGTCGGCTCTTCGAGCACCAGCACCCGCACCGGGCCCAGCAGCCACTTCGCCAGCACCACCTTCTGCTGGTTTCCCCCCGAGAGCAGGCCCGCTTTGAGGTCGGGGTTCGCAGGCCGGCACTGCACTTGCCGCAACAGCGGATTGACCACCGCCACCTCGCGGTTGCGCGTCAGCCATGCTCCCACGCCGCTTCGCAAATGCGCCAGGGTCGTGTTCTTGTAAATCTCGCTGCCGCGAACGAGGGTCTTCGACCGGTCCCCCGCCACCAGCACGACTCCCCGCGCGACCGCCTGAGAGACCTTTCCCGGCCGGAGGGGGCCGTTGTCCAGTTCGAGCCGGCCCGCATCGCACGCCAGGGTTCCCGCGAGGGCATGGGCCAGTTCCTGGTGTCCCGCCCCCACGAAACCGTAGAGCCCGAGGCATTCCCCGGCCGCCACTGTCAGGTCGATGCCGTCAAACAGACCGGCCCGCGAGAGTTTCTCGGCCCGCAGCACCACAGGGGCGGCCGAGCGTGGGGGGAGGGTCACGGCCGACTCGTACGCCGCCTCGGTCGATTCGAGCCCGCGCCCCAGCATCGCCTCGATCAGGCCCTGCTTGGTGAGTTCGCTGGAAGGCTGCGTCAACACGTGCCGGCCGTCCTTGAGCAGCGTGACCCGGTCGCAGATTTCCAGCACATCCTCGAGGAAGTGACTGATGAAGATCATCGACAGGCCGCGCTTCCGCAGGTTCGCCAGCAGGCCAAACAGCCGGCGGGTCTCGGGGGGGCTGAGCGAACTGGTCGGCTCATCGAGAATCAGCACGCGGGCGCCGCTGTGCAGTCCGCGGGCGATTTCGACAATCTGCCGGATCACCAGGGGAAAGCGGTCGAGCCGTTCGCGCACGTCGATGTCGACATCCAGCTCGCGCAGCCACTCGGCCGCCTGCCGGTTCATCGTCTTCCAGTCGATTGCCTTCCACGCCGTCAGTGGTTGCCGGCCCAGCAACAGGTTCTCGGCCACCGACAGTGCGCCGATTCCCGAGAGTTCCTGGTAGACCATGGCGATCCCCTGGTCGCGGGCCGCTTTGGGACTGCGCAGCGCGACGCGAGTCCCTTCCAGCTCGATCGTTCCTTCATGGTCGGGAATGGCCCCGGCCAGGATTTTCATCAGCGTGCTTTTGCCCGCCCCGTTGCTGCCGACCAGTCCGTGGATTTCCCCCGGCTGCAAATCGAAATCGACCCCCTGCAGCGCGATCGCCCCCCCAAACCGCTTGCCAATGCCCGCGCAGCGCAGCAGGGGGGCTGCGGAGGCGATGGGCCGGGCGGGGGGAGGTGGGGTCACGAGAGCAGGGGACCGGGTTGAGGGCGGACGGAGGAAGGCGGACGGAGGAAGGCGGAACGCAGGTGGAGCGAGGGCTACACGAGGCAGTGGGTGGGGTCGGCCAGGTAGAACATCGCGTCGAGGGTGGTTTTGTTCTCGAGCGAGACGAGGGGGCCGGGGGTGATGATTTCGAGGGGGACGTTGTCGGGCTTCTCGGCGTTCCGGACGATGAACTGACCAACGACGAGGGCGGTTTTGTGGATCAGGCAGACGGGGTTGACGGTGGTGGCCGCGAGCCGGCCTTCCTTGACCGCCAGCAGACCTTCCTTCTGACCGTCGACCGCGGTGACGACCATGTTCTTGTGGATGGTGTTTTCGATGGCGGGGAGGCAGGCGAGGGCCATGTCATCGCTGTGGAAGAAGGCCCCGGCGATCGGTTCCTGTTCCTGGGCGATGAGGGCTTCGAACGTGTCGCGGGCCTTTTCTTTTTTCCAGTCGCACCAGCGGACCCCACCGCCGAGGACTTCGACGTTGGGGTAATTCTTGTGGACGTTTTCGAATCCCTGCTTGCGTCCCTGGGCACCGCTGTGGGCACTGAGGCCGCCGATGTGAATGACCTTTCCCTTGCCGCCGATTTTCTCCATCAGATACCGGCTGCTGCTTTCCCCCATGAAGACCTGGTCGGGGGTCACCTCGACCCAGACGCCGGTGTTGCGCATTTCGTCCATGGCGACCAGCAGGGTGTCCATAGAGATGACGGGGATATTGCGGGCCTTGAGCCGGCTGACGGGCTCTTTGAGCGAATCGATCTGAACCGCCTGGAAGCAGCAGAAATCCCAGTCGTCACCGGTGATGGTGTCGATCTTGTTGCGTTGTTTCTCGGGATCGAACTCGCCGTCGAACCAGACGACTTCCACATTGAGCAGTTGGCCCCACAATTCGGCGGTGGTCTTTCCGAGGGCGCACCAGGTGCTCTGCAGACCGGCATTCGAGAAGGCGGCGCGCAGCCGGCGGGGCCCGGCGGCGGATCCCCCGGCAGCGTTACCTGGCGCCGGGGCGGCTCCCCCGGGACCGGCGGCCGGTTGGCACCCGGCGAGCAGGGCGGCGGCACCACCACCAAGCGCGAGCTGTTCCAGAAACGACCGGCGATTCGACTGTTCCGCAGGGAGGGGCGCGCTCATGGGAGGGGGGGGGAGAAATCGACAGGAGACAGGGAGAAACCAACCACCCCGCGCAGCCCAAGGCCGCCCGAGCGGTTGCCGTGCTGCATGGTGACCGGGCGCAGAACACTCCGCAAGCGAACCCCACCGCCGTAGGATAGGTTTTCAACCTGTCCGTAAAAAAACCGCCCGTCGAATACCCAACCTCTTCCCGTCTCGACCCCAAACAAACCGCCAATCCAATCGCATCCATTTCCATTGATCTGTTGGCCGTCCCAACCAACCGCCCCGAACCTGTCCGACCGCGTGCGATTTTCCCCGCGTTCCCAACCCCGCCATCAGACAAACCAACAAGCAGCGAGCACCAGCCAAATCACCGACGTCCGTCGGCCGCGACCTCAATCACCTCTCAACGGCTCCGGAAATTCCTCGTCCGGCTGCTCGTCGACAACCACAAACAACCCCGCCTCCTCCACCCGCCGTTTGATCTCCCGCCGGCGGTCGATTTCCTGGAGCACCTGCTCGTCGTTCCCGTCGGGATGCTCGGCCTTGAGCACCTGGATCAGCCAGCGCATGCCGGCATCGTACAGGTCGCAACCCATCCGGAACTTCTCGGCCATTGTCAACGCCGCCGCCCGGCGCAGCAGCGTCTGATCGATCCCCTTTTGCAGTTGGCGAATCTCGTCGTCCGAAGTTGGCACTCTTTCGTCGGCCATCACGCACATCTTCTCCCCGTCAAATACCCCCTGCTCCATCGCACAAACAACACTTCCCCCAAGCCGACCTTCGTGAGCGAAAGCAAGGGCAAGCACAAAGTATCCCCGGTCGTCGATCGATCGTCCAGCAAAGAATGCCGACCAGGGATTGTCCGTGGCCCGGACACGATCCTTCGACTGATCTCGTATCACTGACGACGGATCGAGAGAAGGAGAGACACGGAAACCCAGATGCGATTTTCCCAAGTCAACCGGTTTCGAGGTTGGCGACTTTCCACGGACAACGGGGAAGGGTGGGATACAGGACTCGCTTGGGGCCACCGCAATACGGCTCCGGGGTTCGCGCAGTCGATGCTGTTCGCAGGGGCCGAACGGACAGCGAAAACCGACGTACAACCGACCGGTAGACAACGGATTGAGCCAACGCAACCATGCGGATTGCTCGCTTGTCGGCCCAGGTGAAGATCGATGCGCCCACAGTCTTGCCGTCGATATTGATGCCGGCAAGACAAAAACTGGAATTTGTGGGATACGTACACAGAGCGATGCGATGAAGACGTTGACACTGACTGTGGATGAGAGTGTGTTTGAAGAGGCGCAGCGTCTGGCTGCCCAACAGTCAACCACCGTATCAGCGATTTTTTCCAGAATGGTTTGGCTGTTGTCCGCCGATAATCGGCAGACGCAGGAGTCGGGTCCCCTGACCAAACAGGCGACCGGGCTGATTTGTCTTCCCGAGCGGGTTTCCGAACACGATGTGCTGGCAGACGCGTTGGTCGAACAGGAGGGACTTGGCAGCAATACAGTTGGCCGCCGTGCCTGGGTTTTACCGACAGGTTAAAAACCCGTCGTACGAACATCACCTGCGCCCTCCAGCGGCGCAAGCCGCGCGTGGCTCCCTCTCCCGCAAAACGACATCCGGTCAACAAAACCCGCGCCGCTGCGGGAGAGCGTCGGGGTGAGGGCGACACGGCCGCTTGGTGGTGTTCGCCGGGCGCGGTTCTTGAAATCGGACGGGTAGCCCCCTCACCCGCCCTGCGGGCACCCTCTCCCCCGCGGGGGAAAGGGACACCATCAGAGCGAGCACGCTACCACCACGCGATTTCCAGCCCACGATGTCCCAGCGGCGCAAGCCGCGCGTAGCCCCCTCTCCCGCGAAACGACTCCCGGTCAACAAAACCCGCGCCGCTGCGGGAGAGCGTCGGGGTGAGGGCGACACGGCCCCTTGGTTCTGTGGCCGGGCGCAGTTCTTGAAATCGGACGGGCAGCCCCCTCACCCCCCCTCCGGGCACCCTGTCCCCCGCGGGGGAGAGGGACACCATCAGAGCCAGCTCGCTACCACCACGCGGTTTCCCGCCAATGATGGCCGAGCGGGACCGAGCGGGGCGTTGGTTGACTGCCATCTTCGGCGACGTCGCAGCACATCACCCACGCCATCCCATCAATCGGCTTGACGCTCGGACAACAGGTAGATGGACTCCAACGGAGGCGTCGTGATGGAAGGGGCCTCTTTCAGAATGGCGACCACTTGCGGTGTGGCCGCGCGGAGCCGCTGCAGCCAGACTCCGTTGCGCGACTTTGCCAGGACCCGGGCGACCACGGGATCTTCGAGCACGGTCAATCCCAGAAACGACTCATTCGCACTGGCGACCAGAACCTCCGCCGCCGCCGGTGTGATGGTTTGCAGTGCCGGCAACACCTGTCCTGAAGAATTCTGACTCATCCGTTGCGCCAACGCCACGGAATCGAGCACGCGGAGCCGCCGCAGGGTCAGGAAGCCGTCGTATTGGATCAATTCCCCAATCGATTCAGCCGAAATGGCTTCCACTGAGTCTCCGGTCCACGAGCTTTGCCGGCCGATTTTTCGTGCAAAAACCGACGAGTCGAGTACCTGCAGCGAGATTCGCAATGTTCCGGAGACTCGGGCCAGGGCCTCCGCCGTGGCGGGAGAGAGCTGGTCCGTCGCGGGACCGGACAGCTCGAGAGCTGGCCCGCGATACGCCGCCAATTCGGCCGCCGCCTGCGGCGACAGGTCTGCGAGACCCGCGAATGACAGCCGCCCCCGATACTTCGCCAGTTCAGCCGTCAATTCCGGGGTCAGCGTGGGGCAACTCCCCTGAACCGAGAAGTCGGTCGGGCTGCGTCCACCGAGGAACAATTGGGGGGCTTTGTCGAGTCCCCCCCAGAACGGAATCGGCGCACCACGGTTGAGAGCATTCACAAGACTCCGGGCTGACTTGGGCGACAATTCGGCGAGGTCAGGCAGTGACACGATACCTCCCCCCAGGTCCACCGGGTTGCTGGCCAGCTCACGGAAGACCGAGGCTTGCTCGGGGGTGAGGCGGGTCAGCCCCAGCGTCAAATGACTGGTCTGCCGCACCAGAAGGCGCAGGATTTCCGGAGAAACATCCCGCACTTCGGGCAGCGAAATCGAGCTCCAGGGGACCGCCATCAGCCGTTGGGCCGTCTCGGCATTCAATTCCCGCAGATTCGCAAAAGACAATCCGCGGGCTGGAAATGGAAATCGACGGGGCGGGCCGTCGAGCGCCATCTCCTCCCGGCTGGCGGCACTCGCCAGGGCCTCCGCCGCTGCGGGGGAGAGTGTCGTGATGCCGCTGAAGTCGCCCGAACTGCGAAACACGATTTCGGCGAGTAACGGCGAACTGACGCTTCGCAGCCCCGGGAGACTGAGCTTCGGCTGACGCCCAAACGGTCCCCCGGGGACCGATGCCGCGGCTGTCGCCAGGATTTGCAGTTGTGCGTCCTCCAGTGACTCGAAGTCGCGCAGTCGGATTGCCAATGGCGCTTGCACCAGCCTTGTGAGGGCCGCTGAAGAGATCGGTCCGCCTCCCAGCGTCAGCCGCCCTGCTCCGGGACTGTCGGCAAACACCGTCGCGACTTCTTCGGTCATCACACCGAGGGGCAGCCAGACGCCCCCCAGAAAGAAGTTGCGCTTCACGGAAGCGATTTCCCGAGCCTGGTCCACGGACAGACTCCTGATCCCCGGGAGGAGCACCGACTGCGCAAACCCCGCCGCCAGTTTTCTCGTCAGGGGGAGCGAGTCGAGCGACGACAGATTCGGCAGCGTCAGAGCCCCCACGGTGTCCGCGAGGATGTTCTGCACGTCCGGCGACACCTCGGTCAAGCCGCCGAGGTTCAGGCTGCCCGTGTGCCGACTGAGTGCAGCGGCGGTCCCCGGCGTGAGCTGTTGCAGGTAGGGGAACGACAAAGGGACCTGGCGCCCCGCCAATTTTGCCGCCAGAGGCTCCGACAAGAGTTCCACCAGGCCGGACAGAACCAGTTGTCCTGGCACCTGGGCGATGGCCTCGGCGGCATCGGCAGAGAGCGAGGTGATCGAATGCAGCCAGACCTTGGCCGCCCGACTCTGGGCCAGCGCCTGGGCGACGGTCAGGGGCATGGATCTCAAGCCAAGAATCAGCATTTCACCCCGAAACCCGGCGAGCACTTCCGCGACCTCTGAGGTGATCTCGGTGGTTGCGCTGAGTTGCAGAATGCCGAAACGGGACCCGGCCTCGACTTGCCGCACCAGCTCGCGAGCCTGCTCAACAGAGATTCGCTCGAAGGGTTTGGGCGTTCGATCGGCCAGTGCACGCAGTTCGGGAGTCAGTTCGGAGGCGGGCAGCACGCCCTGCTGAATCAGATCGCCGAAGGTTGGGGAATCGGGCAGGGTGGGATTGGCGGGGATGTCGCTGACCCGACGTCCCGCCTCCCGTTTTCGCGCGGGATCTTCCCGGTCGTTGCCCGTCAACAGCAGATTCAGCGCGGTGCCATAGGCATTGCGGGGGCCAACACCAGCCAGATGGCAGACGACGCAGGATCGGCCTTCCTGCTGCAGAATTTGTCTTGACCAGGCCCTTGACGCACCCCGATCGCGGATCTCGCGGATCGGCGCATAAACCGCGGCATCGAGACCACAGATGGCCTGAACTGGGGCTGGTTGGCAGAGACAGAGGAGGCCAAGGCAGAGGCTGACTCGGCCGGGCAACCATCCCCCACGAAGACCCTTGAGGTGACGATTCAAGAGCTTCACCACGCGCTGAAGAGCGGACAAACCTCGCATCGATCGTGCCTCAAACATGGGGAAAAGGTTGAGATCAACCGGTCTGCGGTCGGGTAAGCGGACAACAGTGGAACGAAATGTCTCGGCACCGTCGCACAAGGAATTCCCTGACCACTGCCCAACCGGCCGGTTCGCGATCCACAGCAGCTTTGGCCGATGCGGCCACGATCGTACTGCGAGGAGGACTCCCAGCGTGGCGAGACGCTCCAAGAGACTATCGGAGGTTATAGATGTGACACGACAGATCAAACCATGCCGGGAGTCTCAGCATGCACTCCAGAAATTGAAGGAACGGTCAACATGTGAGTGTGGGCCAATGGCTGGGGGACCAGACCAGATGCCCCGGTCACCGATCAGGAACCCCCACAGCTCCCGGACCGATTCCAGAGTCTGCCCGACGGAAACCGTCCATTGATCGCCATCCGCGCCGTCGGAATGTGGCCCCCGGACCTCATCCGCAGTGATCTCGACACCAGGTCTCTGGAAGGCGACCTGTCGATCTGCCGTACTGGTCACGACGACATCACCTCTATCGATGTGGTTGTGACAGAATTCTGACAACTGAGGGGAGTCGACTTGCGTGACCTTCGGCGCGAGTCTCTGGAGGAGCATGGCAAACTCCTTCAGGCATATGAATCTGACATCCAAGGGGAGGCGATTGGCGAATTCTTCTCACCCAGCCTTGCGGTCACTCGGGACTCCTCCATGGTGGAGAGAGTGTTGGGAGCGAGTAACTGAATGGTGCAGGAGCGGTCCGAAGACAATGACAACATCGAATCCGCGCGTGGCTCCCTCGCCCGCGAAACGACGTCCGGTCAACAGAACCCGCGCCGCTGAGGGAGAGGGTTGGGGTGAGGGCGAAAGGGCCGCCTGGTTTTGTTGCCGGGCGCACTTGCTGAAACCGCACGGTCAGCCTCCTCACCCGGCCTATCGGCCACCCTCTCCCCCAAGTGGGGGCGAGGGATTCGATGGGGGCCAGTGCGTGCCCGCCGGAGGACTCGGATCGGATAAGAGCACAGTGGCACAAGACCAGTGCCCGCTGTGGTTCGACGGGCTGCGCTCACTCTCCGACGCAGTAGAGAAACTTGTCGGAGCGGAACAGCAGGCGGTTGCCGTCGGGGACTGGGCTGCCGTTGAAGAGGGTGCGGTCGTCGAGGTCGTTGGTCGCCAGCAGCTCGAATTCGGGTTGGGCCGCCACCACGAACATCCGGCCGGTGCGCGAAAGATAATACAGCCGGCCGTTGGCGAGCAGGGAGGAGCCGTAAAACTGCCCCGCCCGGTTGAGCCGTTGTTCGTAAACCACCTCTCCCGTCTCGGCCTTCGCACAATACGCGATCTCGCGCTGGTCGTTGACCCAATACAGGTGTCCGTCATGCACGATGGGGGACGAGACATTGGTCCCCTTCTGGCTGGTCCACAGGCGGTGCGTCGCGGTGACGTCTCCCGTACCTCCCAGGCGGACGGCCAGCCCCGCCACCCCCGACCGGCCGCCGAGGCAATACACCACGCCGTCTTCCACCACGCAGCTGGGGACCATGTACCACGTGATGTCGGTCTGGCACGACCAGAGCGACTCCCCGGTGGCCGGGTCGAGCCCCAGGATTTTTCCCTGAATCGCCACAATCAGTTCTTCGCGTCCCTCGCGCGAGCGGGCGACCACGGGGGTGTTCCACGACTCTTTGATCCCTTCGACGCGCCAGCGTTCGGCCCCAGTCCGGCGGTCCAGCGCGATCAGCGATTCGCTCTCGACGCTGGCGTTCACAATCAGCAGGTCGCCGTACAGCACGGGGGAGGCGGCCGAACCCCAGCCGTGGGTGCGGTCTCCCACGTCGGCCCGCCACACTTCGCGGCCCGCATGGTCGAAGGCCAGCACGCCGGTCTTGCCGAAGAAAACGTAGACGAAGTCGGCATCGACCGCCGGGGTGCTGGCGGCGAACCCGTGATCGCGGATCTTCTCTTCTTCGGGGAGTTTCGCAGGGACCGCCTGGTTCCACAGCGGCTTGCCGGTGGCGCGGTCGAACGCCAGCAGGTGCCGGCGGAGGTTGGCCTGCGTCCCTTCGTCCTCGCCGGGGACGAAATAGCCGCTGTAGCAGGTGAGGTAGATGCGGTCTTTCCAGGTGACCGGGCTCGACGCTCCCGGCCCGGGGAGGGGGGCGGCCCAGGTGAGGCCGGTCTCGCGGCTCCATTGCAGGGGAGTCTCGGTTGCCGCGGCAACTCCCAGGCCATCCGGGCCGCGGAAGCGGGACCAGTCGGGGGAGTTCGCGGATGGGGGACGGGCCGTCTGGGGGGCCGCATCAGATCGGGTTCCGGCAGGTCTCTCATCGGCAGAGAGCGGGAGCGTGATGTTGATCACCAGTGCCGAGATCATCCAGGCCGCGTTGAATCGTGACACGCAGACGGTGTCGCGGGGGTGACGAGGTGAGTTCATGCGAAAGACCAGATCAGGAACGGGAGGCAAAAGAGAGAGACGACGTTGGGCGCGGGATTACCGTGGGGGCGACAAGAATTCCGATCCCCCAGTGAGAGTACCTGGGCATCCGGTCCGGGAGTTGACCAGCGAAGTGCTCCATCGTGGGGGATGAAACTGTCGGTGGGCAAAACAACACGGGGTGACCTTTGGGAAAAGGTCACCCCGTGTGAGGTTTGGTCAGGCAACAGTCCCGAGTGCGGCGGTCAGGCCGGAAGGGCTGCGGCGTGAGTCGCGACTACTTGGCGGCGGTCGGAACGACCCACACCTTGCACTCGGTTTCGACTTCTTCGTGCATCCGGATCTTGACGGTGTACATGGCCAGTTCCTTGAGGGGGCCATCGAGACGAACCATGTCGGGTTCGATCGTGAAGCCGGCGTTCTTGAGCTGCTTGCTGATCTCGGGGGCGCCGATCGAGCCGTAGAGGTGTCCCTCTTCGTTGGCATTGGCTTCGATGGTCACGCTGTACTTGCTGACCTGGTCGGCCAGCTTGCGCAGCTCGGCGAGGCGCTTCTTGGCCAGTTCGGCCAGACGGGCGCGGTGCTTCTCGACCATCATCTTGTTGTGAGCGGTGGCCACGGTGGCCAAGCCCTGCGGCAGCAGAAAATTGCGTGCATAGCCCGTACGGACCGAGACGATCTCTCCCTGCTTGCCCAGCGAGGGGACATCTTCGGCGAGCATCAATTCGGTATTGCGACGACGGGAGGTGGGGGAGGCTGAGGGAGGCATTGAACTTTCCAGTCGCCTCCTGGAACACAGGAGGCCAGCAAAAACAGGACAGAATCAGGTTTTGAACAGGTTCCGGCCGGGTACACCCTCGAGGGTCACCACCGGAGAACAGACAGATGGAGTGCGGGGCCAGGTCCAGTGCAGAAGGACTAGAACGGGACGTCGTCGGCCGGGGGTTCCGACGGGCCGCCAAAGCCCCCGCCGTAGTTGCTCCCCCCCGAGCTGTTGCCGCCCGAGAAATTTCCGGAGTAGTTTCCGTCGGAGCCGTAGTCGTCTCCCCCGGGACTGTAGGAGTCGGACTGGGGAGCACTGCGGCCCCCCCCTCCGCCGCCACCTCCTCCATCACCCCGACTTCCCAGGAGCTGCATTTTTTCGCAGACCACGCGCAGCTTGTTCCGCTTCTGGCCCGTCTGCTTGTCTTCCCAGGAATCGAGCTGGAGGCGGCCTTCGATGAGCACGGGGCGCCCCTTGGAGAGGTATTCGCCAGCCACCTCGGCATCGCGGCCCCAGAGGGTGACATCGACGAAGGTGGTTTCTTCTTTCCTCTGGTTGGCCTGCTTGTCCCACCAGGTGCGGTTGACCGCCAGCCCCAACTCGGTCACCGCCTGGCCGGCGGGGGTCCGCTTGACCTGGGGATCGCGGGTCAGATTGCCCATCAGAATCACTTTGTTGAAGCTGGCCATGTGACACCGCAATCAGAACAAGGTGGGACGGAAGTCGCAGTCACCGTCTCGAAACGACTCGACGAACTCACTCAGTCAAACTCACTCAGTCAAACCAGAATCGCGGGCAAACAAGCTTCCGGGCAAACAAGCTTCCGGGCAAACCAAATCCCGAGCAAACCGGAACACTGAGGTTACGAACTCAAGACCAACTGTTTCGGAGACCAGTCCGGAGTCCCTAGGGGGCCATGGTGACGGTCGGGCCGGAGGACCTCACCCGTTCATGTTCATGACCCAAGAGCTTCCAGCGAGCTTCGTCTCGGGAAAATTCTTCCCAAGGAGGACTTTTCCCAAGGCCATCGAGGTCACAGGTGTCGGTCCGATTGCCCTTGCGGGAAGGAACCGGGCCTCCGTTCGGATTCCTGAGCGAAAGCCGAGCGAAGGACTCAGACTCCGGCGTCGACGGCGACGGCGGCGGGGACGACTTCGGTCAGTGACGAGGAATCGCTGTCGTGGAAGGTGGTGATGACCTCGCCCTTGCCGTTCGCCATGTCGATCATGGGGGCGATCAGTTTTTCGGGGAGCTTGATGATGAGGTGGCGCAGGACCGACTCGCTGAGCTTCACCATGCGGTCGAGTTCGTGAACCTTGCGGCTCTCGACGGTGAAGTAGGTCAGGAAGTGCAGGCCCTTGCGCTGGCCTTCGATGGCATAGGCCAGTTTGCCATCCTGCCAGGCACGGGTCGCCAACACCTGGGCGCCGATCTTCTCGAGCATGCCCAGCACATCACCGGTGGTTCCCTGCGGGTTGGACGCATACTTGTTGCTGTCCAGCAGAAACATCCCCTCGTACGTCACAGCAGCCACAACTCATCTCCTTCCAAACCGGTTTCCGGCGACGCCGTCACAGCACCTGCTGTGTTCCGCATGCCGACCAGACAACCAGTCTCACGCCTCTGGAAAAAACTCCGCTCGAAACAACTTCAACCCTGCCGCTCATCTCCACATCGCCAGACCGGACTCTGACAGCCGCAATCTTCAGTGATCTGCATCTTCAGTGATCTGCAACACACGAATTCGAACTGCGGGCCGCTGACGAAAAACGATCACCCTCGGGATCTCGTTGCCAAAACCAGTGAACCAAGTGATTTGGTCAACCGGGGGTCAGCAGTTTTGGGATCCGTTGGGAGTCGAACGTTTGTGCGAATCGCCCTTTTTGCCAAAGAGAACCATTTCGCCACTGCCCGAGGATTCAATTCGCGGGAATCCGCGACCTGAGCATCCACGGAGCTCTGTTGGTCTCTTGGTTTGGTTGGTTCTTGGCTTGGTTGGTCTCTTGGTTGGTCTTTTGACCTCAATTCCCCCGAACTCACTCCCCGCCTCTTACCAATCGCCACGGCGAGTGGCCGGTGAGGGGCGGTGGGGAAGACGGGGATTATCGACGAGCGGGATGGGAAATGCAACTCTGATTTCCCTGTTTTTTTGGGCTGGATTGGTGTTGTATCTGCTTGTCTTGGAATGACTTAAACAGCCTTGTTCCGTCCTTGTCTGTTCCGTTCTGACCAGTTTTGTCGGGATGGTCTGGGGAGCCAGTCCGGCGTCCGGCCGGTTCCGTCTGGAACCGGCCCAGGCCGGCGACCACAGGTCCTGAGGCGCCGACTTGGGCACTGTCGAGGGGTCAGCGGTACGGGCTTGCCGCTTGGTGAACTCCTGGCCGGATCCCCCCACGGTCTCGGGAATCCCCCGCACAACCGATTCAATCGCTCCAGTCTCCACTCTTTTGCGGGCCGGATAGTGTTCGTGTGTATTATTATGGGCCACCGGCATCTGGGGGCGACCGAGGAGAACGCCCGAATCGGAATGGTGACGGCCGAGCGGGACTTCGGCACTGCCGTTGCTGACAGCAGGGGCTTCGATCCCCCCGCCCCTCCCAGGCAACCGCGACGACCTCTCATGTCTGTTTGGACAGATTCTGAAAATGAGTTCACTTTGTCTGGGATTCCTGGGGCGCGGGGAGAGTCGTAGTGCCTTGTCCCGGCATGACTTTCGCCCCCCGCTCGATTACGATTTCCGTCTGGTTTTCGTCCCTCCGCGACCTCCCCCCCCGGGACTCCTCCCCATGCGCACACTGCTCGCCCTGCTCACGCTGGTTGCCTGGACCAGTTCCTCGTTGGCCGAGGAATGGCCCAATTGGCGCGGTCCCGGCCAAAACGGGGTGGCTTCGAGCCAGGATTTCCCGCTGCGCTGGAGCAAGACGGAGAACGTGGCCTGGGTGGTCGATTTGCCCGGCAAGGGGGCCTCGACTCCGATCGTGTCGCACGGGCACATCATCGTCACCAGCGGCGACAAGGAGCGAAACCTGGCCCTGTGCTACACCTCGGCCGGTGAACTGAAGTGGAGCCGGGAAATCGGCAAAGAGCGTGAAGGCAAGCACGCCAAGGCAACCGGATCCAATCCGTCACCTGTCACGGATGGGAAGACGGTCTTCGTGTATTTCAAGAGTGGCGACCTTGCGGCCCTGGATTTCGACGGCAAGGTGTTGTGGCAACTCAATCTGCAGGAGGAATACGGCGAAGACACGCTCTGGTGGGATCTGGGAACCTCCCCGGTGCTGACCAAGAAGCATGTTGTCGTGGCGGTGATGCAGACGGGGCCCTCCTATCTGGTGGCGATCGACAAGCAGACCGGGAAGCCCGCCTGGAAGCAGGACCGGGATCTGAATGCTCCCAGTGAGGCGGCTCAAAGCTACTCGACACCGCTGGTGCTCGAAGAGGGAGACCAGGAGACGCTGGTGGTGCTGGGGGCGGATCACGTGACGGCTCACAAGGCCTCGACGGGAGCCGAAATCTGGCGGGTGGGGGGGCTCAATCCGACCGAGCAGAAGTTCTTTCGGTCGATTTCTTCGCCGGTGGTGTGTGGCGATATCGTGGTGTCTCCCTATGCCCGGGGTTCGACTCTCACGGGGATCAAACTGGGTGGGCGGGGGGATGTGACCAAGCAAAACGTTGCGTGGTTCCGGGACAAACTGGGGGCCGATGTGCCGACCCCCGCCGCTGTCGGCGGCAAGATTTTTCTCTGCTCGGACCGGGGGGAAGTGCACTGTCTGGATGGCCAGACGGGAGAAACCGTGTGGTCGGGGGCGGTGGAAAAGAACCGGAATGCCTTCAGTGCGTCTCCGGTGCTGGCGGGGGGACGGATCTACATCACCCGGGAAGATGGAACGACGTTCGTCTTGTCGCAGGGGGACAAATTTGAACAGTTGGCCCAGAACGATTTGGAGGGGGAATTCGTGGTGGCCACCCCCGTGTTTGTCGATGGACGGATCTACATCCGGACCCGGGAACGGTTGTACGCCATTGGCGGTTGAGGGAGAGGGGGCGGCTTCGGGGAGAGTTTTCCCGGGAACGCCGAATTGACGGCGAATCGCCACTGTGCCGGTGGATGGACCGTAAGGTGCAGGCGGCCATCGGAACCAATTCCTGCACGACACCGGCCCCTGTCACCGGGAGGTGCGGAGGGGCCCAGGTGGTTCTGGGGTGGGGGGGCGGCGAATCTTAGGTAAAAATCTGTCGGGCAGCCCAAATTCATCGTCACCGGGTGAATTTGACGCAGAACAGCGATTGTGATTGCCCTGACCCCGAACAATCGCTCAAAATTTCAAAAAACCGGAAAAGTAGCGGGATTCATCTCGCAAATCAGGCTTTTTCCGGTAAGGTGGTGGTATCGGTCCGCGATCCTGCCACCTGTGGTACGGGGCCTCTGCCCCGTCGCCAGCACCTCTCGGCCGTTGATCCCCAGCGGTCTTTCCCGGGGATTCCGCCGAGGTGCCCTGTTTGTTGGAGAACCTTACGGATGATCACGCAACTCGACGTTGAAGCACCTCGTCTGCTCCCTTCGACTGAACTTCCGAAATACACCTACATTCCCGGTGCTGGTCTGCCGCATCCGTTTCGTGATCCGCGGGGCCACAGCCACAATCGCAAGAGCCCCGCTCCCCTGGCGCTCGAGGCCGACACCTGGGCCGAAAACCGCTCGTATCTCTGGGCGATCGACCTGTTCAACCTGGGTTACTATTGGGAAGCCCATGAGGAGTGGGAACGGCTGCTGCGTTCGACCGGGAACGACACCACCTGCGGGCGTTATCTGAAGGGGCTGATCAAACTGGCGGCAGCGGGGGTCAAGGTGCGGGAGAACAGCCTGCATGGAGTGCGACGGCACGCCGCTTCCGCCGGAGAAGTCTTCGCCGACGTGGCGGCCGAAGTGAGTGGCGAATTCCTATGTGGTCTGGAGTTCACCAAGCTGCAGTATGCGGCGGACCGGGCGGCCCAACTGACCTACAAGAACGCCTACACCGCCGGCAAGCCGGTGCGGGTCTTTCCGTTCATTCTGCAGCCCAACCCGCTGCCTCTCGCCTACTGAGTGGCGGCAGCGGAACCATCTGACCGGACGCCAATCTCATACCCCGGGGGACTTGCAAGCCCCCCCGCAGCGTCATCAAAGTCAACGCCAGTCTCCGATGCGTCGGCGGCTGGCGTTGTTCGTTTTTAAGGCCCTTGGGAGGCATTGGGCTTCCCGGAGGGCTGTTCCCTGAGCATTTCTTTCCCGCCCCGCTCTCCATGCCTGTGCACCCAAACCGCCTGATGCTGTTGGTTGGAAGTCTGTCCCTGGTGTGGGGGGGGTGGAGCGAACCGGCGCGGGCCCAGTCTCCGCCGCCCGTCTGGCAGGGGGAATACGCCGGCTCGCTCATCGACGCCTCGGGCCGGTCTCAATGGACGGGTTTGCAGGTGGTGGCCCAGGGGGCGGGTGAGTACCTGGGGTTGGAGCTGGCGGGGGGGCTGCCTGGCAACCGCTGGAATATGCGAGACCGTCACGAGGCGGTGGGGCGAGCCGAAGGAACCCCGACCCTGGTGCTGGCGTCGGCAGCTCACAAGTACGAGGTCGATGGCTGGCAGGTGCGGGTGACCGACCTGCAGGGGAAACCGGTCGGGACTCTGAACCGTTACCTGCGCAGCAGCCAGACGCTCGGAGCGCCCCCTCCCGCCAAGGCCATCGTGCTGTTTTCGGGAGGACCCACCAGCGAGCTGAAGAACGCGCGGATCACCCCCGAGGGACTGTTGCAGGTGGGGTGCGAGACCACCCGGTCGTACCGTGATTTCTGCCTGCATGTCGAGTTCCGGACTCCGTTGATGCCTGCCGCCCGCGGCCAGGCCCGGGGAAATTCAGGCGTCTACCTGCAGGGTCGATACGAAGTGCAGATTCTCGACTCGTTTGGGCTGGTCAGCCAGAACAATGATTGCGGCAGCCTGTACAAGCAGCGGCCGCCGTTGTTGAACATGTCGTTCCCCCCCGAGACGTGGCAGACCTATGAAATCGATTTTCGGGCGGCCCGCTTCGATCCGCAGGGGACCAAGACCGAACCGGCCCGGCTGACGGTCTGGCACAACGGCATCAAGATCCACAAGAACGTGGAGTTGACCGGGAAGACGGGGGCGGGGGCGGCGGAAGGCCCCGAGCCCCGGCCGATCAAGTTCCAGGATCACGGCGACAAGGTGCTCTACCGCAATCTCTGGATTGTCGAGAAATAACCGGAGCGAAACCCTCTGGTCACTTGGCCGGTGATTATGGCGAACCTCTGGGGGAGATCCTGCGATCACGGGAGAGATTGATCAGACCGCCTGGGCTTCGTGGAGCAATTCGCGCGTGGCGGGATGCTGGGGAGTTTCGAAGAGCTGCTCGGGGGGGGCCGACTCGACCACCCGTCCCTGAGACAGCACATGCACGACGGTCGCCACCTTGCGGGCGAAGTTCATCGCATGGGTGACCACCAGCATGGTCTGGCCTTCGCGGGCCAGGTCGGTCATGACCGCGAGCACTTCGCCGGTCATCCGTGGGTCGAGAGCGCTGGTCGGTTCATCAAACAGAATGGTCTCCGGGCGCATGGCCAGGGCCCGGGCAATGGCCACCCGCTGCTGCTGCCCCCCCGAGAGTTGGTGCGGCAGGCTGTCGAGGCGTTGTGAGAGTCCCACCCGGTCGAGCAGCGCGCGGGCCCGTTCGCGTGCCTCATCACGTGGCAGCCCCAGCACATGCACGGGGGCTTCCATCACATTCTCGAGCGAGGAGAGGTGGGGAAAGAGGTTGAACTGCTGGAAGACCATCCCCACCCGCAGGCGGATCTGGGCCAGGCTGGCGCGGCGGGTGGCCGGGGGATCCTCGGCGTTCAATCGCGCTCCTCCGACGTCAATCGTTCCCCGCTGGAAGGTCTCGAGTCCATTGATGCAGCGCAGCAGGGTGCTTTTGCCCGAGCCGCTGGGCCCAATCAGCACTCCCACGCCCCCGGTGGGAAGTTCCAGCGAACACCCCTTGAGGATCTCGAGCGCCCCGTGCCGTTTGACCACCTCGGCGATTCGCAGCATGCCACCCATCTCCAAATGCTCCCGGGGGGGTGAACCCGACCCGGGGACTGCCAGGGACTCTGTCAGGCCGATCGCTTGAGGGTGCGTTCCAGCCAACCCGATGCCAGCGACAGCGGATAGCTCATCGCCAGGTAGAGCACCGCCGCCATGGCGGCCGCCTCCAGGAACAACCCCGAACTTTTTCCCACGATCGAGTACTGCTTGGAGAGTTCTTCCACGGCGATGACCGAGCAGACCGAGGTGTCTTTGAAGAGGGCGATGAAGTCATTGGCGGTGGCGGGAATGACGGTGCGAATCGCCTGCGGCAGGATGATCCGCCGGACCGCGAGCGCACGCGACATTCCCAGCGAGAGCGCCGCTTCCATCTGGCCCCGGGGGACCGACTGCAGGCCCAGCCGGAAGATCTCGCACTCGTATGCCGAGTAGTTGATCGCGAGGGCCGCCACTCCCGACCAGAACTCGGAGATCGTCACACCCAACCGGGGGAGCACGAAGTAGATCACGAACAGCTGGAAGGCGAGGGGGGTTCCCCGCACCAGTTCGACATAGGCTCCCAACGCCGTACGCAACAGCCACGCGCCCCAGCCGCCGCCGTCCCCTCCCAAGAGTGGGGTTGACCACGACCGGCCGAGGGCAATCGCCAGGCCGATCAACATGGCCAGGGGCATGGCACAGCAGGCGAGCTGAATGGTGACCCACGCCGCCTGCAGCAACTTGGGAATCCACCGGCCCAGGTCGCGCCACGAGGGGAGTTCGCTGAGGCGCGGGGTCGAGTCCCAATTCTTCCAGACCTGGGGCAGCCGGGACTGGGTATCGTTCCACAGGCCGTGGCGCTCGTAGAGGGTCTGCAATTCCCCCCGATCGTGCAGGCGTTCGAGAGCGGCGTTGAGCTGTTGGCAGAGAGGCAGGTCGACTGCCCGCAGATAGATCACATACAGCCCTTCCGAACGGGGCGCGCCCCGGACTTCGAGATCGGGATAGAGCCCCCCCTGTTCGAGGTAGTGGGTGACCACCGGATTGTCCTGAACGGTGGCGTCGAGCTTCCCCTGCCTGAGCGACTCGAAGGAATCGATCGAGCCCGAGAAGCGGATGACGTCGCAGGTGGTGCCGAATTCTTTCGAGACCAGGGTGTCGGCGGCCGATTCTTCGAGGACACCGACCCGGAATCGGGTTCCGGCTGGCGGGGTACGGAGGCTCTCCCAGTCGGTCAGCCCGGTTTCACTGCGGCGGGTGCAGAGCCGCAACTGGTAGATGTAGTAGGGGAGCGATGTGCAGAACCGGGCGGCGCGGGGGCGGGTGAATTCATACCCATTCAGGGCGATCTCGATATCGCCCCGCGCGAGCACCTCAAGAATCTGTGACCAGTCGCATTGGACGTGCCGTTGGCTGGGGCGGTCGAGTTCGCGGGCGAGCGCCGTGGCCAGATCGACTTCGAAGCCGATGGTTCGCGCGGGATTGGCCGGGTCGGGGTAGAGGTAGGGTCCACCACCCTCACGGTCGGCACCCCAGGTCAGCGGTTCCGCGGCCGCGACCCGCCCGCTGATACCCAGATCGGCCCCCAGCGACAGGCCCAAGGCGAGGCCGCCACCCATCAAACCGAGGAAGACGCAGCGCCAGATCCGCAAGGTGGGGGGCTTTCGAGGGGGGGAACGGTCTGCTTGCCGGAATCGTTTCGTTCCGGTTTTTTGTGGTTGGCGGGGGGCACCCCAGGCCCGTTGGCAGGCCCGGCAGACGGGACCAGCCGCCCGGGGGCACTCCTTTCGACGGGGGCACCCTTGGCTTCCGGGGGGCGAGAAATGACCCACACTGCGGGGGATGGCGGTCCAGGCTGGTCAAAACCTCGACCCACGCACTTTTGCGATCCTACTCCAGTCCACTACCATATCCCAGCGAGATGTTCCTTCCGACCTGTTCCTGATTCCCCGGCCCAGTTGTGACGCGACAGACCTCTCTTTCCGCAGCCTACCGTTCCGGACAGTTCGCCATTTCGTTTGAGATCTTCCCGCCCAAGACGGCCGAGGGAGATGATGCTTTGTGGACCAACGTGGCTCCGCTGGCGGCATTCCGCCCGACCTTCATCTCGTGCACCTATGGGGCGGGGGGGAGCACGCGGGGCCGGACGCTGGAGCTGTGCGAACAGATCACCCAGCGGTTTGACGTTCCCGCCACCGCGCACTTCACCTGTCTGGGGGGGACGGTGGATGAACTGCGGGAGTGGCTGACTTGGGCTGGTCAGCATGGTGTGCGGAACATCATGGCGTTGCGGGGTGACGCTCCCGCAGGCCAGGCCGACTGGCAGCAGGTGGATGGCGGGCTGCGCTACGCCAACGAACTGGTCGAACTGATTCACCGGGAGTTTCCCCAGTTTGGGATTGGGGTGGCTGGCTATCCGGAAAAGCATCCGCAGGCGCCGTCGCTCGAGGTCGACATCTCGAACCTGAAGCGGAAGGTCGACGCGGGGGCCGACGCGATCTTCACCCAGCTTTTCTATGTAAACGACGCCTTCTACCGGTTCCGCGACCGGTGCGAAAAGGCGGGCATCCGGGTGCCGATTGTTCCCGGAGTGATGCCCATCCTGAACTTCGCGCAGATCCAGCGGATCACGTCGCTGTGTGGTGCCGAGTTGCCCGCTGACCTGTCACGCCGGCTGTCGGAAGTGCAGGACGACAAAGACGCCCAGTTCGAAATTGGGGTCGAATTTGCCGCCGAGCAATCGCTCGACCTGCGCAGCCACGGGGCCCCGGGAATTCACTTCTATGTGCTCAACCGGTCGACCGCCTGCGAGCGGATTCTGGGGGCGTTGGGACTGACGCCGTTGGTCGGGGTTTAGATTGGCGACGGCGTCTGGGGGCGGGAGTGGGCTCGGCCGCGGTCTTCAGACGATAGATCCAGGCGTTCCCCTGTTTTCCCGCCACCTCGGCGGCGTTCGTCTGCCGCAGGCAATACGCCGCCCGCTGGGCCAGCCAGCGCGGGATCTGGGCGGTGCGGGCCAGGTCGGCGGTCGTGAACTCGGCAGGGAGTTCCGGCGGCAGCAGGGCGACAAGGTCGGCGGTGGTGCAGAGTGACCGGCACTCGATGACGGCGGTCAGCGAGCGGTCGCACACCCGGTAATTCCGGCCCCAGCGCCGGCGATTGGCATGCGGCTGCCGCACCTCGAGCTGTTCGGTCAGCAGAATGTCGAGCGTCAGGCGGGGGTGGGGGAACACAGTCACAAAATGCACCAGGTCGTCAAACAGGTGCAGCCAGCCTTCGTGACGCGGACTGAGTCGGCCCCGGGTCTCGGCAGTGCTCCCGCGCTCGCCGGTGACAATCCGCCGGTTGAGTGCCAGCGGCTTGACGATGCGGACGGAATGGCTGGCCAGCAGTCGGCGGGTTTTGTCGCGCAGTGCTCCCAGTGACGCGGCCTGGATCTCGATCAGTTCGCCATCGCGTACGGCATCGATCCGAAACTCCCCCAGCGTGACTTCCTGGGGGGTGCCGTCCGGGGCGTAGAACTGCTTGAGCTGGCGGTGCAGGGTCGTCTCCATGACGTCGGGGATGGTACCGCCCGGGCCCCGGGGAGTCTGCGCCGGTTTGAGACAGGGGGACGGGGTGCTGCCATGGCGTGCGGAGAGGCTCCGGGACTGGTCCGAAACACGACCCTGTGTCAACGGCCGAAACGGAGCCGTTCGAACGCCCCGCTGTTCAACAGGCAGCTCGCGGGGCCGGTGAGCCGCACGATGCCCGGGTGATGCAGTTGGGCGGCAGCGGCGACGCGATCGGCGGGACTGGGGTGAGTATCCCACCACGAGGCGCTCTGCGGGGCCAGGAGCCGCCCCACCTGACGCTGACCGCGGTCGTCGAGAGCGGCGGCGTGGGCCACCACTTCGCGGCTGTACTTCGCCGGGGTGAGGTCGGTGGGCAGATCCCGCATCAGCAACCTGAGAAATCGCTCTTCGGCCACATGCAGTTCCGCCAGCCGCCGGGTCGTCACCGCGAACTGGGCCGAACCTGCGAGCTGGATCTCGTAGCGGTCGGCATCAAACTCCTGGCGACGCGTCAGGAACCGGCTCATGGAAAACGCCGCGGCCGTCAGTACCAGCAGATACATCCGTCCCAGCCACATCGTTCCGCGGATGACGACGGACAGCACCATGGCCGCCCGGCCGCTGTCGGGGTCAATCTCGCCCACCGAATCGGTGACGATCTCGGTGTGCACCACTCCCTCCAGCAGCCAGTTGGTCACACGCCGCACGAACGAGGAAATCCAGGAGGCTCCCGTCTGACTGAAATGCCCCAACTCATGGGCGATGACCCCCGCCATCGATCGCAGGTCGAGCGCGAGAAACAGCGGGCCACCCAGTGACAAGCGCAGTTCTCTTCCCTGCCGGATGGCGGCGGCATTGGCCTGCGGCTGCAGATGAATCTGTTGGGGGATGGGGGCCCCCACCTGTCGGGCGATGGCCGCCACGAAGGCATGCAGTACCGGATGCTCGGCGGGGCGCAATTGCAGGGGGATCCGGACTTTTCCAGACCAGCGAAACAGCGGCCGTACCAGGGCGTAGAGGAACCCCAGCAAGGCCACTCCGATCCCGAGATGCAGCACCCCACCCCACAGCAAAAGCTGCACCGGAACATCCCGGTCATCGGGCAACAGGTGCGTGAAATACCACCACACTCCGAGGGGAATTGCCACGATGGTGGCCGCGTAGACCAGCAACAGCAGACACAACCCCACCGCGGCTCCCAACGCCGCCAGCCGATATCCCCAGGTGGGACGGCGCTGCACCACCTGTCCCTGGAAGCCCGCCAGCAGTTGCCGGATCAGCTCGGATGATTCAGCCGGGGTCAGGTCCTGTGGTCTGGGGGCCGGGGGAAGCCGTCTGGTCTCGGGCGGCTCGGGTGTCGGTTCGGGTTCGGGGGGCCGGAGGACTCCATACGTGTCGTCGGTGGTGCATTCGGCCGGTGGAGCGACCCGAGACCCGCTGTCGGTATCGGGGGGAGAAGCAGCGGGGGCAGCGCTGGGCGGGGCGGGGGATGGTTCCTTGGCCACGGGGGTGGCAACGGGAGGGGAAAAGACCTGTTGGCAACGGGGACAAGTCACGTTCGTGGGGACCTGGTTTCCCGTCAGTTTGAGCCGCGCCTGGCAGGCAGGACAGATCAATTTGGTCGACATAACACTCTGCCGGTCGATCTGAAGCGTTGCGGATGCACTGGTCTCTGCCCCAGGGAGGGGACCTGCCGCAGGTGCCACCCGGCCTGGGGACCCCGGCCGGCAAACTGCCAGAGCAGGATGAGCCAGATGGACCAATCGACCCATCGTATTCCGGGTCGGGTTTCGAGGAAACCCGAGTACTGGAGTTTTTGTGACCGCGTCTCAGGCGGTTGCCGGACTGCGTGCGTGTGGTCAGCAACACACCGTGGCCCTTTCCTGGGTCCGTGGCGGCGATCTTCCGGGGGCGGTACGATCGGAAGTGAGGCCGTCGTTGTCTCTTCAACAGGCTGTCACCAGCGTGCTTTGACCGGGGGAATCTCACGTGTTGCGTCTGCTGTGTCTGTGTGGCCTGGGGCTCTGGCTGGGACTGGGAGCATGGCTGGAGAAGGAGGCGGCTGCGCGTCCTCCGAACATTGTGTTCATCTTTTCGGACGATCTCACCTGCCAGGCGATCAGCAGTTATGGCGATGAGCGCCGGTTGCTGCAGACGCCGCACATGGACCGGCTGGCCCGCGAGGGAATCCGGTTTGACCGTTGCCTGGTCACCAACTCGATCTGTGGTCCCAGCCGGGCCACGGTGCTGACGGGGAAATACTCGCATCGGAACGGCTTCTACAACAACAGCAACAGCCGGTTCGATGGGTCGCAGACCACCTTTCCCAAGCTGTTGCAGGCGAATGGTTACCAGACGGCCCTCATTGGAAAGTGGCACCTGGTGAGTGAGCCGACCGGGTTCGATCACTGGCAGATCCTGCCCGGCCAGGGGATTTACTACAACCCGCCGATGCGCCGCAACGGGCAGGCGGTGCAGACGCAGGGTTACACGACCGATGTGCTGACCGACCTCTCACTCGACTGGCTGCGGCAACGCGATCCCGGCAAGCCCTTTCTGCTGATGTGCCAGCACAAAGCGCCGCATCGCGAATGGTCCCCCGCGCTGCGGCACCTGGGCTGGGACGAGGACCGCCAGTATCCGGAGCCACCCACCCTGTTCGAAGATCTGGCGAACCGCCCCCGGGCGGTGCGCGATCACGACATGGGCATCGCCACCAGCTTTTCCGACCTGGATGTCAAACTGCGGACCCCGGGCAACCTGAATGCCGAGCAACTCGCGGAATGGAACCGCTACTACGGACCCCGGAACGAGGCGTACCGCGCCGCCAAGCTCTCGGGACGCGAGCTCGTGCGATGGCGGTACAACCGCTACATGCACGATTACCTGGGATGCGTGAAGGGAGTCGACGAGAGTGTGGGCCGGCTGCTGCAGGCTCTCGATGAACAGGGCCTGGCGGAGAACACGATCGTGGTCTGCTCGTCCGACCAGGGATTCTTCCTGGGGGAGCACGGCTGGTACGACAAGCGGTGGATCTTCGAAGAGTCTCTGCGGACTCCCTTGTTGATCCGTTGGCCGGGGGTCACCCGGCCCGGCAGTGTGAATTCGCAGATCGTGTCGTTGGTCGACTTCGCGGGGACGTTTCTGGAGGCGGCGGGCGTCCCCCTTCCGGCCGACCTGCAGGGACGAAGTCTGCTGCCATTGTGCCGGGGGGAGACCCCGGCCGACTGGCGCACCAGCCTTTACTACCGCTATTACGAATATCCCGAGCCGCATCATGTGCGGCCGCATTACGGGGTGATCACCGACCGTTACAAGCTGGTGCACTATCACGCCCCCGATGTCGACGAGTGGGAACTGCTCGACCGCCAGGCCGATCCGCAGGAGACGCGCAGTTTCTACAGCGACCCGGCGTATGCCGACACGGTGCGTGAACTTCAGGCCGAGCTGGTGCGATTGCGCCGCGAAGTGGGTGATGAAGCCCCGCCGCCCCGGGCCGCGTATGGTTCCGAACGGTTTGACAACGAGCCAGAACCACCCGCCAGGCCCAAGTAGCCAAGAAGCGATTGGCCGGCCGTCGCACGGCTTGAGTCGGTCGAAACCTGCTCAGGGACGATCGCGGCGGCGGACTTCCACCCGCCCGTCGGCATGGGCGGTGAGGTCGAGGATCTGGTCGTCCAGGTTGATGCCGGTGATCGTCAGCGAAGGCCAGTCGCGGGGAAGGCGGGGATGGACGGTGTAACCTTCGGGGGTCGGTTGAAACCCGAGAAAGCCCTGCAGCAGCACCTGCGGCACCAGCACGCTTTCGAGGAATTCCTGATCGAGACCCAGTCCCCCGGCTGTGCCGCCCCCCTGCAGTTTCCCCCGGCCCGGCTTCGCATAATAGGCCCGGTAGCCCCCTTCCGTCTGCACTTCGCGGAACCAGGTCGCTATCTCGCGCAGGCGGCGCCAGGCATCCTCGGGGCCATTTGTCTGGAGTCGGGCCATGAGGTCGTGGTAACTGAACCCCAGCACGGCTCCGCCATCCTGCACCTGGTCACCCCAGGGGACACTTTCGGGTGACGTCCACGCCCAGACATAGGTATCGATGTTACGCCGCGTGGTGGCGCGGGGAGCGAAACGCCAGTGGTAGATGTCGGCGCCCCGGGAGGTGTCTCCCGCGACGTCGCGTTGTCCGTCGAGCCAGGCGAAGATGTCGCGGGCCTGACCGGCACTCGCCAGGCCCGCGTGAATCGCCTCGAGGTTCACAAAGCTGAAGCCGTAGTCGTAGGCCTGCCCGGTCGCATCGATCCAGCCGACGAACCGGCCTGTCTCGCGGTTCCAGAACCGGGTTTGAAAATCGAGCCGGATCTGCGCGATCAGGGTCGACAACGCGGCCAGATCGGGAGCCGCCACATCCGTCGGCACATTCCATTCCGGATGCCGGGCGATCGCCTGTTCGAGCGCGAGTTGGGCCTTCAGTGCGGCAGACAGGGAAATGGTCGCCAGGGCGTCATGACCGCCGAAGGGGAGCAGGTCCCAGTAGTTGTTTCCGACCCCCAGACCGGGGCGGGGGACGTTTTGTCCTTTTTTCCCCTTGGTCAGACCACTGCGGCCGTCGTGGCCGACCCACGTGACGTGGACATGCTTGTCTTCGCGGACGTGGAACTCGCGGAGGGAGAATTCGAGCGCCTGCCGCATTCGTCCGATATTCCGCCGCAGGAAGTCGAGATCGTGGGTCCAGACGAAGTAGTCGTGGCAGCCCTGGAGGAAGTTGGAATTGGTGATGGGGTGCCGGGTGTCGATGGCGGTGAGCAGCGACTTGAGATCGAGTTCGAGCCCCCGGGCGTGGTCGATGCGCAGGCGGTAGCGGGTCAGCAGACCGGCATGACCGGGCTGCCGCCAGAGGGGAATGTTGGCGAACTGCATCTCGCCGGGGAGCGGAATGGAAACCGCGCGGTCGGCCGGCCACGATGCCTCCCCCTCGAGCAGCCACTCGATGGTGGCGGTGGTCTGCGGCCGAGCCCCCCGGGCTCCCCATTCGAGTCGGGCGAACGGGGCGACAATGGTGCCGCAGCGGAAGGGAGGGGTGACGAGGGTGATGGTGTCGGCCGTCGCTTTGAGACGCAGGCCGACGGCGGGGTCGATCCCCCGGACCTCGGCCCCGGCGATTTCCCAGCCGTCGGTGTTGGCGAGCGGCTTCAACCCAAACGCCTGGATGGCCCAGACTTCGTCGGCGATCGCAAAGTGGAAGCCCCGGCCCGTGCTTTGCTGCCAGGCGGGAAAAGGCCAGCCTTCGCTGTGGGCCATGCCGCGATGCTGCTGCATCGAGACGTAACCCTCGGCATCGATCCGTTTTCCCAGAAAGGCGTCGCGGTACTGGGGCCGCCGCTGGGCCGAGGCCCACAGGCTGGACTGCGGCAGCCAGGCATCCCAGAGGGTGCAGGTAATGAACGAGCCGGGATGGTGCAGGCGGTGCAGTTCATTGAGCGCCCCCATCTCGACCTCGTGACCGGGGACGACGAACTGGGGGAATTCATCGGCCGCGATGACGCTGCCCAGCGTCAGGCTGAGGAGAGACCACACGCAGAACAGCGATGACAGCGGGCGGAACATGCGGAGATGGAGACTACGGGCGAAGGGATGTCTTGCCGGGCAGGTCGGAATCTTCATGACGGATCGCCTTCAGAACCACAGCGGCGAACTTCGGGCGGGCACGGTCCCTGGTTGGGGACAGGGAATTCCGAACAAACGAAGCCGCCACTCGGGGTGATCCGAAAGGCTGGACGTTGCGTCAGTCCTTCGGGGGTATGAGGTGTTTCAACTGAAGGACCTGTAGTCGCAGAGGGTCCTGGGGATCGGAGGAAGAGTACGACAGCTTGAGTGATTGCAGCACCGGGAGTTCGAACAGGGGGGAGAGGTCCCGTACGGCCGTTTCCCGGATGTCGAGAGAGACCAGCTTCCTGGCATCTTTGAGCCGTTGCACGCTCGAGATCGGGGCCAGGATCGCCTGCAGGCTTTCGAGTTGGTCGACTTTCAGATCATCGAGACTCTCGACGCCACTGCGATCGATGATGAGATGGACCAGGGGAATGTCGGACAGTGGGAGGAGACTGCGGATCTGACGGCAGTTGAACATTGTCAAGACCCGCAGCGATGTCATCTTTTTGAGGGGGACAAGGTCGTAGACTGAAGATTCATCGATGTTCAGTTCTTCGAGACGCAGGTCCTGCAATGGTTCGAGCGACAGGACGCGGACACGACCGAGCGACAGTTTTCTGAGTTGCCGGCACATTGCCAGCGGATCGAGTTTCTCGACCTGCGTCCCCAGGATGTCGAGGCTCTCCAGTGGCATCTCTCTCAGGGGTGAGAGATCGCGGAGCGGAGAGTAAATTACGCGCAGGTGCTTGAGTTTGAGTCCCCGCAGAGGGCTGAGATCGGCGAGGAGTCCCGGTGTATCGGGACTCTTGTGACAGAAGATGTCTTCGACATGCTTCAGATACGGATTGTCTTTCAAGGCTCGCAGGGGAGACAGATCGCGTACTTTCTCGATTCCCAGCATGAACCGGACATGCGGAGGGTGACCATGCACCTGCAGTTCATCCAACATTCCGGGATTCAATTCTTGCAGTTTCTGACCGATCTGCTGGTATTGCTGGGCAACAGGGAGTGAGCGGAGTTGCTTGTTCCAGTCATCAAACTCGCGGCTGTGAAACCAAAGTGTGAGATCCTCCGGCTCAGTCTCTTCGACGGCAGGATCTGTCGATTCGGCCAAAGCGAATTTGTTCCGGTTCGTCTTTCCCGCCGTCAGGCGGATCGGGAATTCCTGCGTTTCAAACCGGTCCTGCGACAGTCGTATCTGATAGGCCCCCGGCAGGGCCTGCAAAGTCACCTGTCCCTTCTGGGCCGCACCGCGCGTGACAACGGTTCCGCGGTCATTCACCAGTTCCACAAACGCATCTCTCGGCGAGACTTCGAGGACCAGTGTCGTGGGGGCCGGGCGACTGACCAGCCACCACACCAGCACAAGCGCCAGCACGGCGGTCGTCGCCAGCGCTCCCCAGAGCCAGCGGCGCGGCACCAGGGGGAGCCGGGCCGTCGACCGCGCACTGCGCGCACGGACTGGTGTCGGGTCAATGGTCAGCCCGGACCAAACCGCGTCGGAGTCCTCGGATGCGGGGACGCTGCTCTGGGCTGGGTTGCTGGAACCCCTGGGGGATTGTGTCGGGGCTGCGGCCAGTGACGGCCCCTGTGTCTGGAACCGTCGCAGGTCGGTCAGCAGGTCGGCACAAGATCGGTAGCGCTGCTCGGGAGACTTGGCGACCAACCGGGCAAACATCTCGTCGAGTGCCGGGGGGACATCGGGACGCAGTGTCCGCAGGGAGGGGATGGGGGCCGTCTTGTGCGCGATCAGCGTTTCGACCGGATTGGACCCGCGATACGGGGGCTGGCCGATGAGCAGGAAATAGAGCGTACAGCCCAACGAGTAGAGGTCGGAGCGTTCATCAACGAGCCGGGCGTCCGAGGCCTGCTCGGGGGACATGTAGTCGACGGTTCCCAGACCGACCCCCGTCGCGGTGAGTTGGGTGGTGGTCCGGTCGGTCGAGGAGTCGGAAGCGTCTGGACTGAGGGAAATCGCGAGTCCCAGATCGAGCACTTTGACCTGACCCGATTCGGACAACAGCAGATTGCCGGGCTTGATGTCGCGATGGAGGATTCCCTGGGAATGGGCCGACTGCAGTCCCTGGGCCACCTGTTGAATGCAGTCGACCGCCTGTGCCACGGAAAGCGGGCCGTCTTTCCGGATGCGTTTCGAAAGATCCTGGCCGGGGACCAGTTCCATGACCAGAAACCAACGCCCCTGTTGCTCCTCGGCATCGAGGGCTCTGACCAGATTGGGGTGGCTGACCTGCGAGGCCAGACGCACCTCCCGTTCGAACCGCCGGATGGCGGTCTTGTTCCAGCAGAGTTCGGGAGACAGAACCTTGAGGGCGACCGGCTGTTGGAGCCGGCGATGACGGCCGCGGAACACCTGTCCCATCCCACCGGCCCCCAGCGGCTCTTCGAGCCGGTAGTTGCCGATCTGCAGACGGTCTCCCGCGCCCCGCAGCACCATCTCGGCCTGAAAGCGGGTCAGGTGATTGGCAGCGATGAGCGCGCGGGCCAGGACCCGGGGGGAGCCTGGCGATCCAGCCAGTTGCTCGCGCAGCACCTCCCGTGGGACCAGCTCAAGTTCGAGAAGCCGGCGGGCGAAGTCGCGCAGTGACAGGGGGGGAGTTGGAGGCGTTTCCCGGCTGGAGAAGTGGCCGCGGGGTGGGCCTCCGCCAGGTGCCGCGCTCAGTTCGACGGCCAATCCCTGGGCCAGAGTGAAGACCCGCGTGATCCGTTCGGTCTGGAGGGGAAACCGGTGGGTGTACTCGGAGGGTCGGACCGACTGCCCGTTGGCCTGACGGTGCTCCAGCTCGAGCAGCAGCAATTCCGCGAGCAGGGGGGCCTGCAGTTCGTCGGGGATCTTTCCGAGGAACTGCTCGATGCGCGGAGCCTGGTCCAGCCGCAGGCGCTCGGCGAACCGATCCACGAGGCGGTCAACAGTTTTGCTGAGGTCAGGGTCCACGGGGGCGGTCGCAGGGGAATCACACAGGCTCGGATAAGACGTCAGTGTGACGGAGCCCGTGGGTGGAAGGCAACCTCAGGAAGAGATGGTTCGCGAGGGAGCCGCGATGGCACCCAGATCCAGGATTTGTCCGTCACCCACCGGGCCGCACTCCCGCGTGCAGCAAGGGGGCGAAGCAGGGGACTGCCACGCGTGTGTTGGACACAACGTCACGGCGGTTCGGCAGTCAGAAAGTTCCGGGTCGCACGACCAGTGCAGGGGGGCGTGCGTCGGCTCAATACACCTTCCGCTGGCGGGACGAGGGAATGTCGAGCGCCTTGCGGTACTTGGTGATGGTGCGGCGGGCGAGGTTGTAGCCCTGCTTGGCCAGTTCGGCCATGAGGGCATCGTCGCTGAGGGGATCGCTCTTGTCTTCTTTGTCGACAATTTCCCGCAGCTTGATCCGGATGATGTCCCAAGCGACCTCTTCCCCTTCGGCGGTGGTTGTCCCGCCGCCGAAGAACCGCTTCAGGGGGAAGATGCCGCGGGGGGTCTGGATGAACTTGTCGTCGACGGCACGGGAGACGGTGGTGACGTGGACCCCCACATCATCAGCGATCTGCTGCATCTTGAGGGGGACGATGTACTCGGGGCCGTTGACCAGGAAGGGGACCTGGCGGTCGACAATCGCCTGGGCCACACGGCGGACGGTCGAGTAGCGCTGCTCAATCGATTCGATCAGCCACTTGGCCGCCTCGATCTTCTTCTTGATGTATTCGCGGGTCTGGGGATCGGCCTTGCCGCTGGCCAGCAGCTGCCGGTAGCGCTTGCTGATCCGCAGCCGGGGGGTGTATTCGTCTTCGGTGTGAACGACCCACTTGCTGTGATCATCGGGCTCGACGAACAGGTCGGGCACGACATTCTGGTTGGTGGAATGTTCGAAATCGCGGCCGGGGCGGGGGTTGAGCTTGAGCAGCTCTTCGCGGGCCGCCTTGATGGTGTCGAGGTTGTACCCGGTGCGGCGTTCGATGACCGGCAGGCGATTTTCGGCGAGATCTTCGAGATACGACTTGATCAGGGTGATCAGCAGATCGCGATGGGGGGTGTCGGGATCGATCTGCAGCAGGAAACATTCCTTCAGATCGCGGGCACCGACGCCCCGCGGATCGAGCTGCTGCACCAGATCGAGGGCCTGCTGGGCGATGACGGGAGTCACCTGCGTGGTCGGGAATTCGAGCGTGTAGGCCCGCAGCAGTTCGTCGAGCGGGCCGGTGAGCCGGCCGTTGGGATCCAGATTCTGCACGAGGTATTCGGCGAAGGCCCGTACGGGAGGCGAGCTGTCGAAGAAGTGCAGCTGCTCGAGCAGGTGTTCCTGCAGCGACGGGGGCCGGGCGACGATGTTGGCCATCTGGTCGAGGGCCCGGTCTCCCTCTTCGTCGGACCGGCTGGCGGAGACCCGGGGGGAGAACGACTCGTCATCCTGCCAGTCATCCCCCAGTTCCGAGAGCCGTTCGAAATCGTCCTGATTGTTGTGGTCGTTGTCGACGACCAGTTCCTTCTGCTCGAGCGGTTTCTCGGCGGGGGAGGGGAGATCGAAGGGTTCGCCCCCCTCTTCGGAGGGTTCGCGGTTCTCGGGGCTGTCGGCATCGGGGGCGGGAGATTCGGGAGTGCCGCCGAGGTCTTCCAGCAGGGGGTTCTCGATCAGCTCCTGTTCGATGCGTTCCTTCAGCTCCATGAGGGGAAGCTGCAGAATCTCCATCGACTGGATCATCCGCGGAGCCAGCTTCATCTGCTGGCTCATCTTGAGATGCTGTCCGAACCCGAGGTGCATGCGCGTGGCCTCCGCCCTTCAGAAAGATTGCCGGCCGCGGAGGGCGTCGGCCAGCATCTCCCGGTTGGCGAACTCGAGCACGCTGCCGGTGGGAATGCCCCGGGCCAGCCGGGTGATCTTCACCGGTTCGTTCGCCAACAGGTTGGAAATAAAAAGGGCCGTGCCATCCCCCTCGAGGGTGGGATTGGTGGCCATCACAATCTCGCGGACCCCCTGCTTGCGAACCCGGTCGACCAGGGCGTCGAGGGTGAGCTTCTCGGGTCCCATTCCCTCCAGCGGGGCGATGCGCCCCTGGAGAACGTGGTAGACGCCGTGGAAGGCTCCCGAGCCCTCCAGCGACAGCAGGTCTTTGGTCTGTTCGACCACGCAGACGACCGTGGGGTCGCGGCGGGGGTCGGAACAGATCGAGCAGAGTTCGTCTTCGGTGAGATGGAAGCAGTTGCGGCAGGGGTGAACCTTCGCCTTCACATCCTTGATCGCCTGCGCCAGGGCCAGGGCCCGGTCGGTGGGGGCCATCATCAGGTAGTAGGCCATCCGCTCGGCCGACTTCTTTCCCACCCCGGGCAGCATCTCCAACTGCTCGATGAGGTGGGTCAGCGTGGGACCGTAAGAGCTTGCCATGGAGTTACTTCCCGCCCATCAGGCCCGAGAGCCCGGGCAGATCGAGCCCTTCGGTCGCCTGGCCCATCAGGTCGGCTCCCGCCTGCCGCGCCTTGTCGAGCGCCTGGTTCACCGCCAGCAGGACATACCGTCCCAGGGCGTCGGCATCCCCGGTGGCCGCGAGGGCGGGAGAGATCTGGCAGTCGACGACCTGCAGCAGGCCCGACATCTCGATCCGTACCGCACCGCCACACGCCTCTCCCTCGATCCGCACAGACTGCAGCTTTTGCTGCACCTCCTGCATGCGGCCCTTCAGTTCGCCCGCCTGCTTCATCGCCTGGGCGATCTTGCCGATCTCCTTGAACATCGCAGTCAACTCTCGGGGGTTTCTTCCGCGACCGGCGGTGGCGCCTCCAGACGCTCCACCCGCATCACCGTGGCTCC
>Ga0315903_10001720_pt1 | contig 33186 bp, 30 predicted proteins | sample LakEriMetagenome_7_FD_203524 | JGI IMG/M metagenome (GOLD analysis project Ga0315903, IMG submission 203524) | Freshwater fungal communities from buoy surface, Lake Erie, Ohio, United States - Buoy 2 MA119 | ecosystem: Environmental > Aquatic > Freshwater > Lake | place: USA: Lake Erie, Ohio...
TTCGACCAAAAGGAACAGCGGTGAGTGCACTTGGTTGGATCTGGACTGTTGATGGTTCATTTATGGCCCTTGGCGCAGCGCTTGGCGGAATTATCGCCAGTCAGTTCTCGCCGCGGTTTACTTTACTGAGCACAACTATTGCAGTCTCCATTGGGTTGCTCGTACTCACCTTCGGGAGAAAAATTCTTGAGCCAGCTAATCGCATAACATCGGAGGCGGAAGATCGCAGTGCTATTGAAAATAGCGCGCCACCGCAATAACTTCCTCTAGTTAATCCTCTTTAAGCGGAAAGATGATGTCAATCTCCAATCCGCCAAAACGACTCTGCCGAAACTCCATTCTTCCTTTATGTTCTGCAACAATCGCGCGCATAATGCTCATGCCAAGGCCAGAGCCTCCACTCTCCCGAGAGCGCGAACTATCGAAACGCTGAAATTGCTGCACGCCTTTTTGGTAAACCTCTTCAGGTAGCCCCGAACCCCCGTCGCCAATCCGAATCCGCACACCTTCGTTCACATAATCAAGATGCGCGTAGAGCGGGGAATCTTGCGGAGTGTGACGTCTAATGTTCGAGAAGATATTGGCCAACAACTGCTGCATGTGTGGCAAGCTGCCAATGATAAAAACCTCTGGAGTTATTGCATCCTCGATCTCACGGATGGGCTCAAGAAGTTTCAAGTCAGTCAACTGAATTCGTAAGAGATCAGAAATGTTCACCGCATCATCAAGTTGGCTTTGCCGCTCCCCTATTTCGGCCAAGAAGAGCAAATCCGATATCAATCGTTCCATCCGACCAATTTCATTTGTTAGTCGATCAATTGCTCGCTTCTTCCCATCCGCATCAAGCTGCTCCGAGCGTGCTAACAGCTCCACATACCCCTTAATGACAGTCAGCGGTGTGCGCAGTTCATGTGAAGCATCACCGATAAACTCTTGCATCTTCTGGCTATTGCGTCGCTCGCCCTCGAGCGCATTTTGTAGATAACCCACCATTTGATTAAGCGCCCTACTCAAATCATTAACCTCTGAGTTTCCATTTTCGACAACTTCAATCTCCCACTTTCGACCATTAGCGATTTCACGGGCACGACCTGCAAGTCGCTCGATTTTCTTGATATCTGGTCTAATCAATACACGCGTGGCAGCGAATGCCAGGAGCAGGGCCACTAACAAAAATAAGGCGAGTCTCTCAATATTTATCAAGCGATTGTCGTAAATATCTCGGATTGGGTATGCCAATACAAGAAAGGAGTCTTGCGGTAGCTCAAGCGTCTCAACTCGATATCTCTCTTTAACGCCAAGCGTTTCAATGCTGCCTGTTCTGTTTTTCACTTGCACTGCAGGAAGCTCCAAAATCTCGCCCTCTGCTGAAGTTCGTACAGTAATCAATTCTCCAGAGCTATCTAGGAGTGCCACTAGCAATTCAGAGTCACTCTCGTCCGCCAAGAAAACTGCGCTCGATAGTGGATCTCTTGAATCTAATTGAGTGGTGACCCTGCCAATTAATTCATCCACGCGAGTGATTTCTGAGTTAAACGCGGTAGTGATGGCAAAGTAACCAATAGATAGCGACGCTAAAGAGGTGATCGCACCCGCAATGAGTGCAAATCGAGTCTGTAATCTCACGCAGGTTCCACGATTTGGTAGCCGACGCCCCGCACCGTTCGTATGAATTCCAAGCCATCACGATTTAACTTCTTGCGCAAGTAAGAGATGTAAGTATCGAGAACGCTCGTCTCAGTTTCGAAATCAATCTCCCATACATCGCGCAGTAGCGCAGATTTGGTAAGCACCCTGCCCTTATTTCGCATCAACTCTTGTAAGAGTTTGAACTCTGTTGGCGAAAGCTCTATTTCTGCATCGGCATAGAAGACTTTATGTTGATCCTCATCAAGAGCGAGCGCGCCACAACGCAGAACGCTGTTCTCAACTACTGCCGCTTTAGTCCGCCGAAGAATCGCCCCAACCCGAAGGAGGAGCTCTTCTAATCCGAAAGGTTTGGTTACATAGTCATCAGCGCCTAGTCGCAGCCCTCGAGTCACATCGGCCTTCTCGCCTCGGGCGCTGAGCATCAGCGCGGGCGTGCGGTCGCCCTTCTTACGAAGCTGCTCCAATAGCTCGAATCCATCCATCACAGGCATATTGATATCGATGATTAATAGGTCTGCCGCCGCACCCCTAAGCGCCGTGAGGGCGGACATCCCATCGGGGGCAGCGGAGACCGAATACCCGGCAACTCGTAGCGCATCGCCCAGCAGGTCACGCACCCCTGCCTCGTCGTCCACTACGAGGATATGAGCGTTAGCTGAGCCCTGGATCGCCATGAAGCAAGGCTACTGGCAAGCCCCTGCGATGAGGAGGGGTATCGCTGGCCATGAGCAAACTCCAAAGCTCTCGGTACGGTTTTCACAGAGTCTTCACATACTCCCAGGCAACCATTGGCCTATCCAGTTGGTGAAAGGGTGGGCAATACATGGCAGAGGTAACGGGCGCTTCACGAGCTCGATTCACAGTGGTAGCAATAGCGCTATCGCTTGCCATTGGCAGCATGAGCGCAACTAGCGCGAGCGCCACTGAAACTTCTGGCGGTGCATCTTCTGCTACTCCAGCACCGGGAGCTTCACCATCGCCATCTGCAACACCACAGAGTTATCAGCAGCAACTCGATGCATACAAAATTAAATTAGAAGAGTACAAAGTTGCACTTGAAAAGTGGAACGTTCTACGAAAAGCAGCGGAAGACGCATTTAAAATTGAGATGGATAAATTCAAAGTTGCTCGTGATGCGTGGGATGATGCAAACCGCGCTCTAATCGAAGAGATTAATGATGATTTCAAGAAAGATCTCAATAAGGCACGTGCAGATTTCAAAGCTGCCTTCACCGCTGCGAAGAGCACTGAAGCGAAAGTTGCCGCCCGTAACGCGCTTGGCGCAGCAACACTTGCCGCAACTACTGCCCGGCAAGTCGCGTTAGAAGCGTTAGGTGAACCGCCAACGCCCCCTGCGCGGCCGAACATCCCGATGCGTCCCCTAGAACCAATTAAGCCTATTGATCCAACGCTGGCAAAAAATGGTAAGCGTCAGATTCAACCCGGCCAGCCAAATCAGCCCGGCCAGCCACAACCGAATCCACGAGGCAAGCAAGAGAAGCCAGGTAAACCCGAGAAGCCAGAGCGCCAAAAGCAGCAGCTCGCACAGTCAGGTGAATTCGCTCCTACTTCTGCTTAATCTGTGAACCTGCTACCGTCACATGCATGACCAATCACGTAAATCTCACTGATTTCGAACTTTCAGGTAAGCGCGCGCTCGTCACAGGTGGTGGCGATGGATTAGGGCGACAATTCACTGAAGCGCTCTTAGATGCAGGTGCAGAAGTGATTATAGCTAGCCGACGAAAAGAGTTTCTCGATACCGTGGTTGAGCAATTGCGCGGAAAATACCCGAAAATTTCTGCAGAGCGTTGTGATGTTACGGACTATGAGGATGTACGTGCATTGGCGCAACGCGTTGGACATATCGATATTTTGGTCAACAGCTCAGGGCTTGCCCATCGTGCGCCATGGTGGGAGGAGCAATCACTTGACTGGAAGCGCATCATGACTCTTAATGTCGAAGCGCCGTTCTGGCTCTCCCAACTCCTCTTACCAGGAATGATCGAGAATAATTGGGGAAGAATTATCAACATCTCCTCGATATACGGTGTAGTTGCAGGGGATGAGAACCGTTATCCAGGCCTTGGCGTTCACATGCCCTCGTATTTCACGAGCAAGCATGCGCTCATTGGTTTGACCAAGTTTCTTGCTGCCCAGGTGGCAAAGTCTGGCGTCACCGTTAATGCGCTCTGCCCTGGCAGCTTCGACAGCCCTGTAAACCGCCAATACTTCTCCCCCGGACCGCTTCTTGATGCGGTATCCCAAGCAACGCCAATGGGGCGGATCGGCACTGATCGAGAATTGCGCACCGCTTTGCTCTTTCTCGCTGCTCCTGGTTCATCATTTATTACTGGCCAAGCGTTGGTAGTAGATGGTGGATGGACCATTTGGTAAATTGCTGACATGACGAACATTCGACTTATTGCCTATACCTCGCTCGCTGTTGGTCTCATCAACTGGCGTTACATAGATTTCAATGCAGGGGGCTTTGCGATTATCGTCGGCGCGCTTTTACTGCTGGCAACATTGAGTAAGCCAATTAATCTCAAACTGCAAAAAGGTCCCGGGTTCATCATCGCGCTCGCAATTTCAGCAATTGCCATTATTTACTCCTTCTTGGCTTAAGTACGAGCTCGCGGGCGTGTACTAAATGACGCTCGAGGAAATCAAAAGACGATGGAATGAAGTTCTTGATGAGCTGCTGCGCATTGACAGAATTCTCTGGCTTGCCTTCTTTGATGGACGCCTCGCAGAATTTTCCGATGGCAAGCTCACGCTGGATTTTCGAGATTCTTCTAAGTTCGCAGTAGAGCATGACTATTCCGCGATGCGAAAAGAAGAAAGAATTAGAGAAGTATCAAGGATTGCCCAAAATATTCTAGGTACCCCAATAACTATCGTAATAAAGTAACGAGAGTGAAAAGCGAGCAAAACGCAAGGAACGAGTCAGATACCTTCCGTTCGCTCTTGATTATGGCGGCAATTGGCTCGTATCTACTTTGGTCCGCAGGAGCTGCAATTCCGCTCTTAAGACTCGATCTCGACATCAGTCGCACGCTCGCAGGAACACACAACATCGCAGTTGGAATTAGCGCCACGTTAGGCGCTCGTCTCACAGTTCCCTTGATCAATAAGTTTGGTCGCGACTGGGTCGTTCGGACGATGTTGCTGCTGATGTTTATAGGCGTGATGGCGCTGGTGACTGCGCCAACAATTCTCATCACCGTTCCCGCTGTTGGAATCGCCGCCTTCTCACAAACAATTGTGAACGCCATAAGCCTGGCGCAGATTTCACACGATAGCGCACCGTCGATGCGACGGATGATGATGCAAACTGGAATCCAGGCGGTTGTTGGCGCGACCGCCATCTTGCTCATCAGTGCCTCGTTGCACGTCGATCGCGGTTGGCGCCTTCCTATTATTCTTGGCGCATTAATTCTCACGCCAATTTCGCTAATGCGAGTGTGGAAAGTCAAGTTCATCGTTCCAGAAACTACTCATCACCATTCCGCAACTCTGGTGAGCAAGGCAGTTCAAACAAAAATTGTTGCTTTCGGTGTCACCAATTGCATTCTTGAAGTGGGTATTGGTTTCTGGGCGCTTGATTTGTTAGTTAGTCGTGATGCGCCTATTGCTCTTGGAGCGCTTGGCTCTGCGATTCTCAGCTACGGAATCGCAGCTTCACGACTTTCATTTGCGTACTTCCAGCCAAATCCTGCTGTGGTGATTCGACTGGCTGTCGCTGCGATCATGTTAGGTGCAGCGATTGTCTGTTTATTCGACAATCCCTACATAACTATGGTGGGCTTAACGGTTGCAGCTCTTGGAATTGCGCCACTTTTTGGATTGGGAGCTTTCCGAGTTTCGGAAGGATTCGAACATGCCGACCTGAGAATTTCTCGCTACATGATGGGAACTTCGTTTTCATTCGGATTCGCACCCTTTATTCTGGCAATCGTCTTTGACAACTTCGGTTATGTTGTCGGGTATGGCGCTTTGATTCCGATTGCACTCGGAAGCTATTACATGTGGAAGATCAACGGTCCTACAAAAGAAGGCTTACCAGTCAGCAACTGATCCATCGCTATGGAACCACTGCGTGGGAGCATCTTGTTTAAATGGATGCTTCGCAGCTGCGGCGTCGTTGATTGTTGCGCCAATTCCGATACTTGATGGCGGGAGAATGTGTCCATCGACGATATCTGGTGTGCCTTCCACCACTTCTTTACGCCATGGCACATCTGCACGCATCACTTCTTGAATGAGGAAGTTGGGCGTAACTAATCCAAGATGGACATTCACCATCGTTGCAATTGGCCCTAGTGGGTTATGCGGCGCCATAACTACGCCAAAGGCATCGCACAGCGCGGCGATCTTTCGCAAGCCTGTAATTCCTCCGGCGTGACAGACATCAGGTTGAGCCACTTCAAAGACGCCTGACTTGAGGAAAGGCAAGAATTCCTGTTGCGTGTAGAGCCGCTCTCCTGCAGCAAGCGGGATTGATACTTTCTCTTTTACGCGCTTCATCGCTTCGTACTGTTCTGGTTGTACTACCTCTTCGAGGAAGAAGGGGCGGTATGGTGCAAGTACCTCTGCGAACTGGATTGCCATTGCTGCAGAAGTTCGGCCATGAAAATCAACCATGATGTCGATGTCATCGCCACCAGCCTCGCGCGCAGCACGCATTAACGTGTCTGCGTGCTTTAACTTCTTTGCACCTTCCAACGGAGCAGCTTGCGGCACTGCAAGAATTTTTACAGCCGTGAAGCCAAGTTCTTTACTTTCATGCATCTTTTCCGCAAAGGATTTAGCGGTATCAGAGTCGTAAACCGCTTCAGAATTTCCACCACCGAGATGGTCATATAGCCGCACTCGATCACGAGCTAATCCACCAAGCGCGCGCCAGAGTGGCACTCCCATGTTCTTTGAGTGAATATCCCAAAGCGCTTGATCGATGCCACTAAGTGCGGACATCGAAACAACGCCACCTTTGAAGAAAGGATGGCGATAAATGATTTGCCAGTTTCGTTCAATTTCTAATGGATCGCGGCCGATGATCAGCGGTGCCACTGATTTAACGGCGCCAACGACCGCTTCGGTTTGGAATTCAACAGTTGCTTCGCCAAGACCATACAAGCCTGGCTCGTCAGTATCTACTCGAACGATGACCCAGTTGCGAAGCGCTGCATTTACGACGGTTGTTGAGATTTTCGTTATTTTCACAGCTATCTCCTCATCAGATTTCGGTCACAGTGAATTCCACCCACGAGGAGACGATACCCCCAGGTTTGGCTACTAAGGCTGTGCCGTTAGCAATTGCCTCCGTTAAGGAAATCACAGGTGACGAGAATGGTTCGATAGTCACCAGGCGATGCGCTCCCCATAATGGATATTGCTTTATTCCGCCCCATACCATCCATATCCAGCAATACGGAAAGCTCTCCTTACTCCAACGCATCCGCGCCTCTAATCCCACGTTCTTATTTGCGAGTGCAACATCAGCATGCGTCATGGGGCCAAGAATGACGTGGCCGTCGCTGCCGTCATTCGCAGGCAGTTTTCGAACATCCTCTACAGCACCGGATGTGGTTCGCACGTTAGGCCACGCACCAACTTGATCTACTTCAAAACGATAGGTAGGGCTCGGATAATGAGGAACGCTCAATCGCTCTCCAGTGCCCACTTTCAACTCTGCGCCCGGCTCAGCAATTGGCCCACCCAAAACGAGATGCTGTCCCCATTGAAATTCAATCTCTATTTCACCGAGATTCTCCACCTCTTCATCAAAACGAAGTGTTTCGTTACGTAGAGTCATTACTCTGGAAAGTCGTAATGGAAAAAGTCTTAAGTCAACCCAGAATTTAATTTTGAGCTCGTCTACTTGATCAGATACAACCTCGTAGCTCCAGGAGAGAAGTGCTGCTTCACCATGTCCCCCAACTTTCACGCCCTTGTACTCCACTGGGTATTGGGCGGCAGGTAGAACTTCCTGCCAGCCTCCCGAGAAATGCTCTAGAAAATTTCCAAACTCGGAATTTCTACTCGAGATATGAGGTCGATTGCGAACGATGTCTTCATGGTTATGCCAGAGTAAATCGATGTTTTTTCTTTTATCTCGAATTTCAAAAATCTCAGCACCTCGCGTCAAGCTCACCTTCACGCACAGCTGAAGTGAATTCAACTCCACAACTTCGTGGCCTTCCCAAAGGTATAGCCGACCAAAATGGCCTTTAGCTCTAGAGATGAATGGATCACGCATAAAATTACTTTCGTGGCAACCCGGTCTTGGGATCCAACCCGTAACTTTCGGCCAAAGATTGATCTAGGTCCCCCACTCCAAGTGCCGAAGTCCAGGCACCTTCAACAGCCAAGCTTTGTCCTGAAACATAAGAAGCTTTCTCTGAAAGCAAGAAGCTCACTACTTCTGCAATCTCAGAAGCATTTGCGATGCGCTTCAATGGGGTTAATAACTCAAGAGATTCGCGACGCTGTTGCGGATTTGGTGCATCAACGAAACTTTGCGCTAGGGCTGGAGTCATGACCGCGCCTGGTGCCACAGCATTGCAACGGATTCCATATGGGCCATATGTAACCGCTACATTTCGAGTGAGTGCATCTACCGCACCTTTGGTCATTTCATATACTGCGTGATCTCGCCAAGCTCTCCTGCCGTGGACCGACGAAATGTTGACTATGGCACCTTTAACTTTGTGGGTGACAAAATAGTGCACCGCTTCTGCACACCCCCAGAAGGTGCCATTCTGATTTGTGCCCATCAACTCTTCAAAAACTTTTGGATCATTTGGAAAATCGTGAAGCGCAGCACCTCGCGTCCAACCTGCGCAGTTGACCCAGGCAGTCAACTTGCCTTTTGCAGACGCAAGCTCGCGCGCCTTTATGTGAGTATCGCGCTTAGCAACGTCACCAACTATTGATTGAACTTCTCCACCGGTGGCCAGAATTTCTCGCTCAACTTTCTCGAGGTTTTCCCCATGAACATCGATATTAATCAGCGCATAATCTTTGGCTAACCGAAGAGCGATGGCATGCCCAATTCCGGAACCAGCACCGGTGACAACTGCTACTTCTCTGACCATTGGTACGACCACCTATCTCTCGATTGGGAAGTGGCAAATCCATCCATGCGACGCGCTACCCATTGTTTCAGTTAAAGCTTTATCGGCGCAATCTTTTTCATCTTTGCCCACTGAGCACCGTGAACGATATGCACATGCATCGGTCTTGATAGGTGAAGCCTGAACTATGACATCCTGCAATACTCCAAAATCCGTTTTCTCAGTAGAAAAATCAGCCACTGGTACCGAAGCAAGTAATCCTGCTGTGTAATGGTGGCGAGGCGCTTCAAACACCTCTTCGCGGGTGCCACGTTCGACAATTCGACCTCGAAACATCACAACAATCTCATCTGCCATGTAATGGGCAACGCCTAAATCGTGGGTAATAAACAGGTAGGTGAGGCCTCGATCTTTCTGTAGCTTCTTCAGAAGGTTAAGAACTTGTGCCCGAACTGAAACGTCAAGAGCGGAGACCGCCTCATCTAAGATGAGAATCTTTGGATCAAGTGCCAACGCTCTTGCGATGGCAACTCGCTGACATTGACCTCCTGAAAGTTCATGTGGTTTGCGCGAAAGGTGTTCTCGCTGCAAGCCGACCGCTTCAATAAGCTCAATAACTCTCTGCTCACGAGACTTCTTATCTCCCACTTTGAACGCAAGCATCGGTCCTTCGATAATTCGCCGCACTGTGTGGCGTCGATTCAACTGACTGAACGGGTCCTGTTGGACGACTTGAATCTCTCGCCGAAGGGGGCGCATTTGGCTTGGACTAAAACTTGTAATCTCTTGACCTAATACGTTTATTGAGCCTGCACTTGGTTTATCTAAGCCTAGGATCAATCGTGCTGCAGTGGTTTTACCACTTCCGGACTCCCCGACGACAGCTAACGTCTTGCCCTCCTGCAAGGAAAGTGAGATTGAATCTAGGGCTAAGACAACTCCCCCTGAACCTTTAAACGCTCGTGAAAGGTTCTTCACATTAATAATCATCGTGGTCATCAACTACTCACCGATTTCAATTCGTCTATTCGAATACACGCAACTTCTCTACCAATGACGTTGCGCAGTTCAGGAACTGTGTCACTGCAAGCGCCAATGGCATGCTCGCATCGAGGCGCGAAAACACAACCAGTTGGTCGGTTATCTGGACGCGGCGGCTGTCCAGCAATGGATTTGATTGGTTTATTCACATCCACCGTGTAGTCGCATCGCGAATCTAAGAGAGCCCGAGTGTAAGGATGTTGTGGGGCAGTGAAAACTTCCTTCGTGCGACCTTGTTCCACCAGTCTGCCGCCATACATGACGTTAATTCGGTCGGAGAACTGTGCAGCCACTCCAAGATCGTGCGTAATAAGTAGGACAGATAGATTTCGTTCTTCCGCTAGGCGGTTGAGTAGAGTTAGCACTCGTTCCTGAGTCGTCACGTCAAGCGCTGTTGTCGCCTCATCAGCAATGAGCACCTTTGGTTCACCACTCAAAGCAATGGCAATCACAACTCTTTGCAACATACCGCCAGACATCTCAAATGGATAAGAATTCACACGCTCCTCAGGCTCTGGGATGCCTACGCTCTCCAAAAGGCCTACCGCTAGCTTCAATGCTTCTTTTCTGGAAATTTTCTTATGCAACAAAATGCTCTCAACTATCTGATCCCCGATCTTCATGATGGGGTTTAAAGCTGACATTGGATCTTGATAAATCATTGCAATCTCACTGCCGCGGTACTTCCGAAATTCACTTTCACTGAGTTTCATCACATCTACACCATTGATGAAAAGCTCACCGGATTCGATACGAACTGGTTCCTTTATCAGACGCATAAGAGAATATGCCGTCAAGGATTTACCGCTGCCAGATTCACCTACTAGCCCTAGCTTCTCGCCTTGCTCAATAGCAAAACTTAAATTTTCGATAACGGGAGCTCGTCCTTTTGAAGTTGGGACTGTGAGGGTGAGATTCCGAACATCGATCACCTTACTCATTGACGGTTGACTTTCGTGAATCGAGATTCTTTCTAATTCGCTCGCCATACGCATTGAAAGCGAGGATTGTGATGGTTACTGCAAGAGCAGGGAAGGTTACGAACCAATATGTGTTCCAAATTTTTGCGTAGCCTTGCAGCATAAGAGTTCCCCAGGAGGCATTTGGCGGTTGAATTCCCAACCCAATAAAGCTCAACGTAGCTTCAAGCATTACCGCTGCTGCTGCATTGATGCTTAGTTGAACCAACAGCTGTGGCGCGATATTTGGCATGACTTCTGACCAGATTAAGCGAGTTCTTGTAAATCCTGACGCCTGAGCTGCAACCACATATTGGGACGATAGTTCTGTTACCACTGCTGATCGAGCCATTCGGGCGGTTGTCGGCGCGAGCAGAACTCCTACAACAATTGGTAACGAAATGACGCTTGCACCAACGGCAGAAATGCAGACCAAACCAAAAAGAATCTGCGGAATTGCCATGGTGGCATCTGCAGTGCGCATTAAGACTTCATCTAACCAGCCGCGCCTCACTCCAGCTGCAAGCCCCCAAGCCGTACCGATAACTAGAGCAATTATTGTTGCCGCTATCGCTACCAAGATTGTGATTCTCCCCCCATAAAGAATTCGAGAGAGTAAATCCCTGCCTAAATCGTCGGTGCCCATCCAATTGGCTTTGCTTGGTCCAAGAAATGCATCCGATGCGCCAATTTCGTAAGGGTCGTACGGTGCTATCCAAGGACAGAGCAGGCAGAGTCCCATGATAAGTAATATGGAGAAGCCGCTGAAGGAAAATTTAGACTTCAAGTTTCTTCTCCTTATTCATTCTCAAACGAGGATCAACTAACCCACAAAGCAGATCGAATAGAAAAGTGGTCACAATAAACAATGAAATTATGGTGAGCGCCACACCTTGAATAACGGCATAGTCTCGTTTGAAGGCGCTCTCAATTGCAAGCGACCCGATTCCAGGAAGCCCGAACATATATTCAATTACTACAACACCGCTCAAGGTGTACCCGACAATCAATCCCAACATTGTCAGCGCTGGCACAAGGGAATTCGGCAAAATATGACGAAACATGATGCGTGAATTGGATAAGCCTTTTCCTTCAGCGGTACGAACAAATGGAGATTGTTTTATTTCCAACATAGAAGCTCGTAAATAACGAACGAGATACGGAGTTGCGGTCAATCCTCCAGTGATTGAGGGAAGAATCATGAGTTGGAGATTCTCTGTGACGCTTTCGCTAAGTGGTGTGAATCCTCGTGAGGGAAGAATTTGAAACCGTAATGACAACAACAGGATTAATACGATTCCGATAACAAATCCTGGTACAGAAAGTCCGATGGAAGTGAAATATCCGATTGCGCGATCAAGCGCTCCCCCTGGCTTGCGAACTGAAAGCGGAGCAAGAATCAAAGAAAAAACGACGGCGAAAAGAATTATGAAAAAAGTTAATTCGAATGTGACAGGCAATCGAATGGCTACAAGTTCTGTCACTTTAAATTGAGAAAAGTAGGAAGTTCCCAGGTCGCCTTGTAGCGCGTTCGCTACCCAAGTCGCCAGTTGAGAAAGAAGCGGGCGATCTAGACCCGCTTCTTTCCGCATCATTGCTAATGCCTCTGGAGTTACCTCTGTTGCGGCACCGAGTTTTGCCAATACTGGGTCACCCGGAAGTATTCGAATAGTGAGAAATATCAAAAGCACGCTGATCACAAGAACAGCCAAGCTAGATATTGCTCGACGTATCAAATACCGCAACATAAATAGATCGTAACTCCTTCGCTATTTAATTTAGTCAGACTTAGGAGATTTTGACATCTTCGAGGTGCATTTGTCCGCCACCCTCAACCCATGCGCCCTTTACGTTCGCACGTGCTGCGTGGAGAACATCGAAGACGAATGGAGTGATGAGTGGAAGTTCTTCATTCTCCATCTTGAGAGCCTTGCACCATTCAGCCTTACGCTTCTTGGCATCAAGAGTTCCGATCGCCTTGGTGTACTGATCATCGTATGCCTTGCTATTCCAGTTGCTCTCTGCACGACCTGAAAGAAGGAAGTTCATTGAGAATCCTGGCTCACCTGGCACTGATTGATAGTTTGGAAGAAGAAGGCCTGGGTAGGTCTTTCCTGCTGGGTAGAACTTGCCTGCCCATGTACCAACCTCATTGTTCTCGATCTTCATGTCGATACCAATTGTCTTGAGGTCTGCCTGAAGAACTTGTCCCATAGCGTCGAATTCTGGAAGTGCTCCAGAAACGCCCCACCAGGTGAAGGAGGTTATGCCTGCCTCAGCAAAAAGTGCTTTTGCCTTTTGCAGGTCAAAGTTGTACTTGGTTAGGCCGCCTGCGGTACCACAGTTCCATGGCGACTTGTCAGGAACGATGGTGTTAAACGAGGTTACCTGTCCAAATCCGTAGTAAGCAGACTTCAGGATCTTCGCACGATCAGTTGCATACGCAACTGCTTGGCGAGCCTTGATGTTATTGAACGGCGCTGAAGTCAAGTCATATTCCCAGGTTACTGAGACGCTCGAAACCTTAGCCTTTACCAGTTGTAGCTTCTTGTCCTTTTGCAGTGGAGCTGCATCTGCTAGTGGTAGCTGATACATAACATCAATGTCACCAGAACGAAGTGATGTCACTGCTGCTGTTGGATCTGCAGCTTTGACGAACTTGATGGTCTTAACAGCGGCTTTCTTTCCAAAATAGTTTGAATTAGCAACCATAGTGAGCGACTCATTCGGACTGAAGGCTGAAACCTTATATGGCCCAGAAGTAGAAGGCTTCTTATTGAAGTTAGCAACTTCGCCAACCTTGATCATTTTGATCCAGGCAATCGCCTCAGGGAAGAGTGCATTTGGATCTGAAAGCGTGAAGATGACCTTATCTCCGGAAGCTTTCACATTTGTAATGGACTTGATCTTGTTGCGCTCTTGCGTAACAGTCTTTTCATCAATTGCATAGTCGAAAACTGCTTTGACCGCTTTTGCATCAAGCGCGCTGCCGTCTGAGAACTTTGCGCCCTTAACTAGGGTAAACGTCCAAGTAGTGGCGGCCTTATTTGCCTTCCAAGACTTTGCTAGTTGTGGTCCAACAGATCCATCTGGCTTCCATGTGGTCAAGCTTGACCATAGAAGTGGGAAGAGAGTCTCTTCGAATGCAAATGTGCGAATGATTGGGTTGAGCTGCGGAATGCCTTGGGTGGATCCCACGACTAACTCATTCTTCGCAGCTTGAGCTGGTGCGATAGTGCTACCAAGTGAGAAAACCATGGCAGCCGCTAATGCGGAGCCAATAACTTTCTTCTTGGTGATTGAGCGTAGTTTCATTGATTACCTATTTCTCTAGTAGCTCGTGCCCAGGAGTCAGAAATTTGCAGGTAACTCCCAAACGTTTCCTCAATTCAATGGGAAAACTAGCGATGGGACAACCAATAATGCGCCCTATCCGAACATTATTCGTTCTTTACATAAAAGTTATTGAAGAACCTTTCCCTCGGAATCGAAGCCACCTATAGTGGTGAGGTGTCTGCAACCGTTTCCATCTCCTTTGACATCGACAAACCGGGCAAAAACACCGGCTATCTCGTAGTTGGCGATTCCACTAATCACAGCGGCTGGGCGAGCCATCAAGTTCCCATCATTTCTATCAAAAACGGAACCGGTCCCACGGTACTAGTTGTTGGTGGAACGCACGGCGATGAATATGAAGGACAAATTGCCGCTGCATCGCTCTCTCGTACATTGAAAGTAGAAGATGTCACAGGTCGAGTAATTATCATTCCGTGCATCTCGATGGAAGCGTCTCGAAATGGAAATCGTCTCTGGAACGATGGCGCGAACTTCAACCGAGTATTCCCGGGAAATGAAAATGGCGCGATCCACGGAAAGCTCGCGCACTTCTTAAGTTCTGAGCTCTTCCCACAATGTGACGGCGTTTTGGATATGCATTCAGGTGGTCGAAGTATGTACTTCATCCCAAGTTCAAATATGACCTGGGTGAAGGACAAGACACAACGCGAGAAGTTAGTAAAAAACATGCTCGCATGGAATACAGAAGTGCACATGGTTGGCGGCGAACAACCGAACACTGACCCTTACTCACTTCTGAATCGAAATGCTGAAGCGCAAGGAAAGTCTGTCTCCACTGGTGAGTTCGGTGGGGCGGGAATTACCACGCCACAGAGCATTCGGATTATCAAGGAAGGTCTCGAGAATTTTCTGCGCGCTTTTGGTGTGCTCAAAGGCGCAGCCCGCTCTCGTGAAGAGATGAAACGTGGACCGATTGCAATTATTGATTTCCGTGATGGAAATAAATTCATCAATGCTCCGCGAGCTGGAATCTATGAGAATCTGGTTGCGCTCGGTGCCGAGGTGAAAAAGGGTGATGTCGTGGGGCAGATTCACGATGTAGATCATCCTGACGTGCCACCAGTTCTCGTGCGGACTGCCTCTGACGGTGTTGTTGGTGTCATCCGAGGATTTCCACCAGTGGTCACTGGAGATTGCGTCTGTGTCGTGGGCAAGAAATGGAATTCTCTTCAAGAGCTAGAAGATTCGGAGGCGACCTCATGAGCACAACGGTCTCTTGTTCCATTGATCTCGAATCCGAAGGCAAGTCCACTGGTTATCTGACTATCGGTGACTCAACAAATCACAGTGGTTGGGCCACGTATATGGTGCCCATCATCAAATATAAGAATGGCGCTGGTCCGACAGTGCTCGTTCTCGCAGGAAATCACGGTGATGAGTACGAAGGTCAATTCGCTGCGCGAGATCTCGCAAATAACCTTGATATTAATGAAGTAACCGGTCGCATCATCATCATCCCGTGCCTATCGCAACCTGCGGCAAAAGCAGGCACCAGACTCTGGCCCGATGGAACGAACTTCAATCGCATATTCCCCGGCAATGAGAATGGTGCAGTACATGGCAAGCTCGCGTACTACTTAAGTAGTGAGCTATTCCCACAAGTTGATGCAGTCTTTGAACTCCATAGCGGCGGACGTGGCCATCACTTTATTCCTTGCTCACACATGGTCTGGTCTGCAGATGTCAATCAACGCAAAAAAATGATTAACAGCATGACAAGCTACAACACCTCTCACCACATGGTCTTTCCCGAACAACCCGGAACTGACCCAACTACGTTATTGCCTGGCTTAGTTGAGCGACTTGGCAAAGAACTTATCACGACAGAACTTGGAGGCTCGGGTGTAGCAACATTCGAGAGCACTACTGTCGCTAAGGATGGATTGCGCAATGGTCTTCGATATTTCAAGGTCATCAAAGGTGCAGCAAAAACTCGCCAGGAGCTTGGCCTCTCAGCGCCGCTCTTTCTCGACCTTCGCGGATCGCGTTCTTATCACTCAGCCACGCGCGCTGGGCTCTACGAGAATGTCAAAGGATGCGGTGATGCAGTAACCGAAGGAGAGGTAATCGGACTCATTCACGATATGGATCATCCCGATACTCCAGCAACTGAAATCAAAGCAAAGCAATCTGGTGTCATCGGAGTAATGCGCGGTTTCCCACGCGTGGGAGTTGGCGATGTAGTCGCGGTGCTAGGTCCTGCATATGCCTCGACAGATGAGTTCCCGGAGAACCCAAGCTAGCTTCTCTTAGAACGTCTTGAGCTCGCGGTCGATGATCTCTAGCATCTCTTCAAATCCACCTGGAGCAAGCAAGCTTTGCTGTGATTGATAGGTGTTCTGTTCATACGCCTTACGGTTGGGGACATAGACATATCCGGGTCCATTGGTCATATCGAGAAAGAGCAACATCATTCCAGGGTTTCGTCGACGCAACTCCCGAGCCATCTCAAAGTAAGCCTCACCGCAATGCGCAACGACAACTGCATCTCCAAGGCGCCAGAACCAGAGTGGGTGAAGCACGGTTCCATCTGGCTGCACGTAATCAAGTCGCATCTCCAGCTGCTTTCGAATTCTGAAAGATAGGAAAACTTCGCTCGCAGTGACCGGCGCCCAACGCTCGCGCATCTGATCTTCACTAAGAAGCTCTTTGTGTTTTAACTTCGCCAGAATTTTATTCATTTTTACTGCGGAGTTTGCTTCAACGGGAGCAACCATCCAGTCGCCAAGCGCGGTACCCGATGCGATAACTTCATTGAACCTATATTCCGTTGCTGGCGGCAACATTCCCGCAAGCGTCGCAAGAGTTGCATACCCCAACATTTCGCCATTCTTATCTGCTACTGCAACATCCGCTGCATATTGGATTTTCGGCGCCACATTTCCACAAGCCCCGAGTAAGAAGAGCATCGGTGCACCGGTTGCGCTCTCAACTAGCTCGCGCGCCCTGCCAACATAATCTGGACTAATCAAATCGTTACCCCAACCGACTGAAGTGGGATGACATCCATAATTAACAAATGTTGCGACGTTACTTCCCGAAAGATCTGTCACGCGACCTACCACGAGCGTGTCATCAGGCTCGAGCGCTGGATTAAAACCCACCACAACCTGATCGCCAACCGGTAGATCGCGCACCGTTCCGAGGTCGCACTTTCCATACGCCCACGTGATATCTACTTCTTCCGTTGAACTCTCTGCTTTACGACAAATATCAATAACAGTGCGAATGGTTCTCTCGATGAACTCTGGGACTAACTCTTTACCTTCACGGAGCCCTTCATGGATACAGAACGGCGGCCCTTTGTGAGTCTGACTCAAATTAACTAGGAGATCATCAAGGTCAATGCCCAATTCTTTTGTCACCCGGCCACGAAATTTCACAACATCACACTCGTGGCAGCCAATCCACCCGATATCCAACCCCACGATGAATTGCATCTTTCCTTGAGAATTTTGCAGCGCTACCGCGGTTGCAGTGAGCGCTCTATGTACTCCAGTAGAGCGTGCAGAGGTGCTCTTGCCCCATGGATTCGACGAGATACCTACCGGAGGGGTGATATCAGCCTGCGAAACACCAAGGTTTACTCGCGTGAGCGAGGAGGGAGATCTATCAACCTGTGGCCGTGCGCTCATCACCGCGAGATTCTGGGTAACCGAGCAATCGCAGCAGAAACCTCGTCAGTGATTAACTCAAGTGCGCCCTCCTGAAGGAGCGTTTGCCAAGCTTGATAGCGAAGGCGTTGATATGCCTCTGGTGTTGGCAGATACATATACCCAGGACCATTTGTGCAATTAAGAACGAAAATCACTTTATCGGGATGGCGGCGGCGTAACTCCATCTGGAAGTAAGAGTATGCCTCACCAGGTTGCCCGACAATCACAGCATCGCCCCACTGCCAGATCCACACAGGATGCGTTGCCCGACCACCTTCTAAAACATAGCCAGCACGCAACTTCATCGCGCGATTAATTCGAGTTTCCCGAGCCCCCTCGTCAACATCTTTCCAACGCTCACGAAGATCCTCGATGGTAGGTAGCTTTTGTAACGGCACTTCGATATCCAAGCGTTTTGCGTTGATCTGTTGTGATGCAACGTTCTCTACTTCTTCCCAGTCGCCAAGAAGCGCACCTGACTCAACTGCCTCAAGAAAACGCATCTTCTTTCCTGAGGTAATCATTTTCTCAAGCGTTGCCAATGTGGCATAGCCAAGGATTCGGCCATTCTTGTCCGCAACCTCGGTATCGCCAGAGTTTCCATCGCGTGGCGCTAGATCTCCAGATGCTCCTTGAAGAAAGAGCATGGGCGCACCAGTCTTAGCTTGCACAATATCGCGGGCTTCACCAACGAAATCGGGTGAGACCTTGCTGTTCTTCCATGCAAGTGTTGTTGGATGACACGCGTAGTTGACGACCGTTCCAATAATTTTCCCGGCCTTGTCGCATAACCGGCCAACGGTAAGCGTGTCATCGGCAGGCTCACCTGGATTGAAACCAACAATGTCGATCTCCCCACATGGCAACTCACGATTGATAGCCAAATCGCATTTACCGTACGACCAGGTCAGCGTCGCAGCAATCGCGCTACTTGCTGCTTCTTTGCACGCCGCAATAATTTCAGTCGTCGCAAATTTGTGATAATCCGCGACTAATTCGCCACCTTCAAGGTGTGCAACATCTGTTGCGGTTGAAGGCCCTGCATGTGTGTGCGTCAGATGAAGTTGTAGCTGGTTCTCTTCGATTCCCAATTCCTTGATAACAACTCCGCGAACCGATAGGTCATCAGCTTTGCCTTGCCACCAACCCCAATCAACAGTGACTAAGTATTGAAATTCTCCGTTGTGATCTTTTACTGCCATCGCTGTCGCTGTGATGTTGTTATGGAGCCCAGTAGCCACGTGGACCTTTGCTGCCCCCCAGCTCGCTGCGCGAATTCCAACGGGCGGATTGATGGTGCGTTGTGCCATCCCCGCAGTGAGAGCCGCCGAGAATGGAGCATGCAGTGATTTCGCTTTCGGCGGTTGCAAGTCAGGACGTGCCATTATTTTCCACCTGTGATTCTCTTGATTGCGCTATCTGCGGCATCGATTACAGAATCCAAAGAGCCGGCAGCCAAAAGCGTTTGCCATGCCTGATATGCAGGAACGTTATATGCGCTCTTGATGGGAAGATAGAAAAGCCCTGGCGCATTAGTGAGGTTCATGACGAAGATGACTTTTCCTGGATTTCGTCGACGCAGCTCGGTCTGAATAAACGAGTATGCCTCTCCAGGTTGTGCCACAAAGAGCGCCTCACCCCACTGCCAGACCCAGACCGGATGATCCACCTCTGCATTTGATTCATATCCAATGCGCAAACGCTCTGCCCGCGAAATTCGTTCTTCAAGGGCGCCGTCATCGATACCGGACCACTCCTCGCGAAGTTGCGCAATAGATTTCAATTCCTTGACGCGCACTTTCGCATCGATTCGCTCCTCGTGACAAACATCTGAGCCTCGCATAGCCATCTCATGCCACTCGCCCAGCAGAGCGCCCGACTCAACAATTCCATTCCAACGCAAGCCGTGACCAGGTGATTGCATCGATGCGAGCGTTGAGAGAATTGCATGGCCAAGCATCGTGCCGTTCTTATCTGCAAGCGCAGTATCTCCGCTGTATTGATTACGTGGTGAAAGTTCACCAGAGGCACCTTGTAAAAACATCATCGGAGCGCCCGTTGCCTTCTCCACCATGATGCGAGCCATGCCTATGTAATCAGGTGAGACCGCCATGTTCTCCCATGCAAGAGTTGTTGGATGGCAGGCATAATTTGCAATCGTGCCGATGACTTTGCCAGAGCGATTAGAAATGCGCCCGATTGTCAATGTGTCATCAGCGATGATGTCAGGGTTAAAAGCAACAACCTCGTGCGAACCACAAGGCAAATCACGATTGACAGCTAAATCGCAATGGCCGTAGCCCCAGGTGATGTCCACATCTTCAATATTTGATGCAGCTTCTTTGCAGGCTTCGATGCTCTTGGTAATGATGTTTTCCCGAAAGGCTGGAATGAGTTCAGAGCCTTCCTTTGTCGAGCGATGAATGCAAGGAAGAGGCACTGCGTGCGTGTGACTCGAGGCAAAAAGAATCTTGTCACGATCTACGCCTACTCCAGCGGCAATTCTGTCGAGGAGGTCGTGTGCACACTCAACACATCCGAGTACGCATAAGTCGATGCCTACGATAAAACTCTTCGCGCCGCTCTTATCTTCACGAGCAACCGCAGTGAGGAAAAGGCCGATATGAATCGACTCAGATCTGAATTTTTTTGCAGCACCCCAGATGCCAGACATGATGCCAACAGGAGGAGTGAATTCACGTTGCGCGACTCCACAGCGCAGCGCGCTCATTGGCTCGCGCCATGTAGTTTCGCGAGGAGATAGGTGGGCATTAGGAGAATCAATTGAGGCCATTTCACTATCTAAGCACTGCAGATATTCACTGTCTACGACAGCGACACTCTTTGCCGAGTTATTCGGGAGTGCGAAATTTGACTCGCAAATAAAGACTCATGCCAAGCGCCATACACGCGCCGAAAGCGATTGCACCGCGCGGTGAGAGCGCATCTGCCAGTACGCCGAGTGCGATTCCACCTATTGCGATCATTGACTGCCAAGCAAATACGTAAATCCCCCATGCACGACCATAGAATTCTGGCGCCGCATACGTTCGTATCCCACCATTGCCGGAAATGTTGACCCCCATGGAGAAATATCCGCAGCCAAAAAGCGCTAATAGATATGTCCAGTAGTTCGGCGCAAGAGCTGCACAGAACCAGATGCCTGCCATATAAATCGCGCGCTTGGTGAGCAAGTCGATTGAAGGTAAATCTTTATGGCGCGCGAACGAAATGGCTCCCATTATTGCGCCAGCTGCGATTGCCGAACCCATCAAGCCAAATCCAAAGGCGCTACCCTGAAATACTTTTTTTGCCATCAATGCCGATGTGAATTGCATATCCTGGCCCCACATCGCCAGGAACGAAACGGCAAAAATCGAATGGAAGAGTCGCTTCTCTTGAAATACATATGTGAATCCATCGCGCAATAACACTGGTACACCTTCTTTGCGCACATGAATATAGCGATACTCCGCAGGTTTAATAGACGACAATGAGAGTGCGCAAAGTAGATAACTCACACAATTAAAAAGTATTGCTTGCCCGATTCCGAGCGAGTCAATGAGCACTCCTGCAAGCGCTGGTCCAAATAATCGGCCAATATTTATATTGGCTGAATTCAGACTAAGTGCGCTTGGTAGTTTTTCCTCTCCCACAAGAGTTACGTAATAACTTTGACGGATCGGCCCATCTATAGCATTTGTGACACCTAACAAGAATGCAGCAGCAATCACGTGCCAACTTTTCACTGAACTTGATATCACAAGAAAAGCCAGAGCGATAGCAACGATTGCAGCAGCTAGGTTGCATCCGATTAACGCTCTCTTTGGATTAACCGTGTCCGCCAATTTCCCTGCATGCAAACTAAATATGAATCCGGGGAGAAATTGAGCAGCTACGACAACGCCAAGTAGTTGTGCGCTATCTGTTAGATTTAAAATCAACCAATCTTGTGCAACACGATGAGCCCAATTTCCTGAATTAGAAATTGTCGTGCCAAAGAAATAATTCCGATAATTACGCTCGCGTAGCGCGATGAAGCGACTGCTTGCCTGCGACGGTGACCTCACCATCTCTACACGGTACTTGAGAAGAACTCTGCCAAAGGCGAGAGTCCAATTCGGTAAAGCCGAAATATTACGAATTGTTACTTAGTAACCCTCAGATAACTGGCCGAGGCCCTAGAAAATGGCGGGTATTTTCCTGCTTTTCCCGAGTTTGGATGCGGAGTGCGAATCGCTAGAAAAACGTTGCCAGTCGTGATTCTCATAAGTAGCATTTCCGGCTATCAAGACTATTTCGGTCTTGAAGTACGTGCTTAGCCCTCCGGAAAGGTACTAAGAATGACATCAAAAAAAATGCGAAACGTCGTGCTCGCATTTGCATCCGCTTCGCTTTTGGGATCACTTCTCATTGGCGTACCGGCTGCAAAAGCTGCGACTGGAAATAACTGTAAATTAAGCACACCAACAGCAACTGCTGCGTGTGATGCAATTACGGTAGGAGCTGTCGGTAAGGTCACTTCACTCGATCCTTCAAACAGCCTTCGTACCTCAAATCAGAATTACATCTCAAAGTTCCTTATTCAAGGAATGTTGTGGCGAATCGCCTCTGATGGAAAGCCAAAGAAAGACCTTCTCAGCGATGCTAAGCAATCGGCTGATGGTCTTACCTGGACGCTGACCCTCAAGAACATCAAGTACTCAGATAACAAGACTCAAGTAGTCGCTGATGACGCCGTATTCATGTTCGAACTTCTCAAGAAGGCACCTGTGCCACAACTTGCAGTCGTTGAAGATGTAACCGCACCTGATGCTAAGACCATCGTCATCAAGACAAAGACTCGTTTTAACGAGTTGCCATACGCAATGGCAGGTATCTACTTCTGGATGAACCCACGTGCACTCGCATCGGATGCGAAGTACTGGGAGGCTCCACTTAGCGCAGGCCCTTACAAGATCAAGGAATGGAAGCTTGGCGATGACAAGATGGTCATCGAAGCAAATCCAAACTACTGGGCAAAGCCAGCTGTTAAGCAAGTTACCTACTTAGCAATTCCAGATCCAGTGACCCGTGTTATCGCGCTACGCCAGGGAACAATCGATTATGCATTCGATCTTCCTGCAGCTATCGCTCGTGGCCAGCTCGCTGACAAGAAGGTCTTCCGCTGGCAGCCAACACAGCTTCAGGGAACTTTCACCTTGGACTTCAACCTCCGCGATATGGAAGGTTGCAAAGATAAGGTTGTTTCCGCAGCAAGCTGTCTCACTGCAAAGAAGCAGCCATGGCACGATGCAAAGGTTCGCCAGGCGCTTTCAATGGCAGTGAACCGCAAGGCAATGGGCGACATCGCATTCTTCGGTGACGTCAAGGCAAGCTGTGCACTTACCTGGCCAGGACACCCTGCCTACAAGTGCCAGAACCCAGATCGCACCAAGCAGAACCTTGCTGGCGCGAAGAAGCTCCTTGCTGAGGCTGGATATCCAGATGGATTCCCAATCACAATCACCGTCTTCAACCGTCCAGGTTGGGCAGATGCAATCAGCATCATCGCCGCTGACTGGCGCAAGCTAGGTTCGAAGATGACTGTTACTACTGAGCCACAAACCGATGCTGTCGGTGGAGCTCGTCAAACCTCCGGTGAATACCAAGTTCAATTCTCCGGTGCAACTGGCGCACTTCCATCACAACTCCTCAATATCTATTGGGGTAAGGGTGGCGCATGGCAGAACTGGTCCGGTTCTTCATCGAACTCTGCCGATCTCCAAGCGCTCGATGCAGCCGTGACCGAGAAGGATCAAATCGCTCTCATCGCAGCAATTGAGAAGAAGATCTGGGAAGAGTCAGCACACATTCCTGTTGGACAACGTGCTGTATTCGGTGCAAGCCGCCTTCCTGCAAACGTCTTCTCCAATGTGAAGGGCAATGATCACTACTTCGTCAAGCAATCACCTCCACTTTCCTAGTCGAGGTCGTTGATCGAAGTACCACGTGATTAACCGAACAAGGTGAGGCCCGAAAAGCCTCACCTTGTTCTCACAATTAAAACTTCCTCAATAAGAATTAAATGCAATTCTGTGGTGATAAATCCATGAACTGGAAGGTGCCATGAGCGAATCTCAAAAAACTGCCGTCTCACAAGATGTGAAGATGGAGGTGGAAAAGAACCGAAACCGTGCCGCATTAAGGAGAACTTTCCTCGGGCGCGTGATTCGTTCGGTTGTTGTCGCTTTTTGGGTGATGGTCATCGCTTTCTCCCTCATTCGCTTGAGTCCAGGCGATCCAGTTCGGATGGCACTTGGTGCAGATGTCACCGAAGAAGCGGTTGAAGAATTTCGTACGCAACTTGGGCTCGATAAAGGAGTCCTCACTCAATTTTGGGATTACTTCTCTGGAATTCTCCGCGGTGACCTTGGTTACTCATATTTCTCAGGCCGAGATGTCACAGAAATTGTCGGTACACACCTGCCGGTTACTTTGATGATCATTGGACTATCAATTGGATTTGCAGCGATCATCTCCATTCCATTGGCGCTCTATGTCGCCATGAGTAAGAGCAATACTGTGAACTATCTCTTCCGAGCGCTCACCTCTATCTCGCTCGCGGTCCCAGGCTTCTTCCTCGCTCTGATGGGGCTGCTTGTCTTTGGTGTCTATTTCAACATTGCACCAGCGGCAGGGTACGAAGGCGCATTCCCGGCAAACTTGAAATACCTCTGGCTTCCTGCGTTAGCCAACTGTGGCTCGCTTGTACCAGTGCTTGCGCGAGTCTTGCATTCCTCGATTGTGGACACTCTCGACGAAGAATTTGTCGAAACCGGCGTTATTCGTGGAGTGCGAAAAGGAAAGTTCTATTGGTCCTACTTACTTCGCCCCTCATTGGCGCCAACTGTCGTTCTCTTGAGTTACATGGTTGGCGTCATGATTGGCGGCACAGTCATCATGGAGACCATCTTCTCGCTCCCTGGAATCGGTCGGGAGCTCATTACAGCTGTTGACGGACGTGATTATCCCGTTGTGCAATCGATTGCGATGATTTTCGGGTTGATCGTCGTCTTCTTTAGTTTCGTCGGCGACTTAACCGGCTACCTACTCGATCGGAGAGTGACTCTCTCATGACAACCGAGGTAAAAAAGAAGAAATTTATCAAGGAAGGCACCTTTGGTATCTACACCGGGTTCTTCATGCTGGGCTCACTGATCGTTGCTGGACTCATTATCCCGCGCGTCAGCAAGTACAAACCTAACGATCTCGCTTCGATGCCACTTGCACCACCGAGTCGCGCGAATTGGTTCGGCACTGACGTGCTCGGTCGAGATGTCTTCGTCCGAGTCTTTGATGCTGTCTTCATCGATCTCGGCACGGCAATTATTGGTGTATCAATTCCGCTAGTGGTGGGAACTGTGATCGGAACTCTCCTTGGAATATCACAAAACAAGCGAGTGAATTCTTTGGTTGGATCAATCATCGATGGTATTAACGCCTTCCCATTTCTAGTTTTTGTGATTGCCATGATTGCATTTATCGGTCCGGGAGTGGGCAGCATTGTGCTGGCAATCTCTCTTGTGAACTGGGCTCGCTATGCGCGTATTGCGCGAACTCGAGCAGTGGTGGTAAATCAACAAGGTTATGTTGAAGCTGCTCGAACGCTTGGTTTCTCGAAAAAACGTATTCTCTTTAAGCACATCATTCCCAATGTTTCATCTGAGACTCGCGCGTATGCGCTCAGCGATTTTATTATCGTCATCATCGCTGTCGCTGCGCTCTCATTCCTTGGTCTTGGCATCAAGCCACCACAAGCGGAATGGGGCGGAATGATTCGCGATGGAAAGGATCTCCTCACAGTTGGATTCTGGTGGCCGACTGTCTTCCCAGGAATTGCGCTCTGCTGGGCTGGAATTGCAGTGGCTTTCATTTCCGAGGGTCTGACGCGACGTATGCGAGAGGTAGGAACCCGATGAGCACGCCGAATAAACCGCTGATTCAGATCAAAGATGTTGTCATTGGTATTCCACATAAGCGGCGACCGACTTTAATCATCGTCAACAATGCAAATTTCGATATCAATTACGGTGAGATGGTTGGCATCGTCGGTGAGTCCGGCTCCGGTAAGACGATGATCTGTCGCACGATGATTGGAACGCTTGAGCGTCGTGGCGGAAAAATCCTCTCTGGCGATGTGGTTTTCGAAGGTCAGAGCCTGGCTACCGCCTCTGAGTCTGACTGGAAGAAGTTGCGCGGCAAGTCGATTGGCTACGTACCGCAGAGCGCGCTTGCTGGTCCAAACCCTGTTCTTACTATTGAAGCGCAGCTTGCCGAGGCGCTTCGAAACACTGGTGATACCAAGAACATCAAGGCTCGCTCTAAGGAACTTCTTGATTTGGTGAAAATCCGACGCGTGGATACCGTGATGAAACAGTATCCGTACCAACTCTCTGGCGGAATGCGCCAACGCGTAATGATCGCCTGTGCGTTAGCAACGAGTCCAAAACTTCTTATTGCTGATGAGCCAACCACTGGTCTCGATGTCACAGTGCAATCCCAAATCATGGATCTCCTCAAAGAGATTCGTTCCTCAATGGGCACTGCCATCGTCCTGATCTCACATGACCTCGCGCTAATCGACGAGGTGTGTGACCGAGTGGTCGTCATGCATGCAGGCGCCACAGTTGAAGTGGGAAGCGTCAAGGATCTGGAGAAGCCACGACACCCATACACAATCGCGCTCAACTCATCACGAATTGATATTGCAGAGCCCGGGAGTGAACTTGTCACTATCAAGGGCAGCGCGCCATCGGTTGGAGAATGGAACCCTGGCTGTCGCTTCGCAGATCGTTGTTCGATTGTGCAATCAGATTGCCGTATTGGCGATCACCCTGCACTCATCGGCGGAAGTGGCACTCATCAAACTGCGTGTATCCACACTGAACTATTGGAGCGAATCTAATGGCTGAATTTCTTCTCGAGGCTAAGAACGTTAGCGTCACCTTCGGTTCTGGTGCCACCAAAGTCGAAGCAGTAAAGAACGTCTCCCTCACCTTGCGCGCTGGAGAACCAATCGGAATTGTTGGTGAGTCAGGTAGCGGTAAATCCACACTTGCTCGCGTGCTCGCTGGACTACAAGTTCCTACAGAAGGAGAAATCTTCTTCAATGGCGAGCCGGTATATAAAGGTGCCAAGTCCTACACAGGTGAAGCACGACGCCAGGTGCAGATGGTCTTCCAGGACCCTTATGGAAGCCTCAACCCACAACTCACTGGATTAAATGCAGTAGCAGAAGCGGTGCGTATCCACGACAAAACTAATAAGGAGCTCTCCGAGACTCGCGCTTTGGAGTTGCTGCGCCGAATGGGTATTGCAGAGCTCGATGCCATTAAGAAACCACGACAACTTTCGGGCGGTCAACGCCAACGAGTGAGTGTGGCACGCGCGCTCTCTGCAAGTCCCACCGTCCTTCTTGCCGATGAACCTACCTCTGCAATCGATCAAAGCGCCCAAGCGCAATTGCTCAACCTTTTCCGCGGTCTACTCGATGATGGCCTAGCGATTGTCTTGGTTTCTCATGACCTTGGTGTCATTCGATATCTCACCAATCGCGTCTACGTGATGAAAGATGGCGTCTTCGTCGAATCTGGAATAACGGAGGAGATTTTCAATGATCCTCGAGAGGAATACACAAAAATTCTTCTCGCTTCGATACCAGGCACTCTGGGCACAGCTGCACGTCAGAAATTACAACAAGGCTAAAAGCCTGTTGAGTTATTCAAATGTCAGGACAAGGGTTACGCGCAGGAGCAGTTAATCTCACGATTAATCCAGAACTTGGTATGGCAAAGGGAGGATTGCGCCTCTTTGGCAGCCCCATCGAGAAGGTTGATGATGACCTCTATCTTGGCGCGATTGTGTTGCAGTCAGGCGGCGCCACACTCTGTCTGATTGCCTGCGATCTTGGTAATTCACGGACCGAAGAAGCGCTTGAGATTCGTACCAGAGTTGCAGAAGCTCTGGAAATTCCTGTCGTTAATGTGATGTTTAATCTCAGCCATAATCACAGCGCGGCTGATCTTCCGACGATGCTTAAAGGAAATGCACAGAGCGATGCGATTGCGCGCAGTGAACGCTATTTCGATTTTGTTATCGAACAGGCAGTCTTGGCGGCAACAACGGCACAGTCGCAACTACGGCCAGCGCGAATGGCGCATGCCTGGGGTGAAAGTGATCTCAACATCTATCGCCGAGAGTGGAGTGGAGATCAAGACATTCTTGGTGAAGTTCCCGGCCATCGCGTCGATGATTCAGTTGGAGTTATTCGCTTTGATGATCTTGAAGGGAATCCAATTGCAATTCTCTTTAGATACTCCTGCCACCCTGTGGTTAATGGCGCCCAATCCCCTACCCTCTCTGCAGATTTTCCTGGACCAGCGCGAAAAATCGTCGAGAAGAATGTCGGCGGAACCGTTCTCTTTCTCCAAGGGTGTGGCGGCAATATCAATCCGCAGGTTGGTATCGGGTACGAGAAAGATTGCTCTGAAGAGGTCTACCGCATGGGCACCGCACTTGGCGCCGAAGTTGTTCGCGTTGCGCTCGGCCTGCGAACCAATAAATTCCAAAACGAGCGCGTTCTCCTGAACAACGTCCCGAACATCCTCTTCAAGCCGTGGAAAGAGCGAAGCGATCATCCCGAAGTCAAACTTAACGCGAGTCACGAAATTGCCAAATTCAATTTCGTCGAACTTCCAACAAAACAGGAAGCAGATGCCCTGGCTAAATATTGGGAGAACGAGATTGTTGAGCGAGAAAAGCGCGGGGCTCTTACGTGGGAGATTCGCGTCGCCAAGAAGATGAAATTGTGGGCGGATTCTGTGGTTGCTGGCGTCGCCGAAGCTAATCCATCCCGTGATTTCGAAGCGCACGCATTCCGCATCGGCGATCTTGCAATTGTTGGGCTCAATGTCGAAGCGTTCTTTGAAACTGGCGAGGAGATTAGAGCAAGCTCACCGTGGCCAGATACATTCGTCCTCGGATACACCAATGGCACCATTATGTATCTGCCCCGCGCGCAGGATTATCCGAAGAACGGGTGGAAGTGGCCCAACACCCATGCGCTTCCAGATTTGTTGCCACAGTCATATTGTCAGCCAGCGCAATGGCACCCAGATTCCGAACAGAAAGCAGTACGAGCAGCTATTTCAGTGCTTAACAAATTGAAGTAAGGCGCTCACAAGTAATCTACGTTCAGACGCGTAGATCAATTGTTGCGCCACCATCGACCACGATGGTTTGCCCATTAATGTACGAAGCTTTCCTTGAAGCTAAGAAGACGACAACCGCAGCTTGCTCCTCAGGCCGCCCCATCCGCTTCATCGGAACTGCTTGCGCAAATGCCTCATGCGTGACCTCTTTGCCATCGACAAAGATGCGATTTGCCGTTTTAGTAAACCCTGGCGCAACTGCAACTACGCGAATATTCTCCGGCGCCCATTCGACTGCAAGAGTGCGGGTGAGCGCTTCCAGTCCTGCCTTAGACACTGAGTAAGAGAGGCGACCTGGCAATCCAATTCTCCCCGCGATTGACGCGATGGAGATGATTGACGGAAAGGGAGATTTCACAAGGTGCGGATATGCCGCGCGGCAGCATCGAAAAGCGCCATCCAAATGGACATTTGTAATAAAGCGCCAATCTTCATCGGTGTAACTACTAGTGAGACCTTGTCGGAAATTACCTGCGTTATTTACGAGCACATCAAGTCGACCAAAACGCTTGATAATCGATTCGATTCCGCTATCAACTGAGGGCGTGGATCCAACATCCATGGCAACAGTAAGCACGTGCTCACCACTTGGATCTAGGTTTTTGGCCACCTCCAGCGCAGCTTCTTCGCGAAGGTCTGAGACGACTACGTCATACCCTTCATCGAGAAATTGCTTGCACATTTCTGAACCTAGAGCGCCAGCGCTGCCTGTGACCAGTACGACAGGTCTTTCATTTTTCGCCATGAACGGAAGTCAAGCATTGTGCTGCGAGATAAACAAGCGCTTTCGGCAGGGGTGAATTTCATATCCGTGAATGAGTTGATCTCACCAAATAGCAGGAGGCGGTAGGGTACCGCTCATGGAAATTTACGAAGGTCAGGTCGTCATTGTTGCCGGCGGCGGCGCAGGTATTGGTGCCGCAGCTGCCACCCTGCTTGCTTCGAGAGGCGCAATGGTCGTTGTCTCCGATGTCGTACTCGCCAATGCTGAAAAAGTTGCTGCGGAGATAAATGGGTCTGGCGGTAAAGCGGTAGCGCGCGAGCTGAACGTAGCCGATCAAAACGGAGTGTCGAATTTCATCAACACAGTTGCGAAAGAATTCGGCCGACTCGATGCAATTGTCAACAGTGCAGGAATCGTCGGTCCAACTAATACTCCCCTAGAAAAGATCACTGCTGCAGATATCGAGAAGGTTCTGGCAATCAATCTGCTGGGCGCCATCTGGCTGACTCAAGCCGCTCTTCCCATCATGAAAGCTGCTCAGTATGGCCGAATCGTTCATGTTGCATCTATTGCGGGCAAAGAAGGCAACCCCGGCATGACGCCGTATGTGCTCTCTAAGTCGGCGATGATTGGTTTTGTAAAAGCTGTCGCCAAAGAGGTAGCAACCGAGGGAATCACCGTCAACGCCATCGCTCCTGCTGTTATCAAAACGCCAATGAATGCAAATACCAGCGAAGAGACGCTTAAGTACATGATTTCTCGAATCCCGATGGGGCGATTAGGCGAGGCCGATGAAGTTGCAGAGATGATTTCATTTGCAGCTTCAAAAGCGTGCTCGTTCACAACTGGGTTCTGCTTTGATACTTCAGGTGGCCGCGCAACGTACTAATTGAGCTACGTAAGCTGTAGGGCGCTCCAGTCTGGATCACTATCAATTCCCACTAATTCATCAGGAAGCTCTGGCATCGTAAATCGCCAGCCAGTTGTCGCGCTTTCGCCCTCAATTTTCTGCTTTGCAACAATAAGTTCGGCGAGCGCATCAACACTCGCCCCGGGCGCTGAGTACTCAATGGAAATACTCTCGACATCGAGAATTGATGCGACTTGGCTATGCCAGTTGTCGTATACGTGCCACGAGACCGGAAGATTCTTCTCGGCTAAATAATCATTGAGTTGAAGCAATCTTGATAGTCCGCCCTGGCAGGTGGTGTCCAGGCGCAAGATATCTACTGCGCCAGTTTCGACAAATGCTTGTGGGTGATAAAGATGCGTCTCATCATCTCCACTTGCAAGTGGAGAATTAAGAAGCGAGCGTAATTTCTTCAATTCCATGAGGCTGCCAGAGACAAATGGATCTTCTACCCACGCTAAATCAAGGCCACCAACAATCTTCATAACATCCTCTGCCGTGCGGCAAGAGAATGCCAAGTCAGTTGACACCGGACAGAGCTTGGTATCAAGTGCGGCAATGATCCGCTCACGAGTTAACTCTGGCGTGAGTCCAACCGGAAGTTTGACGCCTTTGGCACCTGCGGCAACTGCAGCGCGTACCTCCCATTCAATATCTTCTGGGCCGCGCGAAGGTGGATAGCCAATCACAGCCCACTTTGCAATTTTCTTCTCACTCTTTCCAAAGAGTTGAGCCACGCTCTTACCCGCGCTCTTTGCAACCGCTTCGTGTGCTGCCAAATCAACTAAAGAAAATCCGCGAAGTGCAGCGCCTGACGACAATGGTGCACTTGCTCTGCGATAGAGCGCATCCCAGGCAGCCACGGGATCACCAGTGAAGATTTCTTTATACGCTGGTGCAATCAACGTGTTCACGCACTCCGCAACAGGAAGGCCACGATCTAAACCGTAAGCATGACCGACGCTGCCATCTGTTAACCGAACGGTGGCTAGGCAATATCCCCGCGCCTTGATGAGGTACTCGCCCAGCTGGACAGGACGTGGCAGAACCACGGTTATCCGGCGTGCGGATACTTCGGCAATTCGAGCAGTCGCTTCTCTCATGGAAGACACCTTTTCGCCCTTCACTGCCTGCCGTCAAATGCCCCTCCAATGGCGCTAGCGCGGATTTTGAGGGTTTTTCGGTGGCCGGAAAGGTCGCGACGAGAGTGGATGAGCTCTTATTCGCCCACCCCAAACGTTATGAAAAATACATATAAATTCTCCATAAATGCCTTGATTCACTCACGGAAAACTGGTGGGCTTGGCAGACAAATAGGGCTCCGGAAGGGCCCTGACTTGAGCTCCATTTCACTTGGCGCCAACTGAGTTAGGAGAAAGTAAATGAAGAAATTCCGTACCCGCATTGCGGCGATTGCAGCGATGAGCTTTGCTGCAACCTTCGCAGTAGCGGCTCTGCCATCACAAGCAGAAGATGTAACCCTTAAGCTGGTTATGGCTGCTTACACCGATGACATGGTCGATTACTACGATGGCCTTGCTCAAGACTTCGAGAATGCCAACCCAGGAATCAAGGTTGAGGTTGACGTTGTCGCATGGCCAGAAATTGGTCAAAAGGTCAAGACCCTCATTGCCTCTGGTCAATCACCAGACATCGTGAATAACGATGAATTCGCAGGTGAAGCCGCAGCAGGTCTGCTCTATCGTGCAGATCAAATTGTTAGCGCACCCGTCCTCAAGGACATCATCCCTGCATTCCTCGATAACTCAAAGTACAAGGGAACTGCTTATGCAGTACCTGACCTAGCTTCTGCTCGTGCGTTCTTCTGGAACAAGCAACTTATTGCAGGCGCTGGCGTTAAGGCTGCTCCAAAGACTTGGGATGACATGCTCGCAGCTGCGAAGGCAGTGAAGAAGAAGTATCCAAATGTCTACCCATACTGCCTCCCACTAGGACCTGAAGAAGCACAGATGATCTTCACTACCTGGGGTGGCGGAAATGGCGCACGTCTATTCGACGCAAAGGCCAACAAGTACACACTTAACAACAAGGATTTCAAGGCATCACTTGACTTCCTCAAGAAGCTCGTCGATCAGAAGTTGACGCAGCCAAACCCAGGTAAGACCAACCGTACCGATGGCTGCTGGGCGCTCTTTGCAGCGGGCAAGGTAGCTATGGTTGACGGTGGCGTCTTCCTTCCAGATTGGCTATCCAAGAACGGTGGCGAGAACATTGACTGGGCAGCGGGTGCATTCCCACATGCCAAGGGCAAGTCAGATATCACCGTAGGTGTTCAGGATTACTTCAAGGGTTACAAGGCCAATGGCCGTCAAGCTGAAATCCAGAAGTTCCTCACCTTCCTCTTCGAGCCAGCTAACTACCAAGGCTTCTTGAAGGCAGCCGGTGGATTCATCCCTGCAACAAAGAGCGCTGGAAAGCTTGCTGAAGAGGACCCAATCATCGGGCCTTACGTCAAGCTCCTTCCAAAGGCGATCTTCTACCCAGGAACCGTTGGATCATGGCAGGCATGTAAGACAGCGATCGTCACCTACATGGGT
>Ga0315903_10001721_pt1 | contig 33173 bp, 29 predicted proteins | sample LakEriMetagenome_7_FD_203524 | JGI IMG/M metagenome (GOLD analysis project Ga0315903, IMG submission 203524) | Freshwater fungal communities from buoy surface, Lake Erie, Ohio, United States - Buoy 2 MA119 | ecosystem: Environmental > Aquatic > Freshwater > Lake | place: USA: Lake Erie, Ohio...
CATTCCCGCCCCGGTTCCATCGTTGTCTTCCACGACAGCGAAAAGGCATTCAGGAATGTGGAAAAGGTACTGCCAAAGTATCTGAAGTTTTTGAATGATGAAGGGTATAAATTTGCAGCTTTACAGATGACAGATGACAGATGACAGATGACAGGTGACAGGTGACAGGTGATTGTTGATTGTTGATTGGTTATAATTCATTTCCGTGTTTTCTAAAAGTTGTGAGTACGCCATCAGGGCAGCTGTTTCTGCAACTGAACGTTCACCTGGAAAACAACATTTTGTTTCCACATACCGTGGAAATATAGAAGGCAATAAATCATGAATCAGAAACAACCCATTAAAAGAAGCAAGGAACTTCAGCCGTTGAGCCGTGAACACCATCAGGGATTGCTGCTGAGCTGGAAAATAAGAAAGGGGTTTGAAAACAAAACTCCTCCTGAAAAAATAATGGAGTACGCCTTATGGTTTTATCGTGAGCATCTGGTTCCTCATTTTGAAGTTGAAGAAAAACTGCTTTTCCCCATCCTTGGAAACGAACATCCTTTGATTGTCCGCGCCCTTGAGGAACACCACCAACTCACAGCACTTTTTGGCTCAGAAGCTTCAGCTGAATTACTCAGAAAGATTGAAACAGAACTTGAAAATCACATCAGGTTTGAAGAACGCATCCTTTTCGGTGAAATAGAAAAAGTCGCTTCACCCGGACAGCTTCAGCTGATCGCAACACACCATTATAATGAGCCGGCGTTCTGCGACAATGATGTGTTGAAATTCTGGTAGAGATTATTTTATTGAAATAATTGATGAAGTCAACTACATCTGTCGGTATTATTTTCCTAATTTTGTTTTATGTACAGGTTAGACAGAAATGCTTTTAAGATTAAAACCTTTCAAGAGGCCGATCACAACACAGCTTATTGGCTGAATAAGTCAGCTGAAGAAAGATTCGCAGCCTCCTGGTATCTGATTTGTCAGGCTTGGGGCATTGACCCTAATGACCCACCTTCTCTTGACAGAAAAGCTTTTTCGGCACGAAAAAATCCAAAATGAATTTAAATCAGGACTTTTGTGATTTTATAGAATCACTCAATAAGTTTCAAGTAGAATATCTGATTGTTGGTGGATATGCTGTTATATTTCATGGATACAACAGAACAACCGGTGATTTAGATATATGGGTGAATGCCACTGACGAAAATTATGCACGCCTGTCAGAAGCATTCAGATTTTTCGGGATGAGCACTTTTGATATGACTGCTGAAAAATTCCTGAATACAGAATTAAATGATGTATTTACATTTGGAAGACCTCCTGTTTGTATTGATATACTAACCAAAGTCAAGGGTTTAGATTTTAGTGAAGCATTCCGGAATTCAAAATTGGTTACTATATCTAGTATCGGGTTAAGAATGATCGATATTCGCGACCTGAAAATCACAAAAAAAGAAGTGAATCGGCCAAAAGATCAGGATGATCTTGAGCATTTGCCCTGAGGATTTAAGTGTTGATTTTCTAAAGTAAGCAATGAGTAAATTGACTTTTCAAGTTCTATTGATGATAGAACCAATCGACACAAAACTGCATTCTGCCTGATCCTGATCATTTTTGACACACACGAACATTGCCAGCCTGCAGCCTTATACTCAAGCCTATTGTCCAATGTCCTATTATCTATTATCTATTATCTATTGTCTATTGTCTATTGTCCCCTCCCCAGCCCAAACTGTTCAGCAGCCATTTCACCAACTGCGGTTCCAATGGCCAGTGATGCAGTAGCAGCGGGTGAAGGAGCATTCAGCACATGAAGCGCGTTACCGTGACGTTCAATTCGAAAATCATCGATCATCTCTCCATCGTGATCAAGTGCCATGGCCCTGACTCCGGCGCGCCCCGGTACCAGATCATCCATTTCAAGAGAAGGAATCAGATGACGGAGCCTGTTAAGAAAAAGTTTTTTGGAAAACGCTCTTTTGTATTCATCCAGTCCAAATCGCCAGTGCTTGTAAAATAACTTCCAGGTTCCTTTATAGGTCAATGCTTCAAACGTATCTCGGAAATCGAAATCAGTTTTACCGTAGCCTTCTCTCTTGAAGGTAAAAACAGCATTGGGACCACACTCCACACCACCATGAATCATTCTGGTGAAGTGTACGCCTAAAAACGGAAACTGAGGGTTCGGCACCGGATAAATCAGGTTGCGGACTTTGCCCATTCCCTTCTCGGAGAGATCATAATAATCACCTCTGAAACCCACAATCTGCATTCCGGGCTCCACTCCTTCTTTTCTGGCAATCCGGTCACACTGCAAACCGGTGCAGCTGATGATATACTTTGCGGTAAACTTTCCTTTCGGCGTCACCACAGTGGTCTGTTCATTGCCTTTTTCAAAACCGGTTACTTCATGTCCGGTCAATACCTTGCTTGCAGGGAATCTGGCGTGGATCAGTTCAACATACTTACGGGCCACATCAGCATAATCAATAATACCGGTGCAGGGCACTAAAATGCCTTCAATTCCAACACAGTAAGGTTCGATCTCTCTGATTTCCTGAGCATTGATCTTCCTGATGCCCTCTACCCCATTCTGCAAACCATTGTTAAATACCCGGTTCAGATGAGGCAATTCGGATTCATTCGTGGCAACCACGATCTTACCGCAAATGTCGTGCGGAATGTGGTGCTCTTTGGCAAAATGCACTAGCTCACGACGGCCGTCTACACAATTTTTGGCCTTATAACTTCCTGGTTTATAATAAAGTCCGGAGTGAATAACGCCTGAATTGTGTCCGGTCTGATGGGCCGCCACCTGTTCCTCTTTTTCCAGTACTAAAATGCGCAGATCAGGGAATTTCAGATTGGTTTTCCAGGCACTGGCCAATCCCACAATACCGCCTCCTATTACGATAAGATCGAAATCATGGCCCTGATTGTTTTTTGATGTTGCCATAGTGTAAAAATGGAAGGGCAAAAGTACTGATAAAGCGAGTGTATGGTACTTTCACCCAGCAAAACACGCCACTCAACAAAAAGTTGTTAAAAACTATGTCAAAGCCACTAATTTTAACCTTTGACCGGCTTCCAGACTGACCTAAATTTGCCGAGATGCCCAAAGCACACACACACACCTCATTTTTCCTGCTTCTTGTTTTGATTTTAATGAACACCCCGGCCATCTCCGGCGGTTTTCAAATCAACATGCTTGGTATGAAGGCAACTTCCATGGCCGGGGTACAAACCGGCTTCGGGCGCGATGCCTCATCTGTGTTTCATAATCCGGGCGCCATGACTTTTCAGGAGTTTTCACAGATCTCTGCCGGAATGGTTTTTTCATCACCTTCAACCTCTTACCTGAGTCCTTACAGCGGAAATTATGACGCTGCCAACCAGCTTTATACTCCATTCCATGTTTATGGTCTCGGAATCCTGAATGAAAAATCGGCTGTCGGCATCAGCATCAACACTCCTTACCATATTCGCTCCAAATGGGACAGCGACTGGCCTGGTAAATATATTGTCACTCAAGCGAACTCCAAGGCAGTTTACTATCAGCCTACTTACAGTTATAAACTTAGTGAAACATTCGGTGCCGGCATCGGTGCAATCGTTGCCTACGGAAGAACGCAAATGACCAAATCACTTCCGACTGCATCACAGCAGGGCGATATAGAGATGGAACTTGACGGCAAGTCGCTTGGTTTCGGTTTTAACGTTGGTATGTTTTGGCAGCCATCGGATGAATTCTCCGCCGGACTCAATTACCGTTCTGCAGTAAAAATGAATGTTAACAAAGGGGAGGCTTCTTTTTCAAACGTTCCCCTGTCAGAAACAAGCGCCTACCCCGACGGAGCAGGATTTGAAACATCCTATACGCTTCCATCTATGGCAACCATTGGCGCTACCGTCAGAGTTACCCGCGAACTTCATGTATGCGCTGACATCAGCTATACTTTCTGGAGTGTTTATGACACCTTATCTTTCGAATTCAGCAATACCCCATCACTTGATTTCGGCATTGGACGATTTTATGACAATTCCTTTGCATTCCGGGTTGGTGCCCAATACAAGGCCAGCGACCGGATCGATCTGCGTGCAGGTGCCGCTTTTGATCAAACGCCGGTTCCCTACGATCATCTGTCACCTGATGATCCCGATAATGACCGATTCATGTTTTCACTTGGGGGTACCGTTAGATTCGGAGAAAAAGTGAGTGTTGATCTCGCTTATATGCTTCAAAATATTAAGGAACATGAAACCGCCAACGTTGAAACAGGATTCAGCGGCAGTTTCAAGAGCCTGAATAATATTTTTGGATTTACACTTAACTATCACTTCGCTCAATGATGGCAACAGGCTCCAACATATTCCGGCTGTTGACCGCCGCACTGTTTTTACTCGCAGCATCTTCCTGCAAAACCAGTTTTGATGAAGTCAGATTCAGTGATGGCAGCGCCGATTTTACCAAAGTGGTAGCAGTTGGCGGCTCTCACCTGGCAGGTTACAGCGACATGGCACTTTATCGTGAAGCACAATCAAATTCTGTTCCTTCCATTCTTGCTACCCGTTTCGCTTTCGCGGACGGCGGTCCGTTTGTACAGCCACTGGTAAATCCCGGTCTGGGTATCGGCATACAGGGCAATGCAAAATATACACTTCAGATTGTTGCTGATCCTTGCGGAACCGGAACCACAGTTGTGGCTTTGCCATCTGCTCCTTCAGGCGATGCCTCCAGCCTGAACTGGATCGGCAATTTTTCTCTCTATAATAATCTTGCAGTTCCTAATACACGAATCAAAAATATCACCGACCAAACCTTTGGTAACCCAAGTCCGTTTTTGGGAAATCCGCTTTATGCCCGCTTTGCCAGTAATCCCGGATCGTCCACCATCACCGGTGACGCACTTCAGCAAAACCCAACTTTTACCATTGTTTGGCTGGGCATGGAGGATGTGTATAATTACGCCCGTTCAGGAGGGAAAGAAGGAGGCGATTCTATTTCCCAGTCTGATCGATTCGATCTTCTGCTATCCAATTTTGCGAGCCAAGTTGCTTCCGTCGGATCCAGTGGTATCTTCCTGAACATTCCTGATATTGATGCCATCCCTTTCTTCACACATATCCGTCACGATGGCTTAACGCTGAATGCTGCCGAAGCTCAGCAACTGAATAACCTCTATGCCGGAGTCGATACTTCCATCAGCTTTACAGCCGGCAATAATGCCTATGTGGTTGCTGATACAACTTTGCCAACAGGAAGAAGACAAATATTGCCGGGAGAATTCATTCTGCTCTCCACCCCTGCAGATTCCATCAATTGTCAGGGTTGGGGAACTACGGTACCCATCCCTGCCAGATATATCCTGGATGCTTCCGAAGTTCAGAAAATCAAAAATGCTATCATCAATTACAACTCTTCCATTACTCTTGCAGCAGTAACCAACGGATTCGCTGTGGCTGATATCAGGTCGTTGCTCAATCAATTGAAAAACGGTATCCGATTCAATGGCGTCAATTATTCAACCGCACACCTTAAGGGCGGCGTTTTTTCCATTGATGGATTCCATTTGTCTCAAAGAGGAGCAGCCATGGTGGCGAATGAAGTCATTGATGCCATTAATGTTTCATTCAGCAGCAAACTGCCAAAAGCGGATGTCAGTCTTTTCGATGGCATCATTTATCCCTGAAAAGGAATTTTCTGTTAACCAATTCATTTGCCGGTTGTTTCCTTTTCGGGATGACTTCCCCTCTTATTCGTAACTTTGCGCTCTTATTTTTACCATATCCATGGATCAGTTTTCATATCTGGGAAATGCAGACCCGTCTGCCATAGAAAACCTTTACAATCAATATATTATTAATCCGTTGGAGCTAGACGAAAGCTGGCTGAAGTTTTTCGAAGGGTTTGAATTCGCCCGCAAGAATTATGACGACGCAACAGCTCCCGCATCGCCAAAGCTTCAAAAGGAGTTTAATGTGCTTTCGCTGATCAATGGTTACCGGACGCGTGGCCATCTTTTCACCAAAACCAATCCGGTCAGAGAAAGAAGAAAGTACAGCCCGACCAATGATATATCAAATTTTAATCTCACCGAATCAGACCTTGAAACAGTATTTGGTGCGGGTAATGAAATCGGAATAGGTCCGGCAAAACTGAAGGATATCATTGCTCACCTTGAACAAACTTACTGTCAGTCGGTGGGTGCCGAATATAAATACATCCGCACTCCTGAAATCATTCGGTGGCTGGAAACGAAAATGGAGAGCAGCAGGAACACACCTGTGCTCGATATTTCTCAAAAGAAAAGGATTCTTTCCAAACTGAACGAAGCGCAGGCATTTGAAAATTTCCTGCACACCAAGTTCGCCGGGCAAAAACGATTTTCACTTGAAGGAGCGGAGACGATGATACCGGCCATTGATGCCGTGATTGAATCGGGTGCAGAACTGGGCATCAAAGAATTTGTGATCGGAATGGCTCACCGTGGCCGACTCAATGTGCTCGCTAATATCCTGAATAAAACCTATGAAGATATTTTCACTGAATTTGAAGGAAAAGAATTTGAAGAAAATACTTTCGACGGCGATGTGAAATATCACCTGGGATTTTCAGGAAATATTGAAACCCGAAACGGCAAAAAAGTACATCTCAGTCTGACTCCCAACCCGTCACATCTGGAAGCAGTTAATCCGGTTGTTCAGGGCATTGTCAGGGCTAAAATAGATAACACCGAAGGAGGCACCATCAACGACATTGCTCCTGTTCTGATTCACGGCGACGCGGCCATTGCTGCCCAGGGCGTCGTGTATGAAGTGATCCAGATGTCGCAGCTGAAAGGTTACTCTACAGGAGGCACCATTCACATCGTCATCAACAATCAGATCGGCTTTACCACCAACTACACCGATGCGCGTTCTTCAACCTATTGTACCGACATTGCCAAAGTTACCTTGTCACCTGTTTTTCATGTTAACGGCGATGACGTAGAAGCCCTGGTGTATACCATTCAGCTGGCAATGGAGTATCGTCAAAAATTTCATCGCGACGTTTTCATCGATCTGTTGTGCTACCGAAAGTACGGACACAATGAAGGTGATGAACCGCGATTCACGCAACCGCTCCTCTATAAAGCCATCGCAGAACATCCGGGTGCCAGAGAAATTTATGTAAGCAAACTTCTTTCGCAGGGCGCCATTGAGGCCGGTATGGCCCGCGAGATGGAAAAAGAATTCAAGGCCATGCTGCAGCAGAAACTGGAGATTGCCAAAGCAAAGAAGAAAGCTAAATTCATCCGGCAGGCGGAAGGAAACTGGAGTAGCTTGCATTTCGCCGAACCTGCAGAACTTTTCAAGCCAGTAAAAACAGGAGTCAGCAAAAATGTCCTTCATCAGATTGGAGTGGCCATTTCAACACTTCCTGAAAACAAACCATTCTTCAGTAAAACGAAGAGGCTGTTCGACGACAGACTGAAAATGATTGAAGAAGGTTTGCGAATCGACTGGGCCATGGCTGAATTGCTTGCATACGGATCCTTGCTGAATGAAGGACACCCGGTGCGGGTCAGCGGACAGGATGTGGAACGCGGCACCTTTTCGCACCGGCATGCTGTGGTTAGAGTGGAAGACTCGGAAGAGCAATACTTCCCGCTATCCAACATCAACGATCAACAGGCGCCATTTTACATTTACAACTCTTTGCTTTCTGAATACGCAGTATTGGGTTTCGAATACGGATACGGACTTTCTGCACCTAACAGCCTGATCGTATGGGAAGCACAGTTCGGTGATTTTTCCAATTGCGCTCAGGTGGTGATCGATCAGTATATCAGCAGTGCGGAAGACAAATGGAAAAGAATGAATGGCCTGGTGATGCTGCTCCCGCACGGTTATGAAGGCCAGGGTGCAGAACATTCCAGCGCCAGGCTCGAAAGGTTTCTCTCGCTTTGCGCGGAACACAATATTCAGGTAGCCAACTGTACTACACCTGCCAATTTCTTCCATTTGCTGAGAAGACAGATCCACCGGTCTTTCAGAAAACCCCTCGTGGTGATGACACCTAAAAGTCTGCTTCGCCATCCGAAGTGTGTTTCAACCATCTACGATCTGTCAGCCGGCACGTTCAATGAAATTATAGACGACAGTATTCAGAATAAACAAAAAGTCAGGCGAATCATCCTCTGCAGCGGCAAGGTGTACTACGACCTTGATGAGTATCGTACCAAAAACAATCTCACCAATACAGCAATTCTGCGAATGGAGCAGCTCTATCCGTTTCCCGCAAAAATGCTCGATGAAATCCTTCAGACCTATCCTGCGAAAGCAGAATTGATCTGGCTTCAGGAAGAGCCGGAGAATATGGGTGCCTGGAGTTTCATGCTGCGGTTGCTCCGTCACAAAAACATACAAATCATTTCACGACCCGAGAGTGCCAGTCCGGCCACCGGCTCGCATGTTCAGCACGAACGCGAGCAGCATGCCATTATCAAAAAGGCATTTGAAATTGCATAATGTGATCAATTAAGAATTCCATCATTTAATCTGACCAAAACCATGATCATCGAAATCAAAGTTCCTTCTCCCGGAGAATCCATCACCGAAGTTCAGATCGCCAACTGGCTGAAAGCTGATGGCGATGTGGTGGAAAAAGACGATGAGATTGCCGAGATAGATTCCGACAAAGCCACCTTAACAGTAGCTGCCGAGGATAGTGGAAAGCTATCCATTAAAATTCAGGCCGGCGAAACCATTCAGGTGGGAACGGTCATTGCCACGATTGACACATCGGTAAAACCGGATATTACTCCCAAAGCTGCTCCTGATACTCCAAAAGTCACAGCTGCGCCTGAAGCGGCCAAGCAGGATGCTGCAACAGGCTATGCTGCAGGTAAACCGTCGCCTGCAGCCGCCAAACTGCTGGCCGAAAAAGACCTCACTTCCTACGATGTAAAAGGCACCGGCAGAGGCGGTCGTATCACGAAAGAAGATGTGATGGCAGCACCTGCGGCTACCGCAACAAAATCAAAAGAAGCCATTTCTGCCGCAACTGTTTCAACACCCGGAAGCCGCGAACTGCGACGTGAAAAAATGAGCATGCTGAGAAAAAAACTCTCTCAAAGACTGGTGTCTGTGAAGAATGAAACAGCAATGCTCACCACTTTCAACGAAGTGGATATGAGCGGTATCATGGAGATCCGGAAAAAATATAAAGATGCATTCAAAGAAAAGCACGGTGTAGGGCTGGGCTTTATGTCATTTTTCACCAAAGCCGTTTGTGTGGCATTGAAAGAATTTCCTGCCGTGAATGCCATGATTGATGGCGAGGAAATTGTTTATCACGACTATTGTGATATCGCTATCGCTGTGAGCGCTCCGAAAGGACTGATGGTTCCGGTGATCAGAAATGCGGAATCGAAGTCGCTGGCTGAAATTGAATCTCAGGTAATCGCGCTGGCAACAAAAGCGCGGGAAGGAAAATTATCCATTGAAGAAATGTCGGGCGGTACCTTTACCATTACCAATGGCGGTGTTTTCGGAAGTATGCTGTCCACTCCCATTATCAATCCGCCTCAGAGTGCCATTCTGGGTATGCACAATATTGTAGAGCGTCCGGTTGCAGTGAATGGCAAGGTTGAAATTCGTCCCATTATGTACGTCGCACTTTCATATGATCACAGGATCATCGACGGCAGGGAATCTGTTGGATTTCTGGTGAGGGTTAAGCAAATGCTTGAAGAGCCTGTTAAAATGCTTTACTCCGGAAAGGATCCGGCCATGAAACTTCTTGAGATCTGACAACTAGACTTCAGATCGGAGCATTTCTTTTACCAGTTCCAGGTGTTTGAGCTTTACATTCTGGCGCAATGCAACTGAAGTGGCAGTAAAGTAACGATGAGCAGTCAGAAATTTAACCTGCAATTCGTTCCATGCTTTTTCATCTTCAATATTACCCTGTTCCAGCAACTCACGAAAAATTTTATTGCCGGTGGTAAAAAAATCATCCCTTCCGAGATAATCGAGATCGGCATCACAGATGATCTGCTCAAGCAGCGTTTCGGGCTGATGCGGAACGCGTGTGGCCATGATCAGCTTACAAATGATATCGATTTCTTCGGAAGAATATCCGACACCAGGCAGATACTCCATCGCAATCAAACATCCTGATGCTTCATGATTGATCGGACTTTTTATAAATCCTGAATCATGAAAAAGCACGGCAACTTTGAGCAGCTCAGTCTCTTTTTCGGAAATGTTCTCTGACTTTGCAATTCGGATTGCGGAATCCAGTACATCGAGAACATGCGGAACATTGTGGTAATAAAAAGCAGGAGGAATCTCATTGCTCATACGATTGATGATATAATCGTAAGCCTGCTGATAACGATGGTTACCCATAAAATTAAAAGTTATTCCGCCCCTTTAAAAACAGTTCACTACAAAGTAAATAATTGAAACTGACTCTGTCAAGTATCCTCCTGCGTAAGTTTTACTGCACTCCAAACCTGCTCAGGTTCAAATCCATGGCTAATGGCATATCGTACTGCTGCACGGGTCCTGAGGGGTTCTTTATGCCGGGAGGCTTTCTTCATACCGTCTGAAATGGTTTTCTGAAGGACTTTTTCGTACTCATAATCATCGATGGCAGCAAGCGCTTTTTTGATACAATACTCCGATATTTTCCTTGCCTTCAGGCCGGCTCTGATCTTCACTTTTCCCCATTTTTTTATTCTGAACTTGCCGCCGGCGTAAGCTGTTGCGAATCTTTCTTCGTTAACAAATCCCTCTCCTATTAAAACAGTAATGCCCTGCTCCACCTCCTCCTGGTGCAAGCCCAGTTCATATAATTTGTCGCGGACCTCCTGCTGACACCTTTCCTGGTAGGCGCAATACCCCCTGACCTTCTCCAGGGCAGTCATTAAAGTATGTACCTTTGCCGGCTTTCGTTTCTCCACGCTTCAAATTTAATAAAGAGAGTCGGTAACCCATCGTATGAAAAACAAAAGGTCGATAACATTATTGCTTTCCGCCAATATTGTGTCGGGTTTTGCGCAGGGGATCAGCATGCTGGCCATTCCATGGTATTTCACAGGTATTGCAGGCAAAGCCTCTTTATTTGCAACCATCTATGCCATTTCCACTTTCGCAAGCCTCTTCTGGAATTTATATGCGGGGACACTGATCGACAGATTCCCCAGAAAGAAAATTTTCATCTATGTCGGACTTGTCTGTGGTTTGATTCTGACAGCAGCATCGGTTGCCGGTTATTTCATAGACGGGATCATGCTATGGCTGGCAGGATTGGTTTTTGTAACCACCATGTTCAACTACAACATTCACTTCGGTACATTGTATGCATTCGGACAGGAGCTCACGGAACCTTCGCGTTACGGAAAAATAAGTTCCTACCTGGAGATCCAGAATCAGGCCACTTCCGTTTTGAGCGGTACGTTCGCAGCCTTTTTGATGACCGGAATAGAACCCGGAAAAAGCATCAACCTGGCAGGTTTTGTCATTTCATTTCCGTTCAGTTTTCAAAAATGGGAGATGGAAGATATTTTCGCTCTCAACGCTGTCACTTACTTTGCTGCCATACTGCTTGTTTCATTGATAAGGTATCAACCACCCAAGAGGGAATACATTGATACCGGCTCCATTTTCAAGCGCCTTTCTGCAGGCATTGAATACCTGCGAAAAAACCCGGCGCTTTTTGCTTTTGGAAATTACTCCTTTTCGATTTTCGTGGTTTTAATGGTTCAGGTTTTCATGTTGCTGCCGCTATATGTCAGTAACCATCTTGAACGCGATACCGATGTTTTTGCTTCTGCAGAAATTTATTATTCGCTTGGCGCGATGATTGCCGGAATGTTTGTCAGAAGGGTTTTCGCCGGCTTCAGAATTATTGACTCCGTCATCACCCTGATGTTCATCACTACTGCCGTATTCCTTCTGGCGGCCTTCACTAAATCGGTCGCTATCTGTTATTTCTTTTCGTTTGCAATTGGCATAACGAATGCCGGGGCCAGGGTATTGCGCACCACCTGGCTGTTCACCCATATTTCAAATGATATCATCGGAAGAACCAACGGCGTATTCAATGTGATCAACATTTTCCTTCGTTCATTATTCCTGCTCCTGTTTTCTCTTGCCTGGTTCAGCAGAGATTCCAACGTTACCTGGGCATATGTTATCTGCGGAATCTTTGTGATGCTCTCAGGCCTGCTGTTGCTCAGGAGCCGGAGCCGGCTCGAATCAATCAATCAGGGATGATCAGACTTCCGGATGATAGTATTTTCCCTTTACCCGGTAAGTTACCCCCGATTCCGACCGGACCGTTTCCCAAAGCTCAAAACCATGGATCGTAACTGATGCCTGCATGCTTACATCCAGACAAGGTGTTGCACCTGATCTGATTCGGCCGAGTGTAACATGCGGAACCGGCTTTTTAAAACGGGGTTCCTGCGGTAACAACGGACTGAGCAGTTGGTAGATGCGGTTGACAAGGTCGGAAAAGTCATTACTTTCCTGAAATCGCGCCCATACCATTGATGGCCGCCCCTGCCTGTCTCCCTCCAGCGTAAAGGATTGAAAATTGAGACGGACTGGATTTGAGATCAGTCTTAAGGCATCCGGCAGCAGATCCATCATATCATTGACATCACCACTGTTGACATCACCTATGAAAAAAACAGTCAGATGCAGATTGTCGTTGCCGATCCATTTAGTGCCCGTCAGCCCGGCATTGAGGTTGCGGAGGTCCCGGGAGGCGACATAAATCTCCTGACAAGGTGGCACTGCCAGAAACAAACGGACGGTTTGCAGTGGTGCTTTCATTTAAATATAGTTTTTGTAAATATAATCCTCCTCCGGCAAAAACCAACATCCTGAGATTGTTTAAATTCGCTGCCTTTATGCCTCCGGCTTTAAAATCCTTTACCATCAATGAAGGTGCCCGGCAGATGCTGCTGGCCACATTCTATTTTGCCATGATGAATATTTTCGTCAAGGCGGTTGCGCATCTGCCAACGATGGAAGTGGTTTTTTTCAGATGCGGGATCTCACTGGTCATATGTTTGTATCTACTCCGTAAAGAAAATGTTGACTGGCGCGGATCCAATCGTAAACTGCTGTTCCTGCGAGGCATGTTTGGCACGATATCGCTTTACGCTTATTTTGTTACACTGGCCCACATGCCACTTGGAACGGCTGTTACCATTCAATACATGTCTCCCATCTTTACCACTATTCTGGCTTTGGTGATTCTGGATGAAAAAGTAAGACCAGTTACCTGGCTTTTTTATCTGATTTCCTTCGCGGGAGTATTTGTTATGCGGGGATTCAACGAGCAGATTGAATTGATTTATATCTTCATCGGAGTGCTTTCAGCTGTCGGCTCTGCAAGCGCGTATGTAACCATCCGAACCATTAAGAACCTCGAACATCCGCTTGTAGTGGTATTGCACTTTCAGCTGCTGGGCACCATTACCGGCCTTGGCTTTTCTGTTGCCAACTTCGAAATCCCGCAGGGAATCGACTGGTTTTATCTTTTGATGGTGGGGATATTCACGCAACTGGGTCAGGTCAGTATGACGCGTTCCTACCAGGCTGAAAATGTCTCAACCGTTTCTATCCTGGTATATACCGGTGTGATTTATGCTACGTTGGCCGGATACTTTTTCTTCGATGAGGTATATAATGCGGGCACTCTGGCAGGTATGCTGATGGTGATTGCCGGCGTAGGGTTGTCAGTGATCTACCGTAAGTAAATTACCGCATTTCGTTTGGCGTTCAGCACCAGGCTGAAGATTTACAGAAAGCTTCGCATTGATGGAACATGAACGATTCAACTTGAATAGAAACCGGAAATAAATTGATCATTCAGTTCATGATATAAAAAAAGGCGCTAAAAATGCGCCTTTTTATTTATATCATGTTTATGACTTAATTACACGACCTTCCCCTCTTATTCAGATAGCGTATCGTTCGCGGCTCAGATCACCAATCAATGCTCATGCATACCGGGGGTATGAGCATGACCGTGTGCGATCTCTTCTTCAGTAGCTTCACGAACTTCAATAACTTCTCCTGAAAAATGAAGCTGATGACCGGCAAGAGGATGATTGAAATCCATCTTTACGGTTTCACCTGATACAGATACCACACGACCATCAAGTCTGTTACCATCACGATCGCTCATCGGAATAACATTACCGGTCTGAAGCATGCTCATGTCTATTACACCGTCAACTTTAAAAATATCAACAGGAAGATCAACAAGAGCTTCGGCTTCCACTTCGCCATACGCATCAACCGCGTCGATGCTGAAAGAGAATTGATCTCCTTTTACTTTACCGAACAGATTGGATTCAAAGGCAGGAATCAGTCCGCCGCCACCGAAAAGAAAGGTGAGTGGACGACTGGCATCTGCTGTTTCAACATGCGACTTTTCCTGGCCTTGCGGATTAGACTCCAGCATGTACGTTACGGATACTACTTTGTTGTTTTCAATTTTCATGACTGAGATAATTAATGAATTAATATGATTTTACTGATTTCACAGTCATGCCGGCATTAATATCTCGACGATCAACTGGAGAGAGTGCAAATTTCAAATAAAAAGTCTTGAAATCCAAGTTTTTAACTGAAAAGTCGCACAAATTTGGGGCAATCTGAAATACAGCGATTTATTTCTGAAGTTTCAATGTTCGATGGACTCCAGACTGTCCTGATCGTGCTTCCTTTTGACCAGCTTACTGAACGAAATGCCCAAAAACTTGCTTTCCACCCAGGTGATAAAGTCAAAATATTCAAACACACTTTTCTCAAACGGATCCTTTGACAGCAACTGTAATTCGGGTCTCAGTGCCTGATAACTGCTTCGAAGACTACTGGCTGAACTAGCCTTTGAAAGCTTGTTAATGAACTGCAGAAAAACAGTTTCAAACTTATAAATCCTTTTCCGTTTGGAAAGATAGCGCTGAGTGAACCTGATAGCATAAGGCAGCAGGTCGATGTGACCGATTTCAAGATGAATGATCATTCTCAGAATTCTCCCCATACAGTGAATGTCCTGACTCGAATCGATATCACCGTCATTGAGCAACCGGTTGATCCACTTCAGTGCAGATGAATAATCGCGCAAAGCAAAAAACACGATTGCCAGATTGAAGTAAAAAAATGCCACTCTGACTTTACTCAGTTTATCATCGTACTTATCCAACCCTTCTTCTATTTCGGGCACCAGTCGGTGAGCATTTTCAAAATCACCGGTTTGAATGTAATGACTTAACTCGGCACTGTATGAACTTGAAAACAGTTTAATGCTGAGATCCTCATTCATTTTTCTTTCATAACTCTGTGGGATGGCCTTCAATTTACTGAGATACAACGGTACCTCGCTGAACTTTCTCAACTGCGAACACAAATAAATCATGTTACTGAGAACTGCGAAATACTTATTGGGCTCTTCCTCGAATATTTCAGCATTCTGTTCAATTAGTTCAAGATGCTTCTTGATATACAAATATGAATTGGTATAGTCACCGATTCCGAAATGATAGGCACTGTAAATCTGGTAATAGAGATACCGCGATTCATAGGATAAGGCTTCGGCTTCGTTTTTCAGCAGTGTGTTGTCAATGATGGTCTTGAAGCTGTTCAATCCTGACAAGTCACGAACTTTTCCCTGCTGATTGAGCATCAGAAACAATCTGCTTTTGATATTCCAGAAATCCGAATAATTCATCAGCTTTCCAATGAGATCGCGGTCGGTTTGATGAATGGCAGAAAGGTCGTCTGAAGAAGATCCTGCGTAAGAACTTTTTTCGAGTAGTTTCTTCTCCCATTTATGAATCTCAAGAAGCACATAATGTTTCTCATGTCTTACGGCAAGTTTGTTCGCACGGGCCAGCATCTTGTCGCATTCAGAATAAAGTGATTTTTTGAAAAGTATTTCTGCTGAATGAAGCAGCCTTTGAAGCTCCACATCCAGACTGCTTTCCGCATGAAACGAATGGAGACTTTTCAAAATGGTTTCATACAGCCTGTTTTTAGCGATGGCGGGTGTGTTTCCGAAAGTGGTATTCTTCAGTTGTCTGATCAAAGCTGGCTCGTCATATTCCTTCTGCTTATCAATGGCGTCAAACAACTGTGTGTATTCGTTTTTCTAACCGGCCGAATGCCGGCTCGCAAACAATTTAAAGTAGGGCTTTTCTGCCCTTGCCAGAGATTTAATGAGCCTGTAAATGTGGTCGGTAGAGTGCTTGGACATGTAATTTATAAGCTTAAAATGGCTTCGGTTGATGGGTTTCTTTCGGGAACGAACACTTTTAGTAGCAGACTTTTAAAATAACGCACAACAGACAGAATAATGTGCCTTTCGTGCATGTTAAGTTACGTTAAAAAGATCATGATAAAACACCAAAATGGAAAAAACCCGGGGCCTGAAAGAGCCTTTGGGGGTGTAATTTATTCCTGATTGGGGATCAGTTGCTGAAAAGCCGGTAAAAAGCGATCAAATCCGTCTGTTTCAGATCATTAAAACCTGCACCTCTGAGCATGGTCACTATTTGTCCCCGGTGAAAAGTACCGTGGTTCATCACATGAGCCATAATCTGACCTGCGGTATTATGAAACTCAGCACCGCTCAAATTTCGGTAGGAAATCCGGGCAGCAGCCATTTCGGGCAGCAGACTCTCCGCCATTGCTTCCCATTGCCTGCTGTTTGCTGTTATTGCATCTGTGATCTGAATGCAGTTTCCGGCAAAATTTTTTCCGGGCCAATTGTCAGGGGATCTGCCCTGCAGACGCTCCAGCCACATATATTGAGCACCCCAGATATGAATCAGTGTTTCTCTGATGGTTCCATAGGAACTTTTCTGGACCATCAGACAACGTTCTTCTCCTGCTTCGGCGATGAAACCTGCAATCTTTTCATTTGCCCATACATTATACCGGCAAAGATCTTTAAGATGATTGATATAAGGATCGGTATTCAAATGGATTACAAGTGTTTATTGAGCAGATTTGTTTCAACCAGGCTCTTGATATACTTATCTGAAAGTCCGCGCTTCAATCCTTCGATATGACGCAAGTGATGACAATCAGTGCCAATCATATCCACAATACCTTCATCAACCATTTTCTCGGCAGTCCTTTTGGCTTCCATGCCGTAATAGCCGCTCAGTGAATTGGTATTCACCTGAAGCAACACTCCCTGATCACGAAACTGCTTGTAGCGATTGAAGTTATTGTACCAGAAAGGATATCTCTCAGGGTGCGCCATCACAGGTTTATAACCCTGTACCTGCATCCGGAAAATAATATCGTCAATATTATCGGGACAATTGATATATGAAACCTCAAACAAAAGATAATTCCCTCCGAAAGTGAGGAGTTTTTCATTTTCCAGTTTGCTGACAAACCCATCATCAACATAATATTCCGCAGCAGCTTCGATTTCCACACTGATCCCGGCTTCAGCAATTGCTTCTCTCACTTTGATCAATCCCGCGTTGATATTTTCAGGATTGTTCCTGAAATAATCGCTCATGATATGCGGAGTAGTAATCAGCTTGCTGAATCCCAACCGATGTAATTCACCAACTAATGTAACTGAATCTTCTATTGATTTAGCGCCGTCGTCAATGCCCGGAATTAAATGTGAATGCATGTCGGTTTTCACCATGGAATAATCCGCCATCGGATCTTCCTTTTTGCCGAATCGACTGAAAAGCGAGCGTAACATGACTACTGTTTAAGAATATAACTCAATAAGTATTTTTGAACCAGTCGAACGTAATCTCCAAACCCTGACGCAATTTGACTTCAGGAGCATAACCCAGGTATCTTCCGGCAAGCGAGATATCGGCCAGTGAATTTTTAATATCACCCGGACGATCTTCACGATATTTTGGAGATGCGCTCTTTCCGGCAATCACGGCTAACTCATTGAACAACCTGTTCACGGTATGGTTTTCACTGGTCGCCACATTATACACTTTACCGAATGCACCATCGTCCTGAGTGAAGAAACTTCTGATATTAGCCTGCACCGCATTGGCAACAAAAGTAAAATCACGGGTTTGCTCGCCATCGCCGTTGATCCAAGCATCTTTATTATTAATCAGTGCATCCATAAACAATGGTATGACTGCAGCGTAAGGCCCTTTGGGATCCTGACGCGGCCCGAACACATTGAAGTATCTGAGTCCGATCACCTTCATGCCATAGTTTCTTGCAAAGACGGAAGCGTAGAGTTCATTGGTGTATTTGGAAACAGCGTATGGAGAGAGCAGGTTACCTGTACGTTCTTCTTTTTTGGGTGATTCATCCAGATCACCGTAAACCGAAGAAGAACTGGCATAAACGAACCTTTCTACACCGGCATCTCTTGCAGCAACTATCATATTTAAAAATCCGGTTGCATTGGCTGCATGTGTTTGCTGGGGGTGCGCAATAGATCTGGGCACTGATCCCAAAGCAGCCTGATGAGTGACCATATCAATTCCCTTGCAGGCTATGGCGCAAATGTCGGGGCTGGTAATATCACCTTCAATGAACTCGAATGACGGGAGACTGAGATAGGGTTCTATATTTACCATGAATCCGTTTGACAGATTATCGAGTACGCGTACTTTTTTAGCACCGTTCCTAAGCAGATAATCTACAATATTGGATCCAATGAATCCTGCCCCGCCTGTAACGAGGAATGATTTTTGACTGATTGTCGGGTTGTGATATGACATGCGTTAAAAATCGCTGTTAACGTTGATGGTACTGATTTTGATAATAAGATAAGTATTCGCCTGATGTTACATGCCGCAGCCACTCTTCATTGGCAAGATACCAGTCTACTGTTTTCTCCAATCCTTCTTCAAATACGATGGATGGTTCCCAGCCCAGTTCTTTTTTGATTTTTGAAGCGTCAATGGCATAACGCAGGTCATGTCCGGCTCTGTCTTTGACATAAGTGATCAGCTTTTCAGATTCACCGGCCGATCTTCCCAGCTTTTTATCCATAATGCTGCAAAGGGTTTTCACCAGATCAATGTTCTTCCATTCATTGTTACCTCCGATGTTATAGGTTTCCCCGTTTTTCCCCTGATGATACACCAGATCGATGGCGGCAGCGTGATCCTCCACCCAAAGCCAGTCGCGGACATTTTCACCTTTACCGTATACCGGAAGCGGCTTACTGTTACAGATATTATGAATCATCAAGGGAATTAACTTCTCAGGAAACTGAAAGGACCCGTAATTATTAGAGCAATTGGTCACCACAGCCGGTAAGCCGAACGTATGATAATAAGCACGAACCAGATGATCGGATGAAGCTTTGGATGCGGAATAAGGGCTGCGGGGATCATAGGGTGTGGTTTCGGTAAAGAAGCCATGTTCGCCCAATGAACCATAAACCTCATCTGTAGAAATATGATAAAAGCGTTTCCCTTCAGCTGAACTCCTGTCAGACATCCAGATGCGTCTGGCGGCATTCAGCAAATTGGCTGTTCCCATCACATTGGTTCGGATAAACAACAACGGATCGGAAATACTGCGATCCACATGCGATTCCGCTGCCAGATGAATCACTCCGTCAAAAAGTTCTTCTTTGAACAAACTCAGAATCAAATCCTGATCCGTAATGTCACCTTTTACAAATTTGTAATTGGGCGCATTTTCAATATCTCTGATATTCTCGAGGTTACCGGCATAAGTAAGGCTGTCGAGATTAACGATGGAATAACCAGGGTACTTATTTACAAATCGCCTGACAACATGACTTCCTATAAATCCGGCACCGCCGGTAATTAAAATTTTCATTATAAAGTTTTTGAATGAGTACTTTTTTGTGCAAGATGTTGTTCCCACTTCCAGGCACTGGCAACCATTTCTTCAAGTGACCTGTTGGCCTTCCAACCCAATACACTGTTAGCTTTCTGGGTATCGGCCCATACTTGTTCTACATCGCCGGGTCTCCTTGCAGTAATGTCATACTTCATTTTGAGATTGTTAACTTTCTCAAATGCATCCACCATTTCCTTTACGGAGATGCCTTTACCCGTACCAATATTGAACACTTCATAACTGCCCTGGCCCTCTGTACTGAACAACCGGTCAATAGCGGCAACATGTGCGAGTGCAAGATCTGTGACATGAATATAATCTCTGATGCAGGTGCCATCGTTTGTATTGTAATCGGTCCCGAAAATGCTGAAAGATTTTCGTTTCCCAATAGCAGTTTGTGTCATGACCGGCATCAGATTGGATGGTGCACCCAAAGGATATTCACCGATTAAAGCCGATTCATGAGCCCCAACCGGATTGAAATATCTGAGTGAGACTGCTTTCAGCGCAGTCACATGAGCAGTATCCTCCAGAATGTCTTCAGCGATTTTTTTAGTGTTTCCGTAAGGTGATTCCGCCTTTTTAAGGGGCGACTTTTCACTGACAGGCAACACTTCAGGCTGACCATACACAGTGCATGAAGACGAAAAAACGATCCTCCTGCAATCTGTCTCAAGAGCGGATTCAACCACATTCAGAAGAGAAAGCAGATTGCTTCTGTAATAATGCAAAGGCTTCTCAACCGATTCACCAACCAGCTTTTTGGCAGCAAAATGAATTACAGCATCCGGCCGGTGTTGTCTGAAAATTGCGGAAACCGCATCGTGATCTCTCAAATCATAAGAACAAACATGCGGTCTTACTCCGGTGATTTGCTGTATAGAGTCGATGACCTCCTGATGCGAATTAGAAAAATCATCGGCAATGATCACTTCATAACCCTTGCTGATCAGTTCAACAACGGTATGGGAACCGATAAAACCGGCACCACCTGTAACCAGTATTTTAGCTGTTGTCGACAATGGATCCGATTATAAACTCCAGTATTTTAGTTTCGTGATTTTCCCCCGCATGACACCTTTGATGTCGATGACAATGCCGTCCGGAGAGCAGATGCCTGTAAAATAATTTTCATCCAGTCCTTTGTACTCCTTATGATTGACTGCAACGATCACTGCATCATAACCGGTTCCGGGATTTTCGATCAATCCAAAACCATACTCATGCATTAACTCCTCAGAAGATGCATGAGGGTCGATGACTTCCGTTTTGACTCCGTAGGACTTGAATTCATTGATCACATCAGCCACTTTTGAGTTTCTGATGTCTTCAACATCTTCCTTAAAGGTAGCCCCCATAACCAGTACTTTAGACTTACTGATGTCTTTCCCAAAAGAAATCAGCTTTTTGACAGTTTGCTTGGCGATGTAAAAGCCCATGGAATCATTAACATACCTGCCTGAGTTAATCACCTGAGCATGGTAACCTAACTCCTGTGCTTTGTAAGTAAGATAGTAAGGATCCACGCCGATACAGTGACCACCGACCAAACCCGGCTTGAAATTGAGAAAATTCCACTTGGTACCGGCAGCTTCAAGCACTTCATAAGTGTTGATTCCCATTTTATTAAAAATAATAGAAAGCTCGTTCATCAACGCGATATTGACATCTCGCTGGGTATTCTCTATGATCTTGGCTGCTTCTGCCACTTTTATAGATGAAGCTTTGTGAACTCCGGCCTTAACAACAATCTCATATACCTTCGCAATCTGGTCGAGCGATTCTGCATCACAACCTGAAACCACTTTGATAATTTTTGGCAGTGTATGTTCTTTGTCACCCGGATTGATCCTTTCAGGTGAATACCCAACCTTGAAATCACTTCCAAACTTCAGTCCTGAAAGCTCCTCAAGCACCGGTATGCAGTCTTCCTCTGTACATCCGGGATAAACGGTAGATTCATAAATCACATAATCACCCTTTTTCAAAACCTGTCCAATCGTTTTTGATGCAGACAAAATCGGTTTTAGATCGGGAAGGTTATGCTCGTCAATGGGAGTGGGTACTGCAACGATAAAGAAAGAAGCTTTGCGAAGATCCTCCAGTGAATCAGTAAAGTGAATATCACACCCTTCAAAAGCTTCAGGATCCATTTCCCCGCTTGGATCCACTTTATTGCGCATCATCTCAACCCGGCTTTTATTAATATCAAAACCGATTACTGAAACCTTCTTTGCAAATTCAAGTGCAATAGGCAGACCCACATAACCCAGTCCGATTACTGCTATGCTCCTTTTCCTGTCTATGATTTCGTTATACATAATAATTCAATAGGTAATAATGTGCGTGTTTGTACAGTTACTTAAGCGAGTAGATTCTTTCGATGATCTCTACTACCTTGAGGCCCTCAAGAGCATTCGTGGTAATGGATGTTCTGCCTTTGAGTGTATCAATTACGTTCTCAATAATAAAATGGTGATTGGCGGCTGAACCCTTGTATGGGCCGTAATCATTAGCAGGGTTAACCGGATCAAGACCGGGCATAGTGTAGCCATCAATGTGACAGTACTCTACTTCATTCATATATTGTCCGCCTACCTTGACACTTCCCTTACTGCCAATCACTGTAATGGAGCTCTCCATGTTCTTGTCCCATACGGAGGTTGAATAATTCAGCGTACCCATTCCACCGTTGACAAATCTGAAGTTAACGATTCCCGAATCTTCAAAAGCGGTGCTGTGTTTATGTGTGAAGTCGTCGAATCGCGCTTGTATGTCGGTGATATCGCCAAAAACCCAATACATGATATCTATAAAGTGAGAAAACTGGGTAAAGAGTGTTCCTCCGTCGAGATCTGCAGTGCCTTTCCAGCTGCCTGGCTTATAGTATCGGTCATCGCGGTTCCAGTAGCAGTTCACCTGAACCATGAACACATCGCCGATCACGTTGTCTTCTACGATACTCTTCAGCCAGCGGCTGGGCGGAGAATATCTGTTCTGCATGACACAAAAAACATTCTTATGAACCTGAAGAGCTTTGAAAATGATCTTTTCGCAATCGGCTTTTGTGAGTGCCATCGGCTTTTCACAAACAACATGCTTTTTATTGCCCAATGCCAGAAGTGCATGTTCGGCATGAAGTCCGTTTGGACTGCAAACAACGGCTACATCAAAATCAAGTTCTGATGAAAACATCTTTTCCGCTGAATCAAAATAAGGCACTCCAAATGATTCTGTTCCTGATTCTTTCTCCGACAAAATATCGCACATGGCGATGAGCGATGCCTCCGGATTTCGTCTGATCATCTCGGCATGTCTCTTTCCGATGTGACCACATCCTATGATTGCGAATTTAACAGGTGAAGCCATCTCGATCAGGATATTCTTATAACTGTATTATTGCTCAATTTGTATTGCTGACCACTTTCGGGACAAACCGCCAATCCGTCATCGCCGAACTTGAGTTTATGTCCGTATTCGCTCATCCAGCCTGTCTGACGGGAGGGATTTCCCACAACAAGCGCATAAGCAGGTACATCTTTTGTAACAACTGCTCCTGCTCCGATAAAAGCATATTCGCCAATATTGTGTCCGCAAACAATAGTTGAATTAGCACCAATGGAAGCTCCCTTCTTTACAACCGTTCGGAGATACTGATCCCTGCGGTTAACCGCACTTCTGGGATTCATGACATTGGTAAATACCATACTGGGTCCGAGGAAAACATCATCTTCACACTCTACTCCGGTATAAATGGAAACGTTATTCTGAACTTTAACGTTATTTCCCAGTTTGACTCCGGGAGACACGACCACGTTCTGACCAATGTTACAGTTTTCTCCGATCACGCAATCTTTCATCACATGAGAAAAGTGCCAGATGCGTGTCCCTTTACCGATTACACATCCTTCATCGATGTACGACGATTCATGAGCAAAATATTCCATTGCAACTGACATTAACTGAATCTGTATGCGGTTTTATACAATTCTTCCTGCGGGAGATTTTTGAAGTACTCATAGGTTCGTCTAAGTCCTTCAGCCCGGTCGATCTTCGGCTCCCAGCCCAGAATTTCACGTGCCTTGGTAATATCAGGTCTTCGCTGTTTGGGATCATCCTGTGGGAGCGGCTTCATCACCATCTTAACCTGTGAACCGGTGAGCTTTAAGATCTCTTCGCCAAATTCCCTGATGGTAATCTCTGACGGATTTCCGATGTTGACCGGATATACATAATCACTCATCAGTAATCTGTAAATGCCTTCCACCAAATCATCAACATAGCAGAACGATCTGGTCTGGCTGCCATCACCGAAAACAGTCAGATCCTCTCCGCGGAGCGCTTGCCCAATGAACGCAGGCAGCACTCTTCCGTCGTTCAGTCGCATTCGCGGTCCGTATGTATTGAAAATTCTGATGATTCTGGTTTCAAGTCCGTGATAGGTATGATAAGCCATCGTAATAGCTTCCTGAAACCTTTTGGCTTCATCATACACACCTCTTGGACCAACAGGATTCACATTACCCCAGTAATCCTCGGTTTGAGGGTGAACAGTGGGATCTCCGTAAACCTCTGATGTAGAAGCCACGAGAATTCGTGCTTTCTTCACCCGTGCAAGACCCAGCAGATTGTGCGTTCCGAGTGATCCCACCTTCAGCGTCTGAATGGGAATCTTTAAATAATCAATCGGACTCGCCGGAGAAGCAAAATGCAGTATGTAATCAAGATCTCCGGGAACAAAAACAAACTTTGAAACATCGTGATGGTAGAACTCGAATTCTTTGAGCTTAAACAGATGCTGAATGTTAGCCAGATCACCTGTAATCAGATTGTCCATTCCTACGACCTGATACCCTTCTTTAATGAAGCGGTCGCAAAGATGTGAACCTAAAAATCCGGCAGCACCGGTAATCAGTATACGTTTTGATTTGGATGAAGACATGTTTAATGAAGTTTTCAGGCAGACACAATTTGCCTTCCGATGCTGTTGTAATAAAATCCGAGTTCTTTGAGTTTGACAGGATCATAAAGGTTACGGCCGTCGAAAATCACCTTTGATTTCATCCTGCGTGCAAGCTGATTGAATTCCGGTGTACGGAAAACCGACCACTCTGTGGCAATGAGCAATGCATCGGCTCCGTCAAGGGCCGAGTATTCATCTTTTGCGTAAGTAATTTTATCTCCGATTGTCTTCTTCACATTATTCATGGCTTCAGGATCAAATGCCGAAACACTGGCGCCTTCCCTGAGCAACTCATCAATAATATACAGCGCCGGAGCTTCTCTGATATCATCAGTATCCGGCTTGAAGGCAAGGCCCCACAAAGCAATCTTTTTACCTTTAAGGTCGCCTTTGAAGTATTCTTTTATTTTATCTATGATAATCAGACGCTGGCGGGTATTAACCTCCATGACTGAAGACAAGACCTTAAAATCGTAATGATAATCTTCCGCGGTTTTTGCCAGAGCCTGCACGTCTTTGGGGAAACAACTTCCGCCGTAGCCTATACCGGCAAACAAAAATCTTTTACCAATTCTGTCATCCGATCCGATTCCGATTCTGATCATGTCCACATTGGCGCCAACTTTTTCACAAAGATTTGCAATCTCATTCATGAAGGTGATTTTGGTTGCCAGAAAAGCGTTGGCGGCATACTTCGTAAGTTCAGATGAGCGCGTATCCATATAATAAATCGGATTGCCCTGACGTACGAATGGAGCATAAAGTTCCGACATGATTTTTCTGGCCCTCTCTGAATCCGTTCCGATGACAACTCTGTCGGGCTTCATGAAATCATCAACAGCAAAACCTTCGCGTAAGAACTCAGGATTTGAGACCACATCAAAATCTATTTTACAATTTTCGGAGATTGCAGCGCTGACCTTCTCAGCAGTGCCCACCGGAACCGTGCTCTTGTTGACTATAACTTTATAATCATTGACAATTTTGCCAAGCTCACGGGCTACACCAAGCACATAACTGAGATCTGCTGATCCGTCTTCTCCCGGAGGCGTAGGCAATGCAAGAAACACCACCGTCGCCGGCATGATCGCATCCTTAAGATTGGTGGTAAAACTGAGTCTTCCCTGTTTTACGTTTCTTTCAAAAAGAACATCCAGATGAGGTTCATAGATCGGAACAACGCCGTTTTTCATGGCATCGACCTTGGCCGTGTCTATATCTACACAAATGACGTGGTTGCCCATTTCGGCAAAGCAGGTTCCTGTTACCAGACCTACATAACCAGTTCCGACTACTGCAATATTCATATCAGAGAAAGAAATATTTTACTTGTTGACAAATTCAAGAACAACTGAAGTGATGAAAGCGAGATCCGAATCACTCAATTCTGTATGCATCGGCAGCGAAATCACATTCCTGCACAAATGTTCCGTTACCGGAAAATCGCCCTCCTTATAACGGGGATCCGTATATGCTTTCTGAAGATGGAGCGGAATCGGATAATAGATCATGGACGGTATACCTTTCTCCGCAAGGAATTCCCGCATTTTTGTACGATCGGGTCCATTCAGCACCAGTGTGTATTGATGAAATACATGCGTGGACTTTTTTTCCCTGGCGGGGATGATCAGCCGGGGATGGCCGGAGAAAGCCTGATCATAAAACGCAGCAGCTTTACGACGTGCATCCGCATACTCATCGAGATGACGGAGTTTAATTCGGAGAACTGCGGCCTGAATACTGTCGAGGCGGGAATTCACACCCACCTCATCATGATAGTACTGCACTGTTTGCCCGTGATTGACCACCATCCGGAGCTTCGCTGCAAGCTCGTCGTTGTTGGTGAATATGGCGCCTCCGTCTCCGAAACATCCGAGATTCTTTGAAGGGAAAAAAGATGTGCAGCCGACATCACCAATGGTACCTGCCTTCTTTTTGGTTCCGTCACCGAATGTGTAATCTGCACCGATAGCCTGTGCCGTATCTTCAATCACGATCAGGTTGTGCCTGCGTGCAATATCCATAACCTGATCCATCTGACAACATTGTCCGAAAAGATGAACAGGTACAATGGCCTTAGTTTTGGGAGTGATGGCTTTCTCAAGAGCAACCGGATCGATAGTAAACGTATCGGGTATCACATCCACCAGAACAGGTGTCAGTTTAAGCAACGCGATGACCTCTGCAGTCGCCGCATAAGTAAAATCAGCAGTGATTACCTCATCGCCAGGCTGAAGTCCGAGTGCCATCATGGCTACTTGCAAGGCGTCAGTCCCGTTGGCACACGGGATTACATGTTTCACATCCAGGTATTTCTCCAGCTCAGACTGAAAAGACTTGACCTCCGGTCCGTTGATGTAAGCTGATGAAGAGATGACATTCAAAACTGCCTGATCTATCTCCGGCTTGATCTTTTCATACTGGCTGATCAGATCAACCATGGCTAACTTCTTCATGTTTCCAATAATAAGGGGGCAAAGATACGGTTTTATCCCTGATCCCCTTCGCCAAATAGTCTGCAGCCCAGTACCGAAATTGCTTAATTTAGCCGACAATCAACATTCCCTTATGCGGTTGACAATCCTTTCTATATTACTGTTAATTAACACATTACAGTTTTCATTTGCCCAAAGCGGGGTTAAAGATTCGGTGATCAGATTCCCGATGATCGGTATCAACTATGGTCTTTACGTTCCCGGAGGAGATCTTGACGAAAGATTTGGCCTGACCTCCATGCTGAACGGGAATTTCCTGTTTAAAACCAATAAAAATTTGCTGTGGGGCTTTTCGGGCGGATTTCTGTTTGGCGATGACATCAAAGAACCGGGATTGATGAGTTCCATTAAAAATCCTGAGGGCTACATTCTAGGGCTTGACGGGCTTTACGCTGATGTCAGAACCTATGAAAGAGGGTATTATGTCAATGCCGTTATCGGCAAGGTGTTTTCATTTAAAAAACCCAATCCCAACAGCGGCCTGATGATATTTGGAGGTCCCGGTTTTATTCAGCATAAAATCAGAATCGAGTCAATCGGAAATACTGTTCCTGCATTGAGAGGCGATTATGTGAAGGGGTACGACCGTCTGACAAACGGAATTGCCTTGCAGGAGTTTATCGGATATGTTTATTTCAGTAACCGGCAGTTGATCAACTTTTACGCCGGATTTGAATTCATACAAGGTTTCACCAAAGGGCGGCGCGATTATAATTTTGACAATCCTGACGATCCGAACGGTAACAGAATTGATCTTCTCTATGGTTTCCGGGCAGGCTGGGTACTGCCTCTTTACAAGAAAAAGCCTGCCGCCTACTACTTTTACTGACAGTTAAATGGAGTTGCTCTACTTTACCGGAACCCGGCTTTATACAATGGCGATACACCTCGTTTCGCCCTTTAACAGGAAGGCGCGCGAGTGGGTGACCGGCAGAAGGAACTGGAAAAAAAAGATTGCCACCCAACTCAAACCTGGCGAAAAACGAATCCTTTTTCATTGTGCTTCCCTGGGAGAATTTGAACAGGGAAAACCCGTTCTGGAGGCAATCAGAAAAAATTTTCCTGACTTAAAGATTGTACTTACATTTTTCTCACCGTCAGGCTTCAATGTAAGAAAGAATGAACCACTGGCTGACTATGTCTTTTACCTTCCCTCCGACGGACCTAATAATTCACCTGCGTTCATCAATCTAATCGATCCGGTACTGGCATTTTTTGTTAAATATGAATTCTGGCATTATTACATAAAGGCGTTAAAAGACAGGCAGGTTCCGCTTTATTTGGTTTCGGCCATTTTCAGACCATCCCAGTTGTTCTTCAAGCCCTGGGGAGGATTCTTCCATAAAATGCTCAAGCGGGTTTCTCACATTTTTGTTCAGAACCAGGAATCACTCGAACTTCTTTACAACAACAGCATCGCTCACGTTTCCGTTACCGGTGATACCCGCTTCGACAGAGTTTACCAGAACAGCTTAATGGCCAGAAATCTCCCTGAGTTCGATCAGTTCAAAGGGAATAAAAAACTATTGGTTGCCGGAAGCACCTGGCCCGTGGATGATAAAATCATTCATGAACTTTTTCTTCGGTATGGCGGAGAATTTAAGTTCGTTATTGCTCCTCATGAAACCGGAGAGCACAATATCAGAAGAGTCGAAAAACTCTTTGGAAACGAAGCAGCAAGATATTCCCGGTGGAAACAAAATGCTGAAGAAAAGTCCGTTCTGATCATTGACAATGTGGGCATGCTTTCATCCATTTACCGTTACGGTGATGCAGCCTTTATCGGGGGAGGATTCGGTTCCGGTATCCATAATATTCTTGAAGCAGCCGTATTTGGTATTCCGGTGTTTTTCGGTCCAAAATTCAAGAAGTTCAGGGAAGCAAAAGAACTAATTCACTGGAAAGGAGCTTTCAGCGGCAGAAATGAAAAAGAAGTTATGTCAGCATTTGAATCTGTGATGCACGACGAGGCAAGGTTGAATAAAATCAGAGAAGTTAACACCAGATACATTCAAAACAATAAGGGGTCAACTGATCTGATAATTGAATACCTCAAAATCAACCATCCCTGGCTCAGTAAATAAAAAAAGGCTCCGGAATCCCGGAGCCTTTTTTATGAGGTTGTGTCGATTAACGAACCAGATTCACCTGTCCGTGGAACACATGCTCCTTTCCTCCGCGGGTGGTCACCTCCAGTTTGTAAACATAGGTGCCGGCAGGCGCAGGCTGACCAGCCAGTCCTTCTCCGCTCCAGGAATCATTCTCATCCAGTCCTGTGAATACAAGTTGTCCCCAGCGGTTAAAGATTCTCATCCTGTAACTGGAAATATCGAGGTCGTATCCGGAGTAGTAAAACTGATCGTTTACACCGTCACCGTTAGGAGTAAAAGCGTTAGGAATATAGAAAGGATTGATAGATATCACTTCTTCATACCGATCGATGCAACCCGCGATACTGGTAATGGTTAATGACACCCGGAAATCACCCACTTCATTAAAGTAATGTGACGGGTTTTGTTCGATCGATTGGTTTCCATCACCAAAATCCCACAACCAGCTTACCGCGAAATCTGAACGGTCAACAAAGCTCACTTTACCGTTGAACACATTGGTGGCTCCCGGTGAATAGATGAAATCTGCAACAGGAAGCGGGAAGAAAATGACACTCACAGGCTGAGCGCTTGATGAAACGCATCCTGCCGGTGTTGTAATCGTTAATGACGCCTGATAAGTGCCCGGAGCCGCGTAAAGATGTGACGGATTTACAGCATTTGAAACACCTCCGTCGCCAAACGTCCATTCGAAATAGGAGCCCGGATCGTAGACCGATAAGTTGGTAAAGTTCACTTTGGGAACTTCGCAGCTCAGACTGGTGTCATTGGTAAACGATACCACCGGAACCATATTAACAATCAGGTTTACAGCAGGAGATGTATTGCTGCAACCGTTCTGATCAACAACGGTTACTGTATAGATTCCTCCTGTTCCGGTATTGATATTCGGTTGAGTGGCTGCATTCGACCAGTTATAGGAAACGAAACCCGGCGTGGCGGTCAATGCAGTGGTTTCACCGTCACAAATAGACAGATCACCGCTGATCACCGGTTGCGGTAATTGATTAACAGTAACAACAGCATTACCTGCAATATTACCCTGACAGTTCGCATCACTGACAGTCACAAGACTGTATGTAGTACTGTTGTTCGGAGAAACAGGAAGTGTGGCGGTAGTAGCCGGAGCGTTAATACCGGGTGATGTCACTGAACCGTTTGAGAAAGTATACACAAACGGAGCAGTACCTGTGAATGAAACGGTGAGATCCGTTGTCTCCCCAAAACAAATAGTGGCACTTCCCGACATGGTTGCTGTAGGAAGATCATATACTGTGAGAGTTTCTGATGTGCTTCCGACACAACCATTAATATCAGTAACTGTTACTGCGTAGTTGCCGGCAGCGCTGACAGTAATTGCAGGAGTCAACGATCCGTTTGACCAGATATATGAAGCATAGTTTCCTGCATTGAAAATAGTTGTAGTTCCATCACAGATCGTGTTATCACCTGTAATAACCGGAACAGGTAACGGATTAACAACAATGGCTGTGGCAGTTGTGGCTGAACATCCGTTGTTGTCAGTTACAGTAACCGAATAATTTCCGGCAGCTGATACATTGATAATAGGCGTTACTGAACCATCACTCCACAGATAATTTACATAACCTGAACCTGCATTGAGGTCGCTGTTGTCGCCCTGACAGAACTCAAAATCTCCGGTGATAGATGGCGTAGGCAGAGGATTCACCAACAGGGAGATGTCGGTATTGTTCTGACAACCGTTGACGTCTGTAACGGTAACAGTATAGGAACCGGCAATTCCGGGATTGATGGTTTGTCCTGTTGAGCCGTCAGACCAGAGATAAGATGTATAACCGGCACCTGCATCGAACGTGGTGGTATTTCCCTGGCAGACAGCAGTGACACCTGTAATAACAGGAACCGGAAGCGGATTAATGACCATTTGAGTATTAGTAGATCCTGTGCAGCCGTCGGCGGTGGTCACCGTAACAGCATAACTGCCCGCGTTACTGACAGAAATCGATGAGGTGGTTTGTCCGGTATTCCACTGATAAGAAGCATAAGAACCGGGAACAGTCAGTGTGGTGCTGGTTCCCTGACAAATTCCGGTTCCGCCGTTGATCACGGGAACAGGATTGGCATAAACGGTGACAATTTCATTGTCAGATCCGATGCAACCGGTATTGGCTGTGACTGTTACTGTGTAACTTCCGGCAGTTGAAACAACAATGGTTCTTGTAGTAGCTCCGGTATTCCACAAATAGGAAGCAAATCCGGAACCGGCATCAAGAGTACTGTTAAGACCATCGCAGAATGCATTGAGACCGGTGATAACGGGTACAGGCAGCGGATTAACAGTTACACTGGCAGAAGCAGGAGAAGAACATCCGTTTCCATCAGTAACCGTTACTGTTACCGATCCCGCATTTCCGGTGCTGATCGTCTGGGAAGTTGATCCGTTACTCCACAGGTAGGAGGCATATCCTGCACCGGCATCCAGTGTGGTTAAATCTCCCTGACAAATGGTCATGGTTCCTGCGATAGCAGGTGTGGGCAGCGGGTTGACAACCAGGCTGGATGAAGTGGAACCTGTACAACCTGCCGCGCTGGTAACTGTTACCGAATAAGTGCCGGCTGAAGAGGTAGTAATCGTTTGTGTGGTTTCACCGTTGCTCCAAAGATAAGTTGCATATCCTGCTCCGGCATTCAGTGTTGCATTGTTGCCGATGCAAATGGCAGCAGGTCCGGTAATTGACGGACTAGGCAGAGGATTTACTGTGATACTGACATTGGCTGAAGCCGTACATCCGAAATTATTGGTCACTGTAACGGTATAGTTACCTGATGTGCTGACGTTAAGTTGCTGAGTGGCATCACCTGTATTCCACAAATAGGAACTGTAGCCGGCCCCGGCATTCAAAAGACTGCTCTGACCCTGACAAAACGCGGTAGTACCTGCTATTGCCGGAGTTGGAAGCGGATTCACTGTTAACGAGGCTGAAGTAGTTCCGGTACAACCGTTGGCATCGGTTACGGTAACGGTATACGTACCGGCAGTATTCAGATTCACCGATGCCGATGTGGCTCCGGTTGACCAGACATAAGATGAGTATCCTGCACCTGCATTGAATGATGTGTTTGCTCCCTGGCAGATGGTATTAGTGCCGGTGATGGATGGTACCGGGTTTAGGTTGACAACGGTAGTCTGAGAAGTAGTACCTGTACATCCGTTAGCATCTGTAACGGTAACGGTAAACGTATTGGCCGTACTGACGTTGATGGAAGCTCCGGATGCACCTGTGTTCCACTGATAACCAGCAAAACCTGCTGTCGCGTTCAGCGTGGTGTTGGAACCCTGACAGAAATCGAAAGTTCCGCTGATGGCCGGTGAAGGCAACGGATTCACTGTGACCAGTGCGCTGGTACTTGCAGTACATCCGTTGGCATTGGTAACGGTTACCGTATAAGTGCCTGAGGTGTTCACACTCAGTGTTTGTGTGGAAGCTCCGGTACTCCAGGCATATGAAGTAAATCCTCCACCTGCATTCAGGGTTGAACTGTTTCCGGAACAGAAACTGAGCGTACCGCTGATGGCAGGAGCCGGCAGCGGATTCACAGTCAACACTGCTGAAGTAGTTCCGGTACAACCGTTGGCATCGGTTACGGTAACGGTATACGTACCGGCAGTATTCAGATTCACCGATGCCGATGTGGCTCCGGTTGACCAGGCATATGAGCTGTAACCTGCGCCGGCGTTGAATGAAGTATTCGCTCCCTGGCAGATGGTGTTAGTTCCGGTGATGG
>Ga0315903_10001724_pt1 | contig 33116 bp, 41 predicted proteins | sample LakEriMetagenome_7_FD_203524 | JGI IMG/M metagenome (GOLD analysis project Ga0315903, IMG submission 203524) | Freshwater fungal communities from buoy surface, Lake Erie, Ohio, United States - Buoy 2 MA119 | ecosystem: Environmental > Aquatic > Freshwater > Lake | place: USA: Lake Erie, Ohio...
AACATAGACGGAATACTTTAATTTAATGGAAGGGATTGAAAGAAAAGAATAAAGGGAGAGATTAAAGTTTTTTTGGGGAATGACGAAGAGGATAGTAAGGGAAATGATTCCCAAAGGAGAATAGAGATGAAAACACTGAAAAGCTTTTTAGCTGTCCATGGAATCGAAACCATTTCTAGTTATGACAGCGACGGACCCATCGAGGTGCTGTTCGTACAGAACAGCCACGGGCCCTTTGACCGTGACGGTGATAAGTACGACAGGTATGACTTTTGTGTATGGCGGAATAAAGTTTTAGTTAGAAAGGGGAATGTTGGCGTGTTTCAGTGTCAATATATCCCCTGGAAAGGGGAACAGCCAGAGGAAATGTATTTTAAGTTTGAATATATAGGCTAAAACCCTATATATTCAGTGTTTTCTGAGAAATGAATCCCAAATACAGAGATAAAGATTTAGACTTACCTCGTGCCCGTGCTCGAAAAAGAGGTTAAAGTTTTCTTGGTGCCTTCCGATGAGAGTAATAAGAGGGAAATGATTCCCATAAGAGGAGAAAGAAGATGAAAAGATTAAAAAAAGGATCCGAAACAGGAAGATTCGGAGTTCGCTGGATTCAGAAAGATGCGTATGGAGAATTCCGATTAATCAGGGAGGCAACATACGAGTCTCTTCTGGAAAGGATCGAGGCAGAGGACTGCATCAAATCTCAGAAGACTAAAAGGCTTCTGGAATCGTTTTACCTCCATCCTTGCCCAGACAGTAAGGAAGTTCAAAGCCAGAAATATATGGATTCCGGGGCAACCTGGAACCGCGAGTTAAATGGTTATGTTTACTCAGCCAGGTACTAAGTACCTGGTTTTTTTGTTTTAAAAAATTTATAAACCAACAGCATGGCATGTATTCATGTCGTGCTTTAAACATGAGGTATATTGTATGGCAACACGAGCAGACATGCTCATTGCTCAGGCTAGGAATCACCAAAAACTGATGATACCTAAAATCGTTAACGGACATGTATATACAGGACATGATAAAGGGGTAGGGTTTGCCTTGGAAAAAGGAACCACCAGGCACGCAGAATGGAGCCACGAGTGGATGTTTGAGAGCCACCTAGAGCAAGTCATCAGGTATAGAAAACACCTTTCCCAAACCCCATTTCGGTGGCGTTTAGAACACCGGGATGACTTTTATTATCTGTTTGAAGAGCTCTATTACGCTCCATCATGGGAGGAGAGAATAGAATCTATAGACATGTTCATTAGTTACTGGGGGCAGCGATGCGAGCCAGTTCAATTAAAGGAGATAGAATACAGATTATCTCAGCCATTTCAAAAGGATGCCGTCGGTGTAGGGTAAAGCCAACAAAAAATAAAAAATTGTTTAAAAAATCGTGGGGTGGGGGGTTATGAATTTCAAGGTTTTTGAAAAGTTAAAACGAGGGGGGCGGGGTTAAATATCTCCTATTTTATCTGCTGCATAGGCTTCCGCTATCCTCATCTTGGAATTAGATGATGGAGGTGCAATTTTCTGCTCATCTTCTTTTGGCTTTTGTAGTAAGGACTGTAGACTAGAGTCCACGGGGTATGTTCCCATGAACACATGCATTTGTTTCTTCTTTTGCCACGGCAAGTCGTAATCCTCATCCTTAGCCACAGAGGCAATCAGCCTCTCAGTAAACAAAGACTGGTATTGTTCGTACAATTCAGGGTAAACCTCTCCCAAAATCTTTACCATTGTCCTGGCTAAAACCCCTTGCTCGAGCGCGTAAACTATTTCAAATGGGCTGTTCACAACTATCCATGTTCTCATGAACAAAGACTCCACGGTATCACTTGGCTTTTTACCTTTAGGGATATTGGGGATAAGTCTCCGCATATATTCCAGACAGCCTCTGACTTTGTTGTTCAGAGCAATGACCAGTTCCTCATCCTGAAAGTCTGTCTTTATGGTGAATTCCTCGTCTAAACATTTGACAATAAGGTCAATAGTCTTCCTTAAATCTGGATATTCAGGTAGGTTTACGGGCTCGAACCCTTCCTCACTGAAGAATCCTTTCATGAACTTATCTAAACGTTTCCCGAGCTTAAGGGCTTTGTCTAAATCCTTCCTATATACACCCTTCTTCAAAATGTGCTCTAAAGTCAGGGAGGCGATGATAACGTCTTCCGTTGGAAGTTCGTCATTGATTAGAGGTGTTGTCATCATTTACAGAATATCCTTGTTTTTTAAGTATTTCGATTGCAGTCTTTTCAGGTATCCCTTTATCGACCAGCTTGTCTACAAAAGATTTAAAACCCCCTGAAGTCAGAGTTCTATTAACCCTTAGAGCAAGACTTGGGTTGTTACGAAGCCCTCCTAAAATGGCTCCTGTAGCTGCACCAAAGCCGCCTAGCTCCGAATCCACAGAGTTTCCTAAAAGGTATCCTACTGAACCAGCTCCTATTGCATTTCCAGCCTGTTGACCTAAGTTCCTGTTCGTAGCCACAGATATAGACTGGAGTTCGTTGGAAGTTTTTAACGGATCTCTCTTGTTAAGAAAGTCTCTCACTTCTTTTGCTATCTCAAGTTCGTCCCCGTATTTATCGGCAAACTTTTCTAAAGACTTTACTCTTGCCTCAATATCTAAAACTTTTCCGGATTGGCCTTGAGGATTGAGGAACGTTTGGAGCTTAGCTTGACTAACATTCCCGTCTTTATCTAAAAGAAGTTTCTTAAGTGTAGGTTTAACTAAAGAAGCTTCCGTAAAGAGCTTATCCGCTTTTACTAAATCAGGATCCTGTTTCACGAGTCCTTGAATCTTATTCTTAGCTTCGGTCAAGAGAGTGATATCTCTATCTTTCATCTCCACTTTAAACTTTTGTTTTAAGAGAAAGTCTATTTGTTTACGGGCCTCAAGCAGTCCGGCTACATCTTCAATTTTACCTTTTTCTTGCCACACGGATAGCTGTTTTACTACCTTTTTAGCAGCATTTGAGTAATCTTCCGGGTCGGCTGCCACCGCATTTTTTAAAGCGGAAACAACCTCCTTCCCTACTTTTGGTGCTTCTTTGTTTAAAGCTGAATTAGCTATCGCTTTTTGGTAGCCTTCTCCATACTTTTCACTGACTTTGACACCTACTTTTTCAACCATAGATTTAGCCTCAGGTGCGGTCTTCTTCAATAGTGTAGGGAGCTCCGCCAATTCCTTTTCAGCCTGATCCATTAACTTAGGGTTATTTAAAAACTTTTGGTAGGAAGCTTTCTCTTTGGGCGGAAGGTCAGCCATTTTCCCCGCGATAGCCCTACCAGTTTTAGTTGCAGCTTGCCCTAAAACATTCACACCGCCTCCTACGAGAGCTCCTGTTTTAGCTGCATCAGTAGCTTTACTGACCACGTCTCCTGGGATATCTGATAGCTTTTCTGCTTCGCCTGTAGCACGAATGGAAGCGTCGGTTGCAGCTAGGATTCCACCTTGAGCAGCAGCGCCTAAGACTTTCCCTGAAGCTTTAGCCAGAGTTCCTCCGCCTAGTTTGGCAGCCGCTACTGTGGCTGCTTTAGTCCCTGCTTTTGCAGCTAATCCCGCGCCTGGGGCTACGAAGAAGGAGGCTAAACCCCCAGCTACTTGACCTGTGGTAAACAGTCCGGGACGGCTAGCCTCAGCTTGTTTTTCTTTAGCTAGATACTCTTCTTTACCTGCTTGGTAGCCTTTTCCAGATATCATCCCACCAACACCGGCTATCTCATCTGCAAAACCAAAGGTTAGCTCTTTAGCTGCACCACGAAATAAAGCCTCCCCCGCGCCTACAGGAGGAGTTTCGTTAGGGTCTATAAGACCATCCGCCTTAGCCTCTTCAATACGTGCTACGGGGATACTGTAGGAGGCTCCTGAGGTATCCATCATTTTTACCACACGCTGTAAACCGTCCGCTTCGGCTTCGGCTACCCGCTCATCGGGAATAGTGTAATACTCCCCTTTGGAATCTATCATCCTAGTAGGCATTATTTAGCTCCATCTTTATAAGATCCCCATTTGTTCTGGGTTTCGGGTGTAGTTGGTTTAGATTTTTCAGATTCTTTTTGGGCGGGTAGATTAGCCTCGCCTTCCCTTTTCATAGGACTGGTTAAAAACCTACCTTTAGCGTTGAGCGGGGTATCCTCAATCTCATTTTCAAATGAAGTAAAATAACCAGCAGGTAGCTGTAATTCAACTTCCTTTTGTCTAGCCCGTGCTAAAGCCTTTTCCGCATCCTTTTTAGCTTGTGCGGTGTTAGCAAGCATTGACTCCCTGATTTTCCTAACATCCTCTTCTCCATAAATCGATCCTGTCCCTAAACTAGAGAGTTTAGTTTTAAACTTTTCGAGAACAGACTTACCCATAAGCATGTTTAGACCTTCCTGGCCTATGGAGCCCTGCCCTGCACCTTCAGCACTGGCTATATAGTTTAACATTGCCGCGGCGTCTGCCCCTCTTTTTAAGAGAGAATCAAACTTTCTCATAAATACTAAAGTTTTATAGTATTTATCATAGGATCTATTGGCTTGTAACTCGTCCTGCACTTCTTTCACACGTTTATCTTTTATCGCGGCAATTTCTTCTTTAGCTTTTTCTCTATCCATAGGGTTAACTTCCTTCATGGAGGTCTGTTCACCTTTGGAGAGACTACTTGTTACATTAGCTCTAAGACTTTCTTGAGTTTTCTGTTGGGCTTCAAGCTCTTTCTGTTTTAGATCTAGTATCCTAGAATCTTTGCTAATCTGTTCCGCTGTTAGTCCTTGCTTAGCAAGCTGTTGTTTATAAAGTAATCCGGCCTTCTCATAGGCCACGGCTTTGGATGCATCTAGCATCGTAGAGGCACGATTATACTCCTCCAGTAAATCTGACCTATCTCCTTTAGAAGCTGCTACGGCATCTTTTAGTTTACTTAAGTTGGCCTGCTGTTTAGCAAAATCCATCTCAATGGCATTATTTAATACTTTATAGGCGGTGTTTTCCCTTCCAGTTAAAGCAGCCCCATACTCACCAATACCTACAGCGATAGCGGCTAAAGCTTTTGCAGCCAGCCCTTTATCTTGGAAAAAATCTTTAAACTGAAACTCTTTTACCGCTTTTACGGATTCGGCAATCTGTGAAGCCTTTTCCTGATACTGTCTATCAAACTCCTGCTGTTTCTTGATTCTCTCCTGTTCATAGGCAATCTGGGCATCGACCTCAGCCTGAGCCTTTGCTTGAGCAGCTTTAACCTTCTCTTGTTCAAGTTGGAAGGCTTGCTCCTCAAGTTTAATACGTTGTTCCGTATTCTTTTGTAGACCTTCTTGGATGCCTGCTTCTTTTTCTGTCGGAACCAGACGGGTAGTAGAGCTCCCTGTTTGAACCTGTGAGGAACTGCTTTCTAAGGAAGTAGGTAAAGAGGTAGGGGCAGGCGCGCCCCCAGAAGTAGGGGCCGAAGCAGGAGCAGGAGCAGGGGCAGGGGCAGGAGCTGGAGCTGGTTGGGGTGGTGCCGCGGATTGAGTAGGAGCAGGTGGAACTACTGATTGGGCGGTAGGATCAAGAATGTCTTCTTCATTTAGAGGGTTTAAACTGTCCATTATTTTCTCCCTTCAATTTTCTTATTTAGATAGGCAAGTCCTGCAAGTGCAGCCTGTAGAGCCTTATCTGTGTCTACTTTTAAATACCCAGTAGCCTCATCTTTTGAAACCATCTCTTTCCCGAGGTCAGATTTAGCAATATCTTGGGCCATTACTCCAGTTCGGGATTGCCCGCCTACACCTGGAACATCTTTCTTGTAGGAATAGTCATACTCATTTAAAGCGTTAACAAAAGCCCCAATTTTCTCTGAGCTTTGGACATTTTCTTTTGCATTCTCATCAGAGAATATTGAGGCAGTAGTAACAGCCGTTCCAATAGCTGATAGAGCGCTGCCTATTGCTCCTGATCGGTTTTTAGCTAAGGCAATATGGTGCTCATCCTGCTGTTTTGAATACTGAAAGTCTCTGTCAGCAGCTGCCGAGGAAGCAGCTAACAATGCCTTTAAGGATTCCATTTCTAGCCCCATTTTCTTGGAGGCTGCATCAAGATTCATTCCTTGAGCTTGTAGGTCGGCTGCTTGATTAGCAATATCTGCTCTAAGTTTAGCGTCCGTAGCAAACCTAGTCATTTCATCTTTAGCCTTTGCGTTGAACTGATCAACATTAATTCTATTCAAGCTATCCTGAATTCTGGCTTGGAGGTTAGCTGATTGGTTGGCTTGTTTGGCTTTCATAAAAGTATCGGCTGTAAACTTATCCGCGTCCAATGCTAAAGCCGCTTGGGTTTTAGCTAAATCCGCATCAAGGTCAGCCTGTTTTATAAGTCCTCGGTTAACTTGCTCAGCTGCTGTCATCCCTTCAGTGGATGATAACTGGGCTTGGCTGGTAGCTAAACCAATATCCTGGCCACGGGCACCTTCCGTCACCTGGCCTAATAACTGTCGGGCTTGGAGCTGTTCCGCGAGTCTTAACTTCGCACTTTCTTGAGCATTCTGGGCCTGGATGTTACCGATATTCTGGGCAGCTGCTCTACTGGCAAGAGCTGGGTTGATACCTCGTTGGGAGGCTGCCTGAGCCATTTGAGAGGCCACAGCAGCTTCATTTGCCTGTTGTAGTTGCGCTTGAGCTAGGGAAGGGCCTTGACCGGATGCCTGCATATTTAAGGCATTAACAAGAGCCATCTGTTGATTTCTAAAAGCGGCTTGCTGTGTGGGGTCAATAGTAGTCCCGGTGTAAGTCTGCATCGGCCCTAACTGAGTTCGAGCTATTTGCTGGGCTGTAACTCTTTCACCTGTGATAGGATCAACCATAATCTGGCCGGGCTGTGCTGTTTGGGTAGCCGCTCCGGGGTCTTGAACCCCAACTTGTTGGGCGTTTACCGTAGGTAAAGATTTAGCTAAAGCTGCAGCGAACTGAGGAGCATAGACAGCTTGAGGGTTTCTAGCTAAATACTGTGCCTGAGCATCTGCGGCTTGTCTGGCAGCTGCGTCGGCATCGGGGGTGCTGGTTACGGATCCCGGTTTCTCTTGACCTCTACTCTGCTGGGCTTCAGTCTGGGCATTCTTTTCGGCTGTGGTCATCCCAGGGTTAGGGTTGCCATAATCCTTAGCTTCCTGCACCTGTCGATCATTTTCCGCCGCAGCTGCTTGATTAGAAGCTTCATTTTCTTTTAGTTTATCTAAGGCTTTCTCACCCATAGATTTTTCATTTCCATCACCATCCCCATCACTAAACCACCCCATCTTAACTCCTCATGAACCGTGAACCGGCTCCATTAATTTGAATATTCTGGCTAACTGTTCATCTTCATTCGTTAAAAGTTTGGATTTCTTTAATATCAAATCCGCTCTATGTTTAAAATACCCTCTATGAGACTGGGAAGCGTGAGCCACATTTTCAGGAGCATCAACATCATTATCTATATATACAAGAAAAACCTCATGTTTTTTTATCAAAGCTTCCCACTCGTTGGGGAAGTTTACATCATCTACCCATACAAAATCAAGTGTTTCACAGGTGTCTTCAAGTAATCTGATAAATCCCACAAACATTTTTGTATGCGCGAGTTCGTCATAATCCCGGATGACTTCCGTTCCTAAGAACTGCATAGCGTGTCTAATCGAATGAAGGTAAAGCCCTTCAACACGTTCCAATAAAAAGTCCATCGGTATACCAAACTTATAGTTTATGGTTTCACAGTCTTCTTTTGTAGCCACGATCTGGTAGTTTACCAAGTCTTCTTTGATTTTGAGATTGTTTAGATGGTTTAGAGATAGGTTAAACCCGTGGTTCGTATAAATATCACATACAAGCTCTTTCAAAGGAGCAGCTACAGACACTTTCATCCCAAAAAGATGATTGTATTTTTTCTCAAAACTATACCCTGTAGTTGTTTTACCCGCTCCGTGAGGGCCCGTGAATACTAAAACCTTCATTATCTACTCCGTTTTTGCTTTTACCGCCTTCTTACTTTTCGGAGTTTTCTCCATTAACTTGACGGGTAGTGCCCACTTTGGAAAGGAGGATAGTTGGGGGAGGATTTCCATCATGCTTTGAGCGAAAGTTTCTACAAGAGTCTCCTCATCTAAATGAGGGACGGAGGCTGGGCTTAAGGTTTCTAGAATAGCGTGGCTAATTTCGTGCCATAATATCAAGGAGATATATTCGGGGGTGGAATCTTTGGTGTAAACTGTGATTTTTTGTTTACGGAAATCAGCTAAACCTACGAATTCAGTAGGTTCCTCGTGTTGGTTTGCTTCTACAGACCACTTTCGACCTCTTAAAATAAAATTAAAAGGCTCTAAACGCTTATTATCATTGGGTGACCGTTGTCTATTAGCATGCATTTGTCAGCTACCGCCTTCCTTAAGCCCTTGTGGTATGAAAAAGCTACTGAAGAGGTGTCAATCAAGCAACCTGCCTCAGCTCCAAACACACTATGACCTAAAGTTTCCACGAACTCAATATAGCATTGGTGAGTATGCCCCTGAACCACTGATTTCCCTAATAATTTTGCCTTATCGATAGCTTTCATAGGAGCAAAATCTCCATGCATATAGACAACCTTATCGATTTCAAGGGGTTTATGGTGCCAGGCCCACCCTTCAAAGTCAAACTCGTTCCAAGGAGCTATCATATTCTGGTGTTTTGTAGGTAACCTGCCAATTTTAGCCGATTTAATCATTCGATGATCGTGGTTTCCCACTAAAATATCCATTTCAGGGAATAACCTGTGCATTTTCTTCATATTTTCGCATACACGTTTATGCTCAATGTCGGGGGCATCGTGGGATACTTCCTTTTCAAACCGTGACCAGGAATACCCATCGATAATGTCTCCAAGTTGAACTATCCTGTCTACATTCAACCTCAAAGCCAACTTAGCAACGGCTTGGAGCTTTACCCAGTTCGTAAAAGGAAGATGGATATCAGGTATAGCTAATACTTTCATTATTTTGCCTCATAAAAATTTTCACCTACCGAAAACCCCATGCCGATAGGAACAGACCAATTCAAGACTTGATTAAGTTTGGCCACGGCAGCTTCTTTAGCCTGTCGTAGCAAATCCACTTTATCACGTGGGCACTCTAACACAACTTCATCATGTATTACAGTGACAAAAATAAAAGGAACGTTGAAAATGGCACACTGTTCTATTAAATAGTTGATAAACATATGTAAAAGACCTGAAACCGAACTTTGAATAAGGTAGTTACAGGCTTTATGCGTGGAGTCAAACTCACTGCTAGTGTCAAACACCAACCTATATCCAAACGCATTAGGGAACCAGCCTCTTTTACCTTTTGCCTGAAGTTTATCTGCTAACTTTTTCACACCGCTGAAAGTATGCCAATAAGCCCTATAAATCTCCTGGGCTTCCTGGAATGAAATCTCCCTATTGAAAGCTTCGTAACTTTGTTTCTGGAGCTTTTTTGGGCCTAATCCATATAATAAAGCTAACGCCACCATTTTGTAGTATTGACGGTCACCATCTATCGGTTTTTTAATTGCTTTCGAATCTTTGAGCCACTGTGTAACAAAATCCCCTTCGGGAAATGTTTTATCCCAGAGTCCTTTTAAAAGAATCTTCCCCTCTTTCGTGGCACTCATAAACATTAAATAGATATCATCAATCATCAAGATGTCATCAGAGTCCCAAAAAGGCGGTTTTCCTACCCCATCTAAAGTAGCATACCGGTAACGAATATCTCCGCTATAGTGCGCTGTAACCGTAGGCTCTCCACTACAGTTACCTGAAATATACGTTCTTCCTTTTTGTCTAACAAATAAAAATCCCTCCTCAACCTCAAAACATACTGCTCTTTGATCCGAATCAAAAAAGTCTACTTTTGAAACTGCCGTTGACCCACTTGGAGCCGGTTGAGTTCTTTTTGTACTAAATCGGACACATCCTTGTTTTCTTATAGAAAGGCTATAGTAGGTGTTCTGGTTAATCTCCTTTTTTAGGGATGCTTTTTGATAGGTGCTAAATCCCCTGGTCGATAGAAAGGTCTGAACTTTCTCGACTTCTTGTTTTTTAGTAGACCCCCAAACAAATTGTCCTGTTTTGCTGTTTTTGGTTGCAAAAGAACCATCCCAGAAACTAAGGGCTTCTACAAAAACATCGAGTTGCCTTTCGGTCAATAGTTCTAGGTTTTTAAACTCTTTACCCTCAAGCAAAGGATTTTGGATTTTTATATAATTAAAATGTTCAACTTCCAGTGTCTGCCCCTCTCTCACAGCATACACATTTCCTTCAAAACCTACCAACTCCTTTACCTTTTCCCTTTTTCTTGGTCTGGAGACTTGAATACTGTAGACCCCATGATCTACGTGATAGTGCCCATCAGCATGGAGCATACAGGCTACCCATATTTCTGTGTCAGATACAGTCTCTTCTTTTGGTAAGTCAGAAAAGCAAAAGGTGGGGACGTGACAACCGAGGGTGAGTTTTTCGGGTTCATTCGCTTTTATAATTTTTCTATAAAGACGTTTGTCTGCACGGGTAGGGTGGTTGATTTGCCCTATAAACAGCATCTTGTGTTCGGCAGTAACTAACAAATCAACAGAAGAGTTATGGTAATGAGCCCATTTTTGGGTAATCGTCTGGTCAACCCTTCTTTTTGGTATCGCCCAAGATCCTTTTAGCGTATTGGGATTGACTTGGAATATTTCTTCTTCTTCAGAGATAGAATCAAAAAATTTCCACCCTTTTTTAGTTAAAAACTCCGTTTCATTTACAGGAAAACATAGATCCATGGAAACAAAGACATTTCCTTCATCAGGTATTAAATAAGTGCACTGCCCCCCTAAACCCTTTATCCCTTTATCCCTCCGAGCCAAACCTTGCACATTTAGTTTACTCATTGATTACCTCCCGCAAAACGTCCCGTGGAAGTCCCGGCAAGTTTTAGAGAAACATGCCAACGGCCGTCCTCTTCACTTAATTCCAATAGGTTTTCCAATTGGGCCATGATGATCTGTCTGTTCTTTCTTTTATCGAGTTTAGCTGCAGCCTCTCCAAACTGTTTTAAATGAGCTTTTTTCAAAGAAGGTTTCCCTTTAGGTGTGGTATATAGAGTAGGTAGCCCCATAACTTTGGTGAAAAGAATTTCTCGGTGAAGATTAGAATCAATGTTAAAAGGAACATGGGAAACTATTTTCTTTTTAAACCTAGCCTGCTCCTTTTCGGTGATAATTCTCTCCACTTCCCCAATTTCGGCCTGAAGAGTGGTCTTAAACTCTTCTTCATTCTCAGCTAGTTCTTCTTTAATAGCCTCCAGATACTTTTTAATCCCTTCCCTGTCCACACGTATCCCCCGTATTTGGGAGTCTACAACTTCTTTTGCGGTGGAGAGGTATTTAACATGATCAATACGAGGGTCAAACCCTATTCCGAAAAAGTAATCTAGAATTAAATGGGTCAGTTTCAACGTAGCTACTGCGTCCCCGATATTATACCGCCGAAGAATATCTGGAGGTAGGCGGGATAACTCTGATTTTTTCATTTTATTAGCCGCAAGGTATGCATGGGCTTCAGTTTCCCATGAAGCATCTTCTTCCGAGAGAATTCTTTTTGCAGCATCCTTAAGACCGTAGCTCATAATTTGAGGGCGGTTGTCATAATTTTGGACAAGTCTCATACAATCCCAGAGAATATTCAAGGAATATTGCGGGAACTTACATTTAAGCACCATAAGCTCAAACCCTACATTATAGACCACGACGGGATGTTGTGTATCATGGAGGTGTTTGAGTATTAAATCAATATTTTCGGGGGTGTTTGCATATTCAGACTGGATGTATACATCCCCCCAAGCAATAGCAATAGATGTTACTGAATGCTTGGGTGACCACATCTCTAGCCCTGTTGTTTCAAAATCGAGGGCTACAAGCATACTTACTCCTTTGTTCTTTTAGCATCTAAATACGAGTCAAACCGCTCTTTTGTTACAATACCTTTACCAATACAAAAATCTTTCAGTTTTAGAAGAGTGATGTCGACTCTGCCGGTCACTAAATGATATTGAGCTAATAACTCATTACCCTGTACTTCCCAGTCAATAGAGTCCCCTACATCTTGCGGGAGAACATCCACCACTACTGCCGGGGCGGGAGCAGGTGTAACAGGGAGCGCAAGAGCTGGGGCGGGAGGCTCTTCCTTAGCTTTTTTGGGAGGAGGTGAGTCATTCAGTGCCTTCCCGTCTTCGAGTTCTTCCACGGTATATAGCCCCCCGACAATATCGGCAAACATGAACCGAATTGCCTGGGAAGTTGCTCGGGCAAAAAGCATTGCTTTAGGCATTTTCTGCCAATTAGACTTGCCTAAAAGCCCTTGTTTGATTGCATCCTCCACACTAAACCGAGATTTATGTTTTCTTTCCCCACGCGTGATTTCGAGCTCACATACTTTATCTGTATGCTCTAAAATATTGATAGTCCCACCATGTTTAAGGGCCAAAGCCTGGAGAGCTGCTGCGGATAGGCAGGGTTTGCCTTCAATCACATTAATTACTTGAAGGGATTGCATAGGACTGAAACCTAAATCAGCTCCGTAGGTACAAGCCACTAAAACAGATTCTGGTTTGTTATAGGTCTTAGGGACTAGCCCAGACTTAATAAAAACCTCTGCTTTTGCTAACATAGATTCAAGGGATTGGTCAGAAAAAAGTGTTAAATTACTCATCGGAAGCTCCTTTTTTGTTTTCAGCTAAAGTGTCTAAGTATTTCCATTCAATAGTTCTCCAGTTAACCTGTTTTAACTCACAGATCCTCCTTAAAAGCTTTATGTCATGTTCAATTTCACCAAGAGGCTCACCGTATTGCATCCGCACATACTTTTGATGTGCTTCTATCTTTTCGTCATTTTTCTTCTCTTCCTTGAGATACCGTTGACGTTGGTAACAATCAAGAAGACGGTCTTTTAACTCATCCCCTGGAAGGGCAAGTAGCTGAGCTTCTTCAAATATCCGTTTTTTCATATGATGAAAGCCTCTTTAAAATAGGGTGGAATGTACTCTGTAGCGCGGGAACCTGCAAACCTCTTCACAGACTCTAAAACCCGGATGATCCCGGGGTCTAACAAATACGTTTTCGAATAATCGTCTGGCCCGCGTGTTGTTCTACCTGCTGCCTGTAATAGATGCAGCAAAGCGCATGACGCATACCAAAGGTTTCCATCAGGTTTACTCTTTCTTTTAACAACATACGGATCCCCAAGGTAAGGATAGTGTAACTTGCATATAATATTAATTTCCCCAACATCTCCATATAAATCAATCCCTTCGCTCATTCCAGAAGCTATCAGCCATTGGAACTCTTTATTTTTAAAATCATCTAAAGTAGCTTGTTTTGTCTCTTTCGTATTGAACCTAACATCGAGCTTATCGGACAATTCTTCGTATAGTTTAGCACCGAGGCTATAGGTTGTGTGGATTATCCCCTGTTTTCCTTTATTCTCCTTAGCTATCTCAATTATTTTTTTAGCAAAAACACTGGGGTCAGTGTCTTTATTAATCGTGTCCGCGGCCGGTTTTAGAATAACCAGTCTCCGCTCCTTTGGGATAATTGAGGGCAAGGATAAATAAGCATAGGGAATATCCCCCACAATCTCCTTAATCATGGTAGGGAATAACGTCCCGCTCATTAACACAATTTTAGAGGATTTAAGGAAGTATTCCATGATTGCAGGGGGAGGAACAATAGATTCAATATGGAGTTTTTTATGGCCTTTTGGGTCTTTCTCGATGTAAAAAAACCAATCACTTTTATCTCGTGAGCTTTCAATACCCCAACGGATTGTGTCCAAAGAGGTGATCAGACTGTCTTCTTTTTTCACGTTAGCTTTTGGGTTTTCCTTTAGTTTTGCACCTTTGAGGTCAGATATCAGCCTACCTTGGTATCTCAGCCAGGTGACCAGAGAGTCGAGGTCTTTCATATCCCCTGCTTTCCAGGAAGTGTCCGAAAAAGCAAACACCCCTGAGAAAATACTTCTAATAAAGCCACCGAGAGTGTGTGCCTCGTCCACCACCAGAACATCAGGATACTCTAAAATACCCCCTCTGATAGCCTGTATGAAGCTCATAGGATTAGCTGTAGTGGGGTCACCCATTTCAGCTCTATCACGTGCCTGGACATAGGGGCAGCCATTACAATATATCTTGAATTCGTTAAAACTATCTGCACAGTTTTCTCCAATTTTACAGCAGTAGCTGCCTCGTCCTTTTAACAAATTCATGTAGTTAAAGGAGTCCCCATACTGATTCACCAGTATGTTACTGGCTGTAATTATTAATGTTTTAGGGAAAACTTTTTGAATGGAGGCGGCTATATTAGATTTTCCGGTAGCAACCGGTGCATTAAGGCAAAAAACACGGTGACTGTTCCAGTTATCAGCCAACCACCTCACTGCGCTCACTTGAGGGGATCTTGGGGGCTTTATCGCCTTTAACTCGTTTAGTAGGCTTTCGTACAGCTCTTCTCTCGTCATTTGTTTTCCTTTTATGGCAGTCTTTACAAAGGATCTGCAAGTCAGAGGAGTGCAGCCTTTCAATAAACATCGGCAAATCTTCGAGAGATCTTAAGGAGCCTGCTGGTATCTTATGGTCAACCTGACGGTTTTTTGTAGTGATTTTAATCCCACAGCTTTCACAGGCCTTTATTCTTTTAATAATTTCTTTCCGTGAGTCATCATACCACATCCATATTTGACGTAGTTTGGAGCGTATTAGGCTGAAATGTTTACTTGATTTGAAGAATAATCCCTCTGATCTCGTCTTCAGTTTTTGTTTCATTACCTTCTAACCCCCACTGAGTGTTTATGCATTTTACTAAAGCAGTTATCACCTCAATCTTATCCTCGGTAATAGGGAGATTTTCATATAGCTGTTGTGCATAAGACCATAATTTAATATGCCTATTACCCTTTCCAGGATAATCATGCATTAATGATACAGCTTTTTGTAAAAGTTGTAATGGGGTGCTCTCTCCTAAGAAGGAACCTCCCGTTAATCTGTCTTCAGGCATGTCTAAAAGGGGTATTTCGAGCCGCCTACCTTTTACCTTTTCTAAGATTTTCTTAACCCTGCCCGTTTTCCTATGTTTTGTCCCAAGTAGACGGTATTGCCCGTTGTAAAGGTAGAAGCTAAGGTCGGCCCCTTCACCGTATTTTTCGACAAAACGTTTTACGGAGTAGGGCACATTTTCACCGATAATAGGAAAAATAGGCACATGGAAATGGATACTACGATTCCCTGAATCACATTTAAAATGTGCCACGTGCAGGGAGTTAAGGAATTTCTGGAAGTTTTCTGCTTTTTCAGGCTTATCGTCGAAATCAACCAACAAAGTATCACAGTAAACAGGGTAAACCCCGCCTTCAACGGAGCCTCTTCGTATGTTGTTTAGAGCGTCTTGAATAGGGATTCCAAAAACAGATTGAAATCCCGTTAGACGGGTAAGTTCGAAAAAAGGCACATAGGTAGGCGGCCCCGCTCTTTTGACATAACTACGGTATTCCCAAAGGAAGTTAGAGCGGTTCATCGGTATCTCCTAAAGGTCTATGTCATCTACCACCACAGAATGCACGTCTTTTTCACTGGAGGCTTTAGGTGTCTCCACATAAGGCTTCTTTTCTAAGACTTTAGGGTAATCCACAACTTTGTTTAAGTCCAGGCTGTAGCGGCTAAGAAGAGTTTTCAGGTGATCCCTGGAGGCTGCTGATAACACGATATTTTTTTCAAGAACTTCGCCCGTTTCCGTCATTTTAGTGGCGCTAGGAACAACGACAGTTTCCCCTTTACCATTAATCACTTTAGCCTCAAACTTATTGATGTCGAGGGTAAAAGACCCCTCTTTAGGCCCATATGATACCCAGCATTTTTTACCTACCAGTTTTTCGGGTTTAGCGAAAATTTCTTCTAAAGCTTTCTTAGATTTTTCCCAGTTAATAGCTTGACCTGAGATTTTAGGTAGACCTAATGCTACAAGCCAGCTTTGGACATTCAGGAAAGGCAGGTTATTAGGCTTTCCTCCTTCCTTTTTATAAAGAGGACGAACAGTCGGAACTAACCACCATTCTTTAATAGAGGCGCCAGAGGGTGTTTTAAAAGACACCTTATAGTTTTTAAAGGTGGCATCACCAGGAGGCGTGCTTTCCACAATAGAAGTTAAAGTAACGACTCCTTTGTATTCCTTCACATACTCTTCACGGACGCCATCTTCTTCTTCGGAAAGAAAATCATCATCATTCAATAAATCAATATCACTCATAAAGTGCCTTTCTACATTGTTCGACAAAATCACCATTGATTTCGCCTCTATCAAGAGAATCACAAACTTTTTTAAACGGACAGAAAAAACACATCCCGCCTTGGCTACGAATTGGGTAAGGAATTCCTGTTTTAAGGGAATTCGTAACTACTTCTTGATGCCTCTCAATCGCAGAGACAGGGCAATGAAACTGGCCGTCGATTATTATATCGTCATTTTCTATCGTAACCTTGAATTCGGTTATATCTGGCGCCAGTTTTTCACCTAGCTTAGCACGTGTCCCGGCTGTCATGTATTCTTTGCCTACATAAGAAAAGAATCCAAATACAAGAAAACCTTGCTTTGCTCCTGTGGCCAGCATATATGCTGCGCACTGACTGATATAGCTATCTGGAGGATTTCTATTAATAAAAATCTTTTCAAAGGATGAGACGGAGCTTACCGATTTAAGCTCAAAAACAGTAGGTTCACCATCCAGATTAGCAAAAATATCAATGCTACCTCTAAAACCATATTTGCCCTCGACTTTCTTATCTTTCTCGAGATTTGAGATTCTTGGAGAGGTTTTTATTTTCTCAAATAGATTTTCCCAGCCAAAACCAACTTCCCATGTCATAAAGGAAGTTAGACTAGGTTTTTTAGAGACTCCCTGATACCTCAACAGAGCTACCCGTGGACAGGATTGTTCGGAGGAGCCGATGGGGGTGTCATCTGGAAGCAGACGCCCCGACATACCCCCACGAATGTTGGGGGTTTCTTCTTCCAACATCCTTTTTTCCAGCCAATTACCTAAACACTCTTCATAAAGAATTTCTTTTAGCATACTGCCTCCAGTAGTCTTATCGGAATAAGTTTTAAAAACCTTTAATCTTCTATTTTAGAAAGGAACCTAGAGACGACAGAGGAGCGGTGGGATTCGGTAAGAGCTACATGGGCATATGCGGGATCATCTTTAAGGAGTTCCACGAGGTCTTGTAGCCCACCTCTAACCCCACTGGGAAGGTCGGACTGTTTGGTGTCTCCGATTAGGATGACTTTAGAGTTTTCACAGATACGTGTAATGATGGCCACTATCTCTTTAAAGGAGAGGTTTTGAGCCTCATCTACCACCAAAATAGTATGGTGGAGACTTCTCCCCCGGATAAAGGAGAGAGGTTGAATATCAATCTTATCGGATTCTATAAAGTTTTCGTATTCTGTGAGAGATTTTTGGCCTTTACCTTTCACTCTTTGATTAGTAAAAAGGAATTTTAAACTGTCATGAAAAGATTCCATCCAAGGGCCTAATTTTTCATTGATATTACCTGGAAGGTAACCTATATCCTTGCCTCCAAGGGCTTCTAGTGGCCTTGAAATAAGCAGTTTGTTATATGAGCCATCTTCAATCTGATCCATTACAGCAGCTAAGGTGCATAAGGTTTTACCGCTTCCTGCAGGGCCCGCCACCGTCATCACATTGATTGACGGGTCATTTAATAAATACATCAAAATGTTTTGTTCTGCGTTTTTAGGTTGCAGCCCAAAACAGGCATGCCCTTTAGTAAACTTTACATCTCGTTTAAAGAGAGTTCCCCAACCACCTTCAGTATCATCAAAGGAGTTATGATATTCCTCACCACGCCCTGAATAAGGTGGGTATTTTACAGCTAATTCAGAACTTAACCCGCATTTTCTAGCATAGGTGTGGAACATTAAATCCGAGGTAAGCAGAGTTAGGTGGGGGTTTGCCCCAAGAGTTTCAAGAATGCCTAAATCCCCTGTATTTTCTGGGATATGGTCTAAAAGCTCTACTTTATCTGCCCATTCCTGGCAGAAAATACGGACAGCCCGTGATAACCCTTTAAGTTTTAGAGAGTCGAGCTCCCTAAAGACCTCGTGGCTTACAAAAAGCCCCCTATTTTCTGGTAAAAATAGATTAGGTAGGTCAATACAGGTGTTTGTATCAAGGAAGTATTGCGGTTTGGTGGGGGCTTTCTTAGCGGGTTTGTTCTTGTTCATTTTCGTCCTGGGCTAATTGCGCTTTTGGCGCAGGGTTTAAAGCTTGTTCGATTATAGAAACCAACTCATCATCAATCTGATTATCGGTTTTTTTAGCAACTTGCTTTAACGTTAGCAACAGAACCTTTTCTATAACAGAGGAGGTTAGCAACCTCAGGCCTAAATTAATCAATGTTGTTACAATAATACTCGGAACCATGAAACACCTCCTAGGGCAAATTACTCTCAAAATGACAAAATTCTTTAAAACTTTTCCACTTACCTGCCCACATTAAAGGCAGTTCCAAACCTTTTGCTAACTGTGCCAGCATTATAAACTTTCCAATACCCCAATCAGCTTTCTCATTTACCAAGAAAAACAGATCTACAGCTCTTCCGTGGTTATGGGCAGACCGTCCACCTTTAGCATTAGTTGCAATAGGCCCTGGTTTGCTCCGGCCTTGCTCAAATAAAGCGTTTTGTTCTTCAAATGAGCGGAATCCGGAAGCTACTTGCACATTTAAACCTTTTGCATGGGCCTCTTTTAGTAACTTTTCAATAGCTACTTTAAAGCTAGGTTCTAGTTTTTTCAGTTTTTCAACTGAATACGGTTTTAAATTCATTACTTACCTCTCACAGAGATTTTTTCAATTTTTGTTTCTGCATCGGAAATACGTTTATCATGTTCTGTCAGTTTACTGACCACTACACGTAGGTCATTTCTAACCCCCTCAATACCGTTTGAGATATTATCCATTTTTTCCACGAGCTTTGCACCGTGGGTGGCTACAATCTTCCATACCCCAAATAAAACAATTAACAAAATCATAGAATTTGGGTCAAGTTTGTTAATAACGCTTAATGCTAGTTGTTCCATGACCTCTCCTATGCTTTATAAACCGGATTTTGTTTTTTGTTTTGCACTTCTTTTTCACGACATTCCCGGCATTCTTCTTCAGTTTTACAGTTAACACATTTATCTACAGGGTCGTTATCTACTTTTAGCTTTCTAGCAGGGAGTTCCATAGCATTCCCCCCTCCAGAGGCAGTTGTTTTGTATCTTGAAAATGCTTCCTTTAATTCCACCTCAGCCTCCGTCCAAAGTTACGTCGATTCTTTCACTATCTTGCATATCAGCCTCAACCCTGTTCTTGGTATCGGCCACATCTCTAAACGTCACTGTAGCACTTCCCCCGCCATTGTCCACAATATTTGTTTTTCCTGCTTGGACAGCCAGAATAATACGTAACACCTCTGCAGCTGTTAAACCGCTTTCTATCACCTCTAACCACGGGTTTGCCGCAGCTCCTGATGAATTTAAAAGTTCCCCCATAGTTCCGGGTTCATCGTTATCAATCGCTAAGGCCCCCCATACAGCTGCCGCTAGAGAGTTTGGGGAAAGAGGGGTATTTGAGTTAATGTCCGCAGAGATAGAGGCTGTAGCAAAGTTATTAGCAGATAATAAGCCTGTCCCGTTTAAGTTAGCTAGCATTCCTACTATCGCACCTAATTGAGCTGTAGTAATCGTTCCTGAAGCAGTTATAGCAGCCTCTAGGGCAGCTACTGCAGCTAAGGTTGCGGTTGTGGCGGTAATAGAAGCAGAGATATCAGCTAAAAGATTAACTATTTGGTCTAAATCTGCATTGGTTAATGTTACCGCGGCGTCTAAGTTCGCCGTAAGATTTTTTCCTGCAGCTAACAACGCTGTTTGGATTTCGATAGAACTGGAAAGGTCAACGTAGGAAGCTGCTCCCCCACCTGTTCTAGCGGGGTGCCATGCCGTAGGGTGAGTAGTCCCATTAGGGATAGAGGCATAATCATCGAACGCCGCATTCCGTACTGCAGGGTGTAGATTCCAACCACACTGGTCGCTGAGCAGGTTACCACCCATAAACCTGCCCACCACTTTGAATCTTGAGTCGTAATTACCTAATAAAGCCATACTTTTCAACCCCAGGCTGTGTCGAGATGCCCGTAGAAGGCGGAGTTAATGGGTGTGGCCGCTCCATGATATATTAACCAATACAAGGCAGCTCCATCATAAATTCTAGGCATACTCGGTAGTTGATTAATTAAATCCCGCTCACATGCTACCCCGAGAGCCACCAAAGGCAAAGTTAATAAAGGTTTAACTAGGCCTACACTGAATTCCCCGGATACATATGAAACAGATAATTGAATCTGCTCTACACTTCTGATTCCACCATCCCCTGCAGCCAAAGGAACGAAAGGGCCATACTTACCTGAGCCTGTCCCTGAGTAGAGGATCAAACCATTAGCGGCTGCGGTCTTTCCCGCCGGAAGAGTGGCAGGTGTCGCTTTTCCAGCTGTTGCTACTGAATTTGTGTATGAAGGTGTTGAAAGGGAAGGGGTGGCAGCTCCCATTGGGGTTGCGTTCGTGTTCCACATAATCGTTTGTAACCCTGCTCCATCTGTGTAACGAGGGAGAAGTGTGTTTATGGTATGGGTTCCAGTTCCTGCATCAGTGATATTTATCGCAGTCCCTGCCACCGCATTTGCATAAGAGGTAGCCAGTTTACAGGTAGTATCCGTGACCTTAATTACAAAATAGTTCGTAGCGGCAGATAACCCGGCCGGGAGGGCGGTTGTGGTAGAGACTTGTACGGTTGTATAAGGCATTAAATTAATGTTTGAATGGGTCAGAATGTCTGTCCCTGCATCTGCTGTAAAAGTAGAGAAAGCGGACAAGGTATTGGTGGTATTTTGGGCGGTAGTTGTTGTAACAGAGGTCACCCTATAAAACCCCACCAAGTCTACGAGCATTAGCACTGCAGGGGTAGATGTAGCTGCCGCAGTAAAGGCTGAGGCGTTTGTCAAAACCTTATAGTCCGGGGATACGTTTCCGCCGTGCTGCATACAGTTAGAGTTGGCGGTTGTATCCGATACGGGTTGGAAGGCTAGGTTAGTTCCGGTATTAAATAAAGAATCCGCTCCAGGGTTACCTCCCCCACGTGCTAAAAAAGACCATTCCCCTGCCACCGCTGCAGTAGTAGGAAGCATATTCTTGTTCCAGTCGATTCTTTTAAATTTACCATTCGTGCTCATCTCATTAATTAAATCATCAAAACTTGAAAACCCCGCCATTTCAGCTCCTTATGCCCATGATGTTTCGATTAGGCCGTGTATTGGTACTGTCGCTAAAGTTCCGTTAGGACAGCATATAAAACTTAGAAAAGCGTCATCTTGGATGACAGGTGCTTGTATAAAATCTTTGAAGTAGTCTAACTCTACTGGGCCTGTTGCGCTTCTGATTTGTGATTGCGCTAAAGGTTTAACTAAAACAAAAGTTAGTAGACCTACGTCGGTTACTCCAGGGAAAGTGATGCTTTCTATGCTTCTAACCCCCGTGTCCCCTGATTGTAAAGGAATGAAAGGGCCCCCGTAGTTAGAGGTGGCCTTAGCAGATGACCCTAGAGTCCCTACCACTGTCTGCTCGATAGTCAAATCGACTAAAGGTGTCACCCTACCTGAAATACCACTCTGATTAGTGTATGTGCAGGTAAACTGGACATTTGCAGTAGCTGAACCGGGTGCTACCATTACAGGCATAATCTTAACCCCCTCCCCATCAGTATAACGGGGTAAAGTAATGGTGTTATCCATTATCTGTTCATCATTTGATGACTCATCCACGAACGGGTAATAAAGCAGATAGTCACAAAGAATAATAGGCATTGGGGAGATAGCTGCGGTAGCGCATATTGTGGTGAATTTTCGTAACACTTTTTGTTTTGGTGAAACAGTTAAGCCGTGATTGATCCCACCATCGGTAGAGTATCTCAACTGTGTCGCCTTGAGCGGGGAAGCAGCGTAGTATATAGGGCTAGGATTCCCGGGTGAAAGAGAAATATCAAACCATACCCCCTGGACAGTGGTTTGTGAGGGTGTTTTTCTCCATGAGCTTATTTTTCTAAATTGCTCATCTGCTTCAACTATGTTTAATACTTTCCTAAAAGGCATAACCCCTCGTTAATCTAATGTAAAGACCAGGGCGCCTGCAGCAAATTGTGGCTGAATACCGGTAGTTACGCTAACTGAGGCTGTCAAAGCACCGGATACAATAATTGTGCCTGCACCTGAGGATGATGTAACGATACTAACGTGAGTACAGGTAGCTGAACCCGATGTGCAAACAGGAAACTGTTCGATATTTGCATTCTCAACAGTGGCCCCAGAGACTGTAAAATCGGATGCTCTGGTCATAGTTACCCTGGCATAACCGCCATAGGCAGCTTCGTTTGTAACTGCTGAGCCTGCCTCGCCCGGATCAGACGTATGAAGCGCAAGAAAAAGATCTGTATTACCGTCCCAGCTTACGTTTGTACCTTTAAAAATATATTCATTGATAGCTGATTCTGCTACGTTCGAAAAACTCATAAAGCCAATCCTTTCATATAGTTACCACCCATTCGGAAAATACGAATTCCCTCCGCCTCCCCCACCTGCACTAGAAGCTAACCCCCAGGCAGAACCGTCCCAATAATACAACTCCCCTGTCGATATTACAAGCCTTACATCCCCTATTTCGTTATCTGCTGTAGGTAATGAGACAACATTTGTAACCGGGGCTTTCCAATACTCTTCATCTGGAAGATTAAAATTAGCCATTTATCCTCCCTTTATATGGGCGTAACAATTAACATCCGTTGCTCCTGATGTTCTGTTTAAAACAACTCGAAGATAGGGTGCGGGCTCGATCTCGGTGAAGGTCAAGCTAATCTTCCCACTCGAGCCACTGATTGTTTTATCCGCTCCAATTGGGAAAGAGATTAAGGTTTCATTTAAATCTTCGTTCAAAATTCTCTCTACATTCAGTGTCCCTGTAATGGAAGATGCCCATTCCAGACAAACAATCCAGGAATAGCAAAATCTTACATCCAAGAGTTTAGAATAATTGTTTCCTGATGAAAGAATCTCATTTTCAAAAAGTTTTACGAGTTTTGATCTCATTTTTCACTCCAATAAAAAACCCCTAGGGCTCAAAGGCAACCTAGGGGAGTGAACACCTATTTTAAGTTAATTAAAAGGACAAAACCCCGTTCCATCCCGGTGCGTTACACGCCAAATTCCCATAGAAATACGCGTAGAAGCTAACAGCATCATTAGGAGCATCACGCAAGATTACTTTTCCATCTTCATCGAAGAGGGATACGGGTTCGCCGATGGAGTGGAGAGCCCAAGTGTCTAGAGTCAACATCCAAGCATAAGCATTAGGGCAGTTTTGGTCGGGAAGAATTTTGATAGGTCCACGAGGGCCATTAACTACCAATCCTCGGAAGCCGATTCCTTCCATAGGCTCTACATCACAGTAAACTACTTTAGAAGAAAGGGATTTTTCCAACTCAGCATATTTCTTGAAGCTCAAGAAACAAATGTCAGGTTTTCCACCTTCACGAGCAATTTTAGAAGCAAGGTCAATCAAAGCCTCTTCGATAGTTTGAGCAGATCCGTCATGCCGTAGACCACCTAAACGAACAGAGTCCACACTTCGGTCAACGCCATAGAAAGCTGTTGAAGAAGGGGCAGAAGGAGGAATCCAGTCTAAAAGACCAGCCATTCTAACACCGCGGTCACCAGCTAGGAAGATGTAGTCGTTAGCTGCAATAGTTCCGGAAGCATTATAGGTAGCATTTATAGTAATAGTTCCTGCAGAACGGTCAACAGCTGAGATTAAAGCCCCAGTAACAGAACCATCAAAATTTCTTTGGGTTCCTGCTGAAACTGCAGACCAGATATTAACCTTTTGACCAACTTCGAAGTTGACCACGTCTTCAGATTCTTTTAAAGTGATTACAGTGGTAGCCGCTTCACTTGGTTCTGCGTTAACCTGTCCAATCCATCCATCTCGGCTTCGAAAAAGAGATGTGGCGATAGACCTTTCCAGTGCATGGATAACTCCATCAGTTTCAAGTTTAAGTGCTCCAACGAAAGCTGAGCTGTCTCCACGAGAAGCTTTTAAAGTCTCATGCTGAACTGCGCCGAAAGCGTAGTCAGTTACACGGGTTAGGTTGAAGTCTAACAGTTTAGAACTGGCAGCGGATACCTGAGCAGCAGCTTCAGAGGAAGATGCAGAACGGCTTTGTGGATTACCATATTTCAAAGGGATTACTTTGTATTTTCCACCAAAGCTTTTGTTTTTGTTAACCATGGCGAAAAAGGGGTTAGAGGGGTAGATCATACCTTGAATCAATTCAGGGGTATAAATCTCTTTTAAAATCGCTTCAGCATTCGTGTTATTTAAAGTCATTCTTTTTTACCTTTTTAAATTATTTCCAGCCGGTCATGGCGGATAGTTTTTCAATAGCTCGGTTCACACCTTCTTGTTCGTTCACACGTTTTACCGACATTTTAATAGGCTCAGCGGTTCCAACTAAGGTGGTTCTAAGAGTTTTTGCTTTCGCAGGAGGTGTTGTAACTTTTACCTCAGGCTGTTTGTTAACGTCAACCTTTGAAGTCTGGGGGGAGGCCTCTTTTACCCCTGTTCCTAGCTTCTGCTTTAACTTTTCTGTCTTCAAAAAAGCCATAGCTTGTGATTCGAGGTAACTTTCCACTTTTTCTAAAGCCTTGTCAAGAGGAATTATACTTCCTGTTTCGGAAAAATAGTCAGAAACCACATCAAAAACCATATCATAGGATTCAAGAGAGGAAATAAACTCGTATTTTCCGTTACTTGAGTCTACTGCTGATTTAATTGAAGATTTAAAGGTGTCAATAGTTTTTTGGGCTTCGGATTGAAGTTTAGACTCCTGCTCAGCTTTCAGCTTTTCTTGGAGCTCCTGCTCGGCCTTATCTTTAGCTGATAGCTTCTCCTCGAGCTCTTTTAGCCGGAGCTCAATAGGGGATAGCTCGGGTTCCGGTTCGGCCACCTCTTCCCCAAGAATAGACTCCAAAATATCGGAAGCATCCGCACCAAAATGTTTTAGAATCTTTAATGCATTTGCCTTCGGGTCTTTTTTATATTCATTGAGGGCGTCCAGCTCCGATTTAGCCGGGTCAATCTCCTGTTTAAGAGCTCGAAGCTCCTTTTCTTTCTGCATAAGCTGCTGTAGAGATTTATGAACCTTCCTTTCATAGGGGGCAGGCTCTTCTACAGGGGGTGGAGGAGTATCTTCCTTTATCTCAACTACCGAGGATTCCTCGGCAACTGGGGCAGCTACTTCAGACACAGAAACTTCACTAATTTCAGCAACTTGACTCTCTACAGTCATATATATATACTCCTAAACTTTTTCCCACCATTGGGAATCGTCTGTTTTGTTGTTTATACCTTTATCCAATCTATTAAAGAACCTCTTAACGGGGTCTAGTTCTTCCTCTTCTTCCTCTTCATACAGGAAGTTATAACAAAACCTCCATGCATACAAGAAACTATCCGTGCAATGGTTCGCACATCCTGGGTGTTCCTTTCGTTTCTCCGCTCTCTCATCGTAGATCAGACTTCTCATTTCTTCAAGCAAAGGTTCCGTCTGTTGGGCCCAAATTTTTACCCGGCCTAAAACAAGCTCCGTATTTAACACATCGATAAACTTAAATTTATCGGTCTTTTCAGCAGAACGAAGGGGGATTCCGTAACGCTGTTTGAGATCTTCCACCACCTGTTTTGATGCAGGGTCAGTGATGATAGCAAAGGGATTGTAAATTTTCTGGTAGTATTTAATACGGTTTGCCACATCCTCCACGTTCATTTTCGGCTTTTTATATGCCTCCACCACGTGTAAAAGTTTGTCTGTATACCCCAATACCACAAAAGCTGAGTCATCATTGTACCCTAAGTCTACCCCCAGAACATAATTCTCAAACTCGGGAGGTTCTTTAGGCTCCAAGTTTTTATCCGACACGTGATAAATCAACAGCTCATCATTTATAACCCATTCAGCCAAATACATACGCCGAAAGGCCGGCGTTTCCACGATTCTGGGATTGGCTGCTATCATGGATTCCATGTCCTCTTTCCAGTTTGCAGCCATGTAGGGATTGTCTGTGGTATTCCATTTATGTAAGGACCACACACGCTCTTTTTCCAGCCCTAGAGTAATGTCATAGAATAAACCTTTAGCCACATCCCCGGGGGTTCCTGTGAGGCAGATTGTCCCCTTCTCATCCGTGGTAGCTGGAAATAAAATCTGGTAGACAATCCGCCTTAAATCCTGCCTAAAAGAGGCAGCCTCATCGATTGCCACGAGTTTATATTTAGCTCCCAGATATTTTTCAGTCTCTTCCTCAGAGTCATCTGCCCCTGCAAGCCGGATCACCGACCCATTAGGGAGGGTAGCTGTCAGCTCCGTCCCATTAAACTCGCATCGAAGATTAAACTTTTTGTTGAGGTCTTTTAGAATATCCTTCCAAAAGATGTTTTTTACTGACCTTCTAGTCAAAGCCAGAATCAGAATATTGCATCCAGGGAAGTCTAAAGCCGTCTGATAGGCTAACCTACCGACACTACTTGATTTTCCGGCTCTGCGGCTACAGAATGCAGCTTTTAATCGAGAAGGGTCTTTAATGAAGTTAGCTTGGGCTGGAAACTTTTCGTCTACCAGGCTTTTGGTCTGAGGAGACTGGGTTACTATCCTGTTTTTCTTCTCGGTCTGGATTAGTTGTTTTACATACACATTCATTATTAAAATCCTCTAGAGAAAGAGGGGAAGCAAACACAATATTATTGTTAGGAACCCAGGTTTCGTTATCAAGGAGAAATCCTCCTTTAACTCTTTCAATCTTAATTGGATGTTTTGAAGAGTTAAGTTCAGTATATGTACCTTTTCGGTGAAATATTCCAGCATGGAACTTAATATGCATGTTAATCCTCTCATTAAATACCTGATAAAAATGGGTTAAATCTAAAAAAGTGAGGGTGATCCTCGGGGCCACATTGTTTGTGGGGCTTGTTCTTCTCCATATAGGACTTCACCGCAGGAGACATGTGTGTAATCTGTAAACCATCTTTTCTAAGGCCTGTAGCATTCACCAATAGGTTTGCTATCCCGTATCCCCTAAACACGTCTTTAACATAGAGGTAGTCCACGAACCCCCCTAATTCTTGGGAGTAGATGATGTATCCTAGGATGTGGTCGTGGTCTTCTTTGTCCACAGCCAATAGAACTTTCCTCAGAGGGTTTGATAACCACTTCCTAATTTGGAGCTCTTTACAACGGAAGTAGGTTTGGTGGGGGATTGCCCAATTGCCCTCACAATTCCGGTGGGATCTCATCCAGGAATTTAGGATGAAATTAATGTCCCCTGCAATCAACGGTCTAGTCATTAGGACAGTTGTGGGGAGAGGGGTAGCTTCCGCTTTCACATAGGGCTCGTATTTTGATTGTCCACGGTCTCTCATGAAATTCTTACTCATTGTCATTCTCCATTTTGGAAAGGTCACTGTCGCTAAGGTCTTTGAGGTCTTTGGTGAAGAGTTTTGCAACATCTAAATCATGTTTTTTTAGTTGAATCAGGGAGGCTATTATCTGGGCTGCAATTTTGGTGTGATTGGCATCCAGTTCATCTGATGATGCAATAGCTGCTTTGAGGGAGGTGGTCTGATCTTCTAAGACCTCAATCAGGTCTTCAAGGATTTGATCCTTTTTGTCCATTGTATAACTCCTAGTGGGAATAACTGTTTCCCTACTCTGAGTATAGATCACGGGGTGTATGTGTCAACTTTTTTACTGTTTTCCTGCTCTCGGACCGACGTCCGGCTACCTCAAAGCAAAGCTCCCCCTACCCCAGGCCTACTCTTACGAGCAGATCTAGATAAATAGTCCACCATGGGGCGGAAGGACTATCTACCTAGACGCCGCAGCTCAGAGTAAGCCCTATTCCCTAACATTACCCACAAGCCGCTCTCGGATCTATGTATTTGAGAGTTTGTTTGGGCAAGCCGCCAGTTTTTATTCCAGTTTGGGGTAGCTTTGCTGCACGGTCTTACGTGCGTAGCACTGTCGTCACGACATGACACTTCAGAATAAAAAAGGTGTGATCTCAGGTTTTTCCGGGTTATTAGACACGGCTGATCCACTGTGCGGAGGGAACGCAAAGAAGCGGAAAAAGATGGTTCATTTAGTAATATGCTAATTTTTTTCATCTTTCCTCCCTTCTTCGCGCGCAAGGGTACGATTTGCACGTTCTTGCTTGCTTCAGCCCACTAGGGGCCTACACTACCTCTATCCTTTCGATAGGGGCATTAAACAGCATAACGGATTTTTTTAACATTTCAATAAGGACTATGGTAATATGTTTAAAGTAAACACCTACTAAAGGGTTAACCGCATGAAAAATAAAGGATTAGCTTCAAGAGAAAGACAGGAATGGTTTAATACGGTAGAAGCCGGGTGGTCAACTATACCAACTTTTCTAAGATCCCAAGGAATCACAGGGTCAATAGATTCCAGAGAGACTTATTTAAGGCTGTATGCCGTTTTGTACAAACTAGGTAGTGATATGAACCGAAAGGCATACACATACGAAGGAAAAAATGTTTTTTCTACTGTTTTCCAGACAGATTTTCTTTTAAAACATAAAAAAGAAATCTTTAACTTTTTAAGGGGGAAAGTAAAATTCTCTTAAACAGAAGATTTTAAAGTTTTCTCGAAAACTTCCGATAAGGAAAATGAGGGGTGAAATCCCCTCGTGACTTCTCCTTTTCATATTCTACCCCGGGTAATCTGTCTGGGGTTTTTCTTTTCAACTACCTCTAAAGTTTGCCTGCAGAGTTCCGATGAGAATAGAGAGGAATGATCCTCATAATTATGGAGTCAGCTATGTCTGATTTAATACCGTCCCAATTCGTTTCCCCCTCCCCACGTTCCGAGCTCAATGGTGAGTTAGGTTTGGACTTGCACGAGATTGCAAAGAGTCTCGGGGCTGAGTTTAAGCATGTGAAAGAGAAATACCTTCGTATGGAAAAAGACAATAGAATCAAAGGAGTCGTATATACGGCTACAATAGATTCAGGGACTTACAGAGAGCGCACAATTGAGTCCTATGTACTGGATTTAGACTCTGCCAAGTTCTTCGTGGCTAAATGGGATTCCGAAGTTGGGGACGCCTACACCCGCTTCCTCATCCAATGCGAAAAGAAACTCGAGAAGATAGAAGTCCGGTTTGACACCCTACTAAGTGACCCTGACAACGCGGTAAAGGTTTTCCAGGAACTCGCAAACCAGAAAAAGAAAGCCCAGGAGCTTGAAGCCAGAATCCCTCAGTTGGAATCGGAGAGAGACCATGCCATCAAAACAAAAAGTCAGATTTCCAGCAATATAGCAGCAACTTCTATGGTTAGGTTAGGTAATCTGGTTCAATATATGAGGAAAAGAGGTATTCCCATTCCTACCTATGCGGAAATAGGTAGTGAGGAAGGAGTCCTAGAAAGAGTTCGGGAACTTGAAGAACTGCTTAAAAAGCATGATGCCGCTTTAGAGGCGTATCGGAGAAAAGAAGACCTCCAAGATGAAAAAAATCTGACCTACATCCCTACAGCTAAGAACGGGACAGGGTTTAATGAGGTATTGAAAAGATGGGGTTATATCCTCACTGTGGGAAATAACAGAGACATCAATAAAGTCATTAGGTGTTACCTGTCAAATATCGGAGGGGAAATTTTATGGGCAGATTCTACTTTCAAAGGTGCCCCCTCAAAACGGTGTCTTTGGCACCCACAGTTTTTAGATGAAAACAAAGGTCGTATTTTAAATTTTCTGACAAATGAGGGGTGGTTAAAGAAAGCCTAAAGTTCTTCCCAAAAGTTCCGATAGGTTTTATAGAACGAGAGGTGACACGCCAATGAAACCAATAACTACTGTTCTCGAATACAGCGAATCTCTAACAAACCAAACTAAACGGATCTTCGGCGAGGAGCTCGTTTCCGCAGCTTATCTGCGCCGTGACGTTTACGAAGGAAACATGACAGGGACCTGCCATTTCACAGATAACGGAACAAGCGAAATAAGCGATGTGTACAACGACATAGTGATAACCTTTTGTACAGGCAGAAGTGTCTGTATCACTTTTTCGGAATACATAACTATAGAAAAAGCGGAAGTAAATGTCAACCTGGACGTGCCCTCCACCCACAAAAGTTAAAGTTTTTCTAGGTCTGCCCGATAAGTATTTTAGGGAACAGCCCCACAAACGAAAGGTAATAATATGAAGAGTTTAGAGTTGGTATTTGATCTTGTATGGCTCATGCTGTCCGTGGTGTTAGCTGTATCCCTCGTCGCTATCGTGCTCACAGGCGTACTGTGGGCGGGTTTCTTTACAGCTAAAATTCTAATTTGGATTTTAAGTTAGGAGATTTTTATGATCTACACACACGAAAACTTTGCGACGGGCACCCGAGCAATTAGACTCGGGACACAGAAAGACGGCATTTTTATTGATTTTTACTCCGATGGGACCTGGGGCTATACTGTAATTAAAGACGGGAAGATAGTAACATCCCAAGATTTTGAGGACAGCGTGTCTTTTGAGGAATTCGCAGCCGGGTTTATAGGCGAAAGGGGAAGTTTAAAATGATGACTTATCTGGAAATAGCTGAAATAACAGGTGTTAGCTCTAACTACCTACATTTATACCTGATTTTAAACGAACGGGAATGGTTGTTTAAAAGGGAGGGGACAGTTCTGGTTTTTGAAGATTTAGAGGCTCAAAGATTAATTCGAAGAGTGGATGAAATTAAGTCAAGGTTTGATTCAGGTCATCCGATAAGTATTATGGAATTCTAAAACGAAAGGAAAATAGAGTATGCGAACACCCGGAAAAATTTTACAGACCTTGGAAAAAAACAGTGTCATGTATGTATCTGTTAAAGAGTTTTTGGTAATGGATGCTAAAGGTTTTATTGAACCTTATAAACATAATAGGGGGACCAGAGAAGGGGAGGCTTTAAAAATTAATAAGAAAGTTTTACAGAATTTTAAAGAAAGACAGTTTAATGAACACGGTTTTGGAATGATTACGGGGGCATTGGGAGAAGGTAAGCTTCACCTAATCGACGGACATTCGAGACTGGATGCTCTAAAAAAATTTTTAGATAAGGTAGACTTGGATGACCCTATCTATGAGTGTAACATTTTAGTGAATGCAGGAGTTCCTTTCACTAAAGAGGATATGATTGCTGCCTACGCGGATTTAAATTCCGGCCAAAGTCATAACGGAAGGGCAAAAGTTTTAAACCCAGATTTATATGCAGGGGCTATGTTAGCCTCTTTCTTTGAAAAGATAGGTATAGACCCTCTACCGGAGGCACTACACCAGCCCCTTTATCACCTTTTATATGCTTATCAGAACAGAGAAGGTAGAGACCTAACTTATACGTTTGTGTGGCACAATAGTAAAAAAGCGGATCGGCTGAAAGGCACTAGTCCGAAAGAGAAATTCACGTTTTCCCACGAAACTCTTTCATTTATAGGGGCAGGTGTTAAATTTTATTTAGATCTGTTATCTAAATTTGAAAAGTATAAAGAAAACAACGTGTCTAGAAAGGATCTCCAAATAGTTTTAGACTCCGTGGGGCTCTTCACTTTTATAGTGTTAGACCTCTCGAGAGTGTCCTCAGTGCTAAAACCTCAAAGCCATAAAAGAGTACTTGAGCTGATAGATTCCCTTAATTTCCGTTCTTTAGAAAATCTCTGCTCTCTCTTATCCCGTAGATCCACTAAAAGTGCAGAGCCTTTTAGTGGAATTGAAAACATTTTCTCTGTCTCACGTAGACGTAACAATTAGGTTGCGTTTTTTAATAAAGCCTCTAAAATGTTTTTAGTACTTTGAAAGAGGGTATTAAATGTTTTCAAAACACTATGATTTATTTGCAGGTATAGGTGGTTTTTCTTTAGCTCTCCCAAACATCCCTCACGAATTTTGTGAGATAGATAAATTCTGTCAAGGGGTATTAAGAAAAGCCTTCCCCTCCTCTACTGTGCATGGGGATATAGCCTCATTAGATTTAATAGAAGATCGTGAAGCTATTATTACAGGTGGGTTCCCATGTCAGCCTTTCTCTGTTGCAGGGGCAGGAATGAGGCTAAATAAGGGTTTTATTAGAGAAGAGGATAGTAGGAGCAACTTGTTTTTTGAAGCAGCTAGGCTTATAGCCAAAGTTAAGCCAAAAGTGATTTTACTTGAGAATGTCCCAGGAATTCTTTCTATTAAAAACAAAGAGGGAAGGGTTATGGGGGAGGTGGTAAAAGAGTGTCTGACCCGGCTCGGATATTCTGTTTTTATTGAAATTATAAGCCCTACAGATTTAGGCATACCCCACATGAGAAACAGAGTTTTTTTTATAGGTGTTAGAGAAAACAGTGATGTTTCTTTTACACCGTTTAAAAAACCTAATATAAATAACACTTTCTGCGTCAGAGATATTCTCCAACCCGTTGAAAGTATACCTGCACATCTATTCATCTCACATAAATGGAAAAATCTTTTTCTAAAAAAAGACCCCTCAACTTCACGGGAACAAGCCTTAAAAAACTCTGCTTTTTTACGAAAACCTGTTGAAAGTGTTGGGGGAAGGGTTCAGCTTATAGCTGAAATTTTAGATGACACCCCTAGTGGGATAAGCCGACAAAGTGACCGTGCATACTCTATCGAAGGTTGTTCCCCTACTCTAGTGTGCTCAGCACGTCCTTTTTTTAATACAGAACCCGATTGGAGACAGCTTTCTGTTGTAGAAGGGTTACGTTTACAATCCTTCCCAGATAGCCACCCTGTCAGTGAGAAAGAGTCGGCTGCATATAAACAAATCGGCAATTCTGTGAATGTAGAAGTTATAAGAAATATAATTTCAAGAATATGGGAGATTTAAGTTTTCCTCTATTCCTCCGATATGTGTTGTAGGAGGCTTTATGAAAACA